>Ga0310811_10000267_pt1 | contig 74067 bp, 48 predicted proteins | sample YCmetagenome_FD_207642 | JGI IMG/M metagenome (GOLD analysis project Ga0310811, IMG submission 207642) | Soil microbial communities from experimental microcosm in Duke University, North Carolina, United States - YC | ecosystem: Engineered > Artificial ecosystem > Soil microcosm > Unclassified ... | reverse complement strand
ATTTGGTGCCCAGATCGGTGATGCGGCGGTTGCCGGCATTGACGGTGAAGGGACGCTCGGCGTCATGCACCACATCGAAATAGGCTTCGCCGGTTTCCAAGGTGACGATGCGGCGCATCCTGGTCACTTCGGCATGCAGCCTTGTGTTGGTGTTCAACTCGATCTGGGTACCGTCCGCCAGACGCACCGCCTGCCGCTCGCCAATGCCGGTGGCGTAATCCTGCCCTGCTGGCAAACGCTGCTGGAGGACGAACCACCCCGCACCCGCCAGCACAAGAAGCGACGCGGCGATGGCGGCGGCAACCGGCCGGCTCCAGATGCGGGCGGGCGGGCGCGACGGCAGCGGGCTTTTCAGCGCCGCCAGCCGGTCAGCGCGCTGCCACACCGCCTTGAGTCTGAGATAGGACACACGGTTCAGGCTGGACGCCGCCAGCCACGCTTGCAGCGCGCCCTGTTCTTCCGCTGTCAGGCCGCGGTCCTCACGGGCCAGCCATTCGGCGGCGATCGCTTCGTCCTGTTCAACGGACATGGCGCGACCTCTTGAAGAAATCATAGCGGCGCGCCTGTCCGGTGACCTGAGCGCGGCGCCCGTCCAGCGCCTGCGCCAAAAGCCGCATGCCTTTTGCCACCTGGTTTTCAACCGTCTCAACCGTGATGCCCATCGCTTTGGCGACGTCCTTCTGCGAAAGCCCCTCCACCTTGCGCATCACTACCACCTGACGGCAGCGTGGCGGCAAACTGTCCAGGGCCACTTGCAGCAGGCGCAGTTCCTGTCGGGCGGAGACATAGGCTTCCGACGAAGGCCTGTCGTCTGAGACGTTCATCCAGTCGAAATCCGCCACGCTTTCCAGCGACACCACGCTCTGGCGGCGAAGCCGGTCGATCATCAGGTTGCGTGTGATCTGGAACAGGAAAGGCTTGACCATCTGCGGCCTCTCCCGGAGCGCCGCCTCATAGACGCGCGCATAGGCTTCCTGGCGCAGATCGCTGATCTCTGCCTCATTGCGCCAGTTGCGCTGCAGGAAGCGGGTCAGCATGGGCTCCAACGGCAGGACTTCCCGTACGAACCAGTCATCAATCGGTTGTTCGGCCATTCCCCCTGCGCGTCCTGCCCTGATGGGTCGCCGGCTTTTTGCGGCTTTCCCTTGTTTTGCTGGGCCGCTTTTAGGGCTTTCCCCGGCGGTCCGTATAGAGGACGAAAGTTCCCGCAAAATCCCCTACGACTTTATTTTGGTCCCGCTGCGCGGCCGGCCGGGCCCAAAAGAGTGCCACCGAAATTCGCGCCTTTTCAAGAGCTTAACCAGAACGCTCTTTGCCTAAGAACCGCAGTCAGGCTACTGGTGCTGCCTGGCAGGCGCGGACGGATATGGCGGAGTCTGAACCACAAATAATCGTGCCGCGCGCCTCTCTGGTGATCGCGGCCTTCTCGACCATCGTGGAGTGGTACGACTTCACCTTATATCTGTACCTCGCCACGGTGCTGTCGCGCGTCTTCTTCGGCGGCAGCCAGGCGCCGCTGATCACGGCACTGGCGGGATTTGCCATCGCCTATTTGCTGCGCCCGCTGGGCGCCATGGTGTTCGGCCATATCGGTGACCGGTCGGGACGCCGGCGGACTTTGCTGCTTTCGGTCGCCGTCATGACCATGGCGATGTTCGGCACCGCCCTGCTGCCGACCCACGCCCAGGCGGGCATCATCGCCGGCTGGCTGCTTTTTCTTCTTCGTTGCGTCATGGGATTTTCCGTCGGCGGCGAATACAGCGTGGTTATCGCCTATCTGCTCGAGGGTGCACCCCGAAACAAGCGCGGCCTGATCGCATCCTGGGCGTCGGCGGCCAGCGAAGTCGGAGGGCTGTTGGCGGTTGGCGTTTCGTCCCTCACCGTCAATGCCATGTCCGCCGCGGAACTGGATTCCTGGGGATGGCGCATTCCTTTCCTGGTCGGCGGTGTCCTGGCGGCCAGTGTGTGGATCGCCCGGTCCACCATGCAGGAATCGCCGGACTTCGAAAGGCAACGCACAAGCGGCACCATCCCTGCGCGCCCGTTGCAGTATACCCTTGCCCGTCATCGTGCCGGTATCCTGCGGGCCTTCTCCATCTCCGCCCTGGGATCGATCACTTATTATGTGGGGATCACCTATGTTCCGGCGTTCCTCACCTCCATCGGAAAGCTGGGCGAAGGCGACTCGCTGAAGCTGTCCACCATCGCCGCGGTCGCGGTGATCCTTGTCACGCCCCTGACGGGAGTGCTGTCCGACCGGATAGGCCGCAAGCCGGTGCTGATATTCCTTGCCGGATGCAGCGCCATCCTGCCCGCATCCCTGTTTTATCTGATGGCCAGCGGCTCTCAGCTCTACGCCTTGTTGGGAGCGGTCATCCTGGCTTGCGTGGCAGGCGCGGTCAGCGCGGTGGGAGCGGTTGCCACTGCAGAACAATTTCCCGGAGAAGGCCGCGTCAGTGGCCTGGCCCTGGGCGCGACTTCGGCGACCGCCATCTTTGGCGGGCTCACGCCTTATGCCGCCCAGCTTCTCACCGAACAGACCGGTCTGGCGATGATCCCCGGCGCCATGATCGCGGTGGTGGCACTATGCGTGCTTCCGATCATATTCGTCATGCCGGAAACACGGCCCGCCAGGGTCACGGTCCAATCCGCCTGACGGCGGACACGATCATTCCTGCGCCACCTGGGTGCGATCCTCCGCCGGCTCCTGCCAGCCGCCACCCAGCGCCTCATACAAATGGATGGACGCCTGGCGGTTGGCCAGGGTGATCAGCACCAATTGGTCCTGTGCCGTGAAAAGTTGCTGCTGGGCCTGCAGAACTGTCAACAGATCGGCAACGCCCTGGCGGTATTGCAACTGGGAAATCTCAAACGCCTCGCGCGCGGCTTCTATTTCGCCTCTCAAATGCCCCTGGGCCTTGGCCGTATTGGCCACCTGGGTCAGCGCGCTCTCCACATCGGCATAGGCGTTGAGGGCGGCGCCCTGGTAGTTGGCGATAAATTCCTTCTGCACGCCCTCCGCCAGGTCCTTTTGCCCGGCGAGGCGCCCGCCATCAAAGATGGTCTGCAACAGATTGGCGCCATAGCTGTAGCCGAAAGTGGAGCCCTGCAGCAGGGTCCCGATGGCAGTGCTGACAAAACCGCCGGAGCCGGTGAGCGAAATCTGCGGCAGGAAAGCGGCCCGCGCGGCATCGAGATTGGCATGAGCGGACGCCAGGTCGGCTTCCGCCTGGGCGATGTCGGGACGCCGCAGCAAAAGCTCCGACGGCAGGCCGGCGCCCAGACGGGGCGCAACAATGGCGTCTATGTCCGCCATCTTGATATCGAAATCTTCCGGCGGGCGGCCGAGCAAGACGGCCAGCGAAAACAGCGCCTGTTTCTCGGCGGTTTCCAGCGCGGGAAGCTGCGCCTGCACCGCTTCGACCTGCGCCTGTTCCCGTGCCAGGTCGAGACGGGAGGATGCGCCAGCCTTCACCTTGAGTTGAATCACCTGCAGGATGGAGTTGATGGCGTCGATATTCTCATGGGCGATGGCGATCCGGCGCCGGATCGCAAGCACATTGAAATACTGGTTGGCGACATTGGCGGTGACCGTGAGCGCAACAGATTGTTGGGCGAAACGGGCAGACTTGAGCTGTTCGTTGGCGGCGCGCAGATTGTTCCGCGCCAGCCCCCAGAAATCCAGCTCATAGCTGGCATTGAAAGTCAGGCCAAAGGCCTTGCCGCTGCCGAAGCGCTGGCAGCTCTGGCCGCTGCAGCCGGTCCTCAGATAGTCCCCTTGCCCGCCGATCTGGGGAAACAATTGCGAGCGCTGGATGGTGGATTGCGCTTCGGCCTGCATCACCCGCGCCGCGGCTATCGCCAGGTCACGATTGCCTTCCTGGGCCTGGCCGATCAAGGCGGTGAGTTCAGCATTCTCAAAACCCTTCCACCAATCGGCGTTCGGCCATACCGGAGCATCGGGCACGACCGGACCGGTGAAGCGCTTGGGTACCGATTGCGGCGATATCGCCTGTGGCACAGGCGTGGAACAACCCGCCAATCCGATGGCCAGCACACCGGCGAGGACGATAATTGGCTTATTCATAGCGCAGCGCATGAATTGGGTTGGCGCCCGCGACCCGGCGGGCATGGACGAAGACGGTGGCCCAGGCGATGAGCAACGCGGTGGTACCCGCGCCCACGAAATAAATGGGATTGAGAGAGATTCGATAGGCAAACCCCTGCAGCCAGCCGTGTAGGTAATACCAGGCGACCGGCCAGGCGATCAGATTCGCAATCAGGACCGGAATGGAAAACTGCCACAACAGCAGGACCACCACGTCACGAACACGCGCACCAAATACCTTGCGGATTCCGATTTCCCTGGTGCGGCGGCCGACGGTGAAAGCCGCCAGCCCGAACAGCCCCAGGCAGGCGATGAAGATGGCCACCAGCACAAAAACGCCGAACATCGCACCCTGACGCTCGTCGGCCTGGTACAATTTGCCGAAATTGTCATCCAGGAAGTAGCGCTGCATTGCCTTTGTTGGCGCAAAATCGCGCCAGGTCCGGTCAATGAAAGACAAGCTTTGCGGTATGGCGTCGGGCCGGATGCGGATCATCGCAGCAGCAGCAAATTTCGGGTCGTAAAGATAGATAGACGCCTTGGTGGGTTCGCGTGCGCCTCCAAACTTCGCGTCGGCAAGCACTCCAACGATATTTAAGTGGCTCTTCCCCTCGTATATGACAGTATGTCCGATCGCCTGCTGTGGCGTCAGCCCGAGCCGGGAGGCAGCGGTCTCGTCGATTAAGACATTGTGCCCGTCATTGCTGGACACTCCATCCGTCCTATTGCCTTCGACCACCTGATCCTGTGCGCGTTTGTCGGACAGCAGACGTCCGGCTGCCAGCTTCATGCCCAAGAACTGGACTGCGTTGGCGCCAATGACACGCGCGTTCAGTTCGATATGTTCGGGATGACCAACCAGCTGTACGGATGACGTCATCTGGCTTGTATCAAAGGGAAGTATGTTGATCATGGCCACGTCCAGAATATTGGGGTTGGATCGCAGCTGTTGGACGAAACCTTCCCGGCCCTCGATGGTCAGCAACCCAGCTCCGGAGACGACCAACACATTGTCCTTGCGAAAGCCCAGGTCGATATTGCGTGCGAAACTGATCTGGGTGAACACAACGGCAGCGGCGATCCCGAGCCCGATGGACACGGCGAATTGCAGGACAACCAGGGCATTGCGGAACCGTCCGGAGCCTGCCTGTCCCGCGTTGCTGGCACGTAGGACGGTTGCCGGTCGAAAGCCCGACAACACCAAAGCGGGGTAGCTTCCGCTCACCAATCCTGCAGCTATCGTTACCCCCACAATGATGAGCATGAGAGGCCAATCGCCGGCATAGTTCAAAGCAATCGGCTGTTGGAGGAAGCGGCCAAAAGCCGGCTGCAGGATTTCGACCAGCGCCAGCGCCAGAACCAGGGACAGCAGCGCCATCAACACGGCTTCCCCCAAAAACTGGACGATCAGCTGGCCGCGGTTCGCACCATGCGTCTTGCGCAGCGCGATTTCGCGCGCGCGCAACAAGCCGCGCGCTGTCGCCAGATTCATGAAATTGAAGCAGGCCACAAACAAAATGAGGGCGCCGACAATGCCCACGCCATAAACGGTGGTCCAACTGCCCGGAGACTTGTTGTTGAATCGCCAGCGTTCCGAATTCAGGTGAACATCGCCAAAGTTGGTGAGATGCACAGTATAAGCCTGGCTCCCTTTTAGTGGGCGCCCTGATGCGGTGAGTTCTCCCGTGATCTCCCGATCAAGAATGGACGCCATCTTCGCGATCACCGTTTGGGGGTCGGCGCCCGGGGCCAGCCTGACATAGCCAGAACCATTTTCTGTATGCCAGCTAAGCTTTGCAGCTTTGCTGTTGCGATCTGCAATCGACGTGTTTGGCAGAAATACATCGCCGTCAAGCTGCGAGTTGTAGGGAATGTCCCGCATCACGCCCGTAACCTTCAGGGAGATCGTTCGCCTGAGACAAGCAGCATCGCTGGCGTCACAGTTGCCCGCCGTGGTCGTGATTATTTTTCCGATGACATCGGTGGTGCCGAAGTATTTTCTGGCGGCGCTTTCTGAAAGGACCAGCGATTGCGGGTCGCGGAACACGCGACCGGGATCGCCCTGCACCAGCGGCAGCTTGATAATCTGAAAGAAGTCAGTGTCTACCGCAGTGACATGTTCCGAAAACAGCCGGTCACCCACCATCAGCGACATTCTTTCAGGGTTGAACCGCGTCATCCCGGTGACTTCCGGAATCTCGTCCCGCATCGCGGCAGGCATCGCAAATGGGACAACCGCCATGGCGAGCGGCTCGCGCCCGGGACTATATACCGACACCTCTACGCGATAGAGGTTTTGCGTAGCGGGGATCCATTTGTCGTAGGACAGTTCGCCCCTGATAAACAGGATCACAAAAATCACGCAGGCCAGCCCGATGGCCAGCCCGGCGATGTTGATGAAGCTGTACAGCTTGTGCCGGACAATGTTTCGAAGCGCAGTGACGAGATAGTTGCGGAACATAGCGAGGTCCTATTCGTAACGCAGGGCATGAATGGGATTGGCGCGGGCGACGCGCAAGGCATGGACGAGGATGGTGGCCCAGGCGATGGCCAGAGCAATCGCACCCGCACCCAGAAAGAAAAGCGGGCTAAGGGTGATGCGATAGGCAAAGCCCTGCAGCCAGCCCTGCAGATAGTACCAGGCCACCGGCCAGGCGACGGCGTTGGCAATCAGCACCGGTACGGAAAATTGCCTTAGCAGCATCCAGACAATATCGCCGGTCCTGGCACCGAAGGTCTTGCGCAGGCCAATCTCCCTGGTGCGGCGCTCGGTCGAGAAGGCTGCCAGCCCGAACAGGCCCAGACAGGCGATGAAGATGGCGATGCCCACGAAGACGCCAAACAAGGTGCCCTGGCGTTCGTCAGCCAGAAACTGCCGATCGTAATCGTCATCAAGAAAATGCCGCTGGATCGCGATGCTGGGTGCAAAGGCATGCCAGGTGCGGTCGATAAAACCGATCGCCTCCTGCGTATGCCCATCGCGAAGGCGGATCGAAAGATGCCCTTGGGGATGCAACCGCCGATACATGTAAATAGTGGCATCCACGAGATTTTTGGGACCGTCCTCCTTGATGTCCGCGACGACCCCGACGATGATTACGCCGATGCTCCCTTGCACATCCAAGGTCAGCGTTTTGCCGATCGCGTCTCGCGGCGAATAGCCCAGGCGGCGGGCGGCGGAAGCGTTGATCAGAACGTTAATCGGCGGCCCGGCCTCGCCGTGCATCTGGGCGGGGGAAATCCCGTCGGCAACGCGCTCTTCCGACAGCAGCCTTCCCGCCAGGAGCCGTATTCCGTAGAGCGGCATGAAATCGGGGCTCGCAGGGACCAGCGAGAAGTTCTCGCTGGATGTCGCGCCCGGAGCATGAACCGAAATACCGTTGTGATCGTCACTGAACGGTACCGCATCGGAAATGGCAACGCCGGTGATGTCCGCGCCTGTCCTGAGCGCACGCGCCAGGCTGTCAGCGGTGCCAGGCGGAATATTCCCGATATTCACATCCACGACAGCATCTTTCCGAAAACCGAGATCGACATCCCGGGTGAAAGAAATCTGGGCGAAGATCACAGCCGCGGCGATGCCCAGGCCAATGGAAACTGCGAACTGCAATACCACCAGTGAGGTACGTGTCAGGCCGGCGCCATGGCCCTCCGCACCGGTCATCCGCATGGTCGCTGCCGGGCGGAAAGCTGAAAGCACCAGTGCGGGATAAGTGCCGCTCAGGAGCCCCGCCGTCGCGCCAACACCCACGATAAAGAAGAGAAGCTGCCAGTCCTTGAAGTAGCTGATTTCAATCGGCAGGCCCAGGACACGATCGAACAAAGGCAAGAGCATTTCGGTCAGCGCCAGCGCAAGAACAAGCGCCACCATTGCGGTAAGCAATGCTTCTCCCAGGAACTGGACGATCAATTGCCGCCGCATCGCCCCGACGACCTTGCGCAGCGATATTTCCCGCGCTCGCATCATTGCCCTGGCGGTGGCCAGATTGGTGAAGTTGAAGCAGGCGATCAACAGGATCAGCGCGCCGATGGCAGAAAAGCCATAGACGATTGCCCAGCTCCCGGGGGGCGTCATACCGCCGAACCGGTCCGTCGAAAGATGGGCCTCGGCAAATGGCACGAGGTAAGGCGCCATCAGATCACTACCCCGTCCTTTGATATTCACCATCTTCTTGGGATCGACCAGATGATCGATGACGATTTTGAATTTCGCCAGGACAGTATTCGGATCAGCACCCGGGGCGAGCCGGACATAACCCCAGCCGCTGGTATAGCCCCAGTTTTCCCGCATTTCCTGGGTGACCGGCGATGCGGCGGACGTGTTGGGGATTATCACCTCCGCTTTGAGCTGGGTGTTATGGGGCAGGTCCCGCAACACGCCGGTCACCACCAGCATCTGCTGCTGCATCTCACAATTCTGGTAGGTGGCATCGCACTGCTGCCGGCTCAGCACGATGGTTTTTCCGACAGCCGATTCATTTCCGAAATATTTCCGGGCTGTGCTTTCCGAAAGGACCACCGATTCAGGCTTGGCAAAGACCGAAGCGGGATCACCGGCCACCAAAGGCAGCCTGATCACTTGCAGGAAGTTCGGATCGACGGCATCCACGGTCTCCGGAAACTGCCTGTTTGCAACCAGGATGGTCGCGGACTTGCGTATCAGCCGGGTCCGTGCCTGGACCTCCGGTATCTGATCCATCATCGCCTGGGTGGCGGCGTAAGGAATCCTCGCAGACTGCCGGGGCGGCTTGCCGGGAAGATTGACCGAAATCTCCAGCCGATAAAGATTCTCGGCTCCGGGAATCCAGCGGTCATAGGAAAGCTGGTCGCGCACAAACAGAATAATGAAAATCGCGCAGGTGAGCCCGACCGTCAGCCCGGCAATATTGATAAAGCTGTACAGCTTGTGCCGGACGATGTTGCGCAGCGCGGTGACGAGATAATTGCGGAACATGGCAGTATCCTTGCTGTCTAACGGGCCTTGGTATCGGCGTTGGGATTTACGGCGGCGTCCCGGCAGTGATGGACCGTCCCTTTGTCATCGGTCCACATCGCCTCATAGCCCCGCCCGCGCAGGCTTTGTCCGCCGCCCGCATACAGAAAACCGTCGGCGGCGGGCTGCTGGGCCATGTCGATGGACGCGCCCTGGGCTTCCAGCACGGCTTTGTAGGGGGCGAAGTGCGCCAGAACCCGCTGCCCGCCATCACACACGAATGTGGCGTTGTAGTTCCGCGTCTCAAGGATGGGCGCATGGTTTTCCGGCGCGCAGGCGGCAGACACAGCGCAGAGAAGGCCGGTCAAAAGATATTGTCTCGCAAGTTTCACCGGCATCCTCCTATTCGTAGCGCAAGGCGTGAATGGGATTGGCGCGGGCCACCCGCAAAGCATGGGCGAAGATCGTGGCCCAGGCGATCAGCAACGCCGCGACGCCCGCCGCCGCGAAATACAGCGGACTGAGTTCGATGCGATAGGCGAAACCCTGCAGCCAGTCATGCAGCCAGTACCAGGCGAGCGGCCAGGCGATCAGGTTGGCGATCAGCACCGGCACGGAGAACTGCCATAGAAGCAAAAAGACCAGGTCGCGGGTGCGGGCGCCGAAGGCCTTGCGGATACCGATCTCCCGGGTGCGCCGACCGGCGGTGAAGGCCGCCAGCCCGAACAGGCCCAGACAGGAAATGAAGATGGCGACAACGACACAGACGCCGAACAGATCGCCTTGGCGCTCGTCGACCCCATATTGCCTGCCCAGACGATCACTCATGAACCAGCGGTCCACCGCCTTGGTCGGCGCGAATTCATGCCAGGCGCGATCTATGAAAGAGAGCGTTTGTGGCACCGAATCGGGCCGCAGCCTGACAAGCACCGACGCAACCTGCTGCGGGTCATAGACGTACATGGTTGCCATCGGCGGTTCGCGCGCACCACCGAACTTGACATTGGCGAGTACCCCAACAATCTGCACATGGTTTTTGCCCAGGATAATTGCCTTGCCGACCGATTGCTGCGGCGTGAAACCAAAGGTCGCAGCCGCTACATCGTCGATGAGAATATTGCGACCGTCATTCTCGCCTTTTCCGGAATCGCCGCCCAGGTTGAACTGGTCCTGCGCGCGGCTGTCGGACAGCCACCGTCCTGCAATTAGCCGCATGCCCATGAGTTGGGCGGTATTGGTTCCGATGGTGAGCTGGTTCACCCCGATCAGTCCCGGACGGCCGGGCAGTTGGGCTGCCGCCAATCCTATGCCGTATGTCCCGAAAGGGACCGCATTGGTCACGGCGACATCCAAAATTCCGGGACTGGACCGAAGCCTCTGAACGAAGCTCTCGCGGCCGGAAAGGGTCAGCAATCCGTCTCCGGAAACGATCAGCAGATTGTCCTTGCGGAAGCCCATATCGATGTTGCGAGCGAAGTTGATCTGGCTGAACACGACCATGACGGCGATCCCCAATCCGATCGAGACAGCGAATTGCAGGACCACCAGAGCTGTTTGCAGGCGTCCGGAGCCAGCGCGCCCCGAATTGCTGGTGCGCAAGATCGCAGAGGGCCGAAACCCCGACAGGACCAAAGCGGGATAGATGCCGCTCAGTAAGCCCGCAGCCACGGCAATAGCGACCAGCATCACCAGCCAAGTGATGTCATACGACATGGCGATGGGGTGTTGGAGGAGGCGGCCAAAAGCAGGCCGCAAGACTTCGACCAGCGTCAGCGCGAGGATGAGCGACAACAGCGCCGTCAGCACAGCCTCACCCAGGAACTGGACGATCAACTGGCTCCGGCCGGCGCCATGTGTCTTGCGAAGCGCAATTTCCCGGGCCCGTAGAGAGGACAGCGCTGTGGCCAGATTCATGAAATTGAAACAGGCGACAAAAAGGACCAGAACTCCGACAACGCCCACGCCATAAAGTGTGGTCCGGCTACCGGGGGGCTTTTCGTTGAACCTCCATTGGCCGGAGGCCAGATGCACATCGGTGAATGGTGTCAGATGAAATACCCAGCGCTGGCTTCCCTTTCGCTGGTCTTTGGCTCCCGGCTCCGGCGGCAGGGCGCGGTCCGTCAGGGGCGCCACTTTGGCGATGACCGTTTCAGGCTTGGCGCCCGGCGCCAAACGGACATAACCGAAGCTATTGTTGCCTCCGGCCGTCCAGGATTGCCTCGCTTTCGGACCGATACGGTCGGCAATAGAGGTGTTCGGCATGAACACCTCGCCTTCTAGATGGGAATTGTGGGGAATGTCCCGCAGGACGCCCGTGACTTTCAAGGGAATCAAGCGGCCGCGGCATGCCGTGACGTCGTCGGACGACTCGCAATTGGCCGTGGTCCTGATGATCTTTCCGACGGCATCGGCGGTGCCGAAATATTTTCGCGCCGCGCTCTCTGACAGGACCAGGGATTCCGGATCACGGAAGACGCTGGCCGGATCGCCTTTGATCAACGGGAATTTGATGACATCGAAGAAATTCGGGTCGACTTCCGCAACCTCTTCCAGGAACTGGCGGTCGCCGGCGAAAAGCGTCATGAAGTTGTAATTGAGACGGGTCATCGCCGTCACTTCGGGAAGCTCGTCCCGCATGGCGGCTGGCATGAGGAAGGGCACACGCGCGACGGCAAAAGGATCGCGGCCAAGAATGTATGACGTCTTCTCGATCCGGTAGAGATTCTGGGTGCCCGGAATCCATTTGTCGTAGGACAGTTCATCCCGGATGAACAGCAACACGAAGATCACGCAGGCCAGTCCGACCGCCAGGCCCGCGATATTGATGAAGCTGTGGAGCTTGTGGCGGGCCAGGTTTCGCAGGGCGATGGTGAGATAGTTGCCGATCATGGCCCCCTCACTCGTAGCGCAGGGCGTGGATGGGATTGGCGCGGGCGACGCGCCGGGCATGCGAGAACACCGTCGCCCATGCAATCAGCAACGCCACCAGGCCCGCGCCCAGGAAATAGAACGGACTGAGGGCAATGCGATAGCTGAAACCTTGCAGCCAGCCATGCAGGTAATACCAGGCGATCGGCCAGGCGATCAGGTTGGCGATCAGCACCGGAATGGAGAATTGCCACAGCAGCAGAAACACCACGTCACGGACACGTGCGCCGAACACTTTGCGGATGCCGATTTCCTTGGTGCGGCGGCCGGCGGTGAAAGCCGCAAGCCCGAACAGGCCCAGACAGGCGATGACAATGGCGATGGCCACAAAGACCGCGAACATCTGCCCCTGCTTCTTGTCGGCGCTGTAGAGCCTCTCGAACGTGTCATCGAGAAAGGTCCGCGTCATCAGGATGTTGGGCACAAAGGCGCGGGATGTCCGTTCGATATAGGCCATGGCCTCCTGTGTGCGGCCGGCCTGGACGCGGATGGAAAGGTTTTGCGGGAAATTGCGCGCATAGATATAGACCATGGCCACGGCCGGCGTGCGCGCGCCCTCGATCAAGGTGTCGGCGGTGACCCCGATCACCTTCATGCGCGACTTGCCGAAGATGAAGGTCTGGCCGATGATCCCTGATGGCGTATAGCCCAGGTTGCGCGCCAGCTTGGCGTTGATCATCACATTATGGCCTTCGTTTTTGGCCTGGTCGGGGGCGGTCACCCCGCCCTCCGTATAGGTGAAAACATCCTCGCCGCGGTTTGCGGAAAAGCCGCGGCCGGCCAGAATCTTGATGCCGTAGAGCTGGAAATAGTCCGGTGTGACGGCGAAATGGGTGGGCGTGTACATGTGCTGATCGCCCGGCTTCTGGACCACCATCACATTGCCGGCACCGCTGAAGGCGATCTGGGAGGAACGCGTCACGCCGATGATGCCCGGCCCCCTGGCCAGCGCCTGGGTAAAAGCTTCCATGCCCGCCGGAGACAGGCGGTTGGTGCCCGTGATCACGATATTGTCGCGACGGAAGCCCAGATCGAGATGGCGCACGAAATCGATCTGCTGGAATACCACGGTCGCGGCGATACCCAGCCCGATAGAGACCGCGAATTGCAGCACCACAAGGGTTGCGCGCAGGGTGCCCGATCCGGGATTTCCGGATGTGTTGGCCCGAAGCACGGTGGCGGGCCGGAAACCGGAGAGCACCAGCGCGGGGTAGAAGCCTCCGATCAGGCCCGCGAGGATGGCGATGCCCAGAATGGCCAGCATCAGCGGCCAGTCGGCCAGATAATGGAGCGTGAGCGGTACTTGCAGAAAGCTGCTGTAGGACGGAAGCAGGACTTCGACCAGCGCCAGCGCCAGCACCAGTGCCACCAGGGTCATCAATACGGACTCGCCCAGGAACTGGACAATCAACTGCCGGCGTGTCGCGCCCATGCATTTGCGCAAGGAGATTTCCCGCGCCCGCAATGTTGCCCGCGCGGTGGCGAGGTTCATGAAATTGAAGCAGGCCACCAGCAGGATCAGAAGCCCGATCACGCCGATGCCGTACAGCGTGGTCCAGCTCCCCGGCGGCTTCATGCCGAAATAGCGGTCGGTGGTCAGATGGGCGTCGCGGAACGGCACCAGCCGCGGCTGCAGAATCTGGCTGCCGGGAATCTTGATGGTGGTGAAGGCGGACAGGTCAACCGAGCGATCAAGAATTGGCTTGAGCTTGGCGATCACCTGGGCGGGATCGGCACCGGGTGCCAGGATCACATAGCCAAAAGAATTGTTGTTGCAGACCCAGCAGCGCTTGGCCTGCTGATCGATGCGATCGACGATCGAGGTGTTGGGGATCATCAGATCGGCGACAAGCTGGGTATTGTGCGGCAGGTCGCGCATCACCGCCGTCACCCGGAGCGGCACGGTAGAGTTGTCGCAGGTGGCCGCGGTGGGCGGGCATGGCGGCTTGAGGACGGCAATGGTTTTTCCGATCGGGTTTTCGCCGCCGAAATATTTGCGGGCGGTGGATTGCGAGAGGATCACCGATTCCGGATTGGACAGCGCCGCACGCGGATCGCCCGATATCAGCGGCAGCGGAACGACTTGCAGGAAGTTGGGATCGACCACTGCGACCTTGTCGGTGAACTGTCGGTCACCCACCGTGATTGCCGGTGTCTGGAGGGCGAACCGCGTGGCGGCCGTCACCTCGGGAACATGTTCCTTCATGGCCAGCGGCAGCGGCATGGAGGTCTGGGCCAGTATGATGTCGGGCCGGTCGGGGACATGGAAGGTGACCTCGACGCGATAAAGCTTGTCGCTGCCGGGGATCCATTTGTCGTAGGACAATTCGTCCCGCACAAACAGGATGATCAGGATCAGGCAGGCCAGCCCTACCGCCAGCCCGGCGATATTGATGAAGCTGTACAGCTTGTGCCGGACGATGTTTCGCAAGGCGATGGTGAGATAGCTCTTGATCATGGCTCACTCGTAGCGAAGGGCGTGGATGGGATTGGCGCGCGCGATGCGCAGGGCGTGGCTCAAAACGGTGATCCAGGCGATCAGCAGGGCTGCCAAGCCTGCAGCGGCGAAATAAAGCGGGTTCAAGGTGATGCGGTAGGCAAAACCCTGCAGCCAACCCTGCAGATAATACCAGGCCAGCGGCCAGGCGATCAGATTGGCCAGCAATACCGGAAGTGAGAATTGCCATAGCAACAGCAGCGTCACGTCCCGCGTGCGCGCCCCGAACACCTTGCGGATGCCGATTTCCTTGGTGCGCCGTTCGGCGGTGAAGGCAGCCAAGCCGAAAAGGCCCAGCGCCGAGATGGCGATGGCGACCGCGACAAAAGTGGCAAAGAGCTGGCCCTGCTGCACATCGGCGCGATAAAGCCCGTCGAAACTGTCGTCCAGGAAAGAGCGCGAAACCGCAGCGGAAGGCACCATGCGATGCCAGGTGCGGTCAACGAAGGCGACCACGCCCGGGATATTCTGACCCGTAAGCCGCACCGAAACGGCCCCGGAATTTTCCCGGTCGTTGAAGAACATCGAAGGCTGAACCGACTTGCGGGCGCCCTTGAACTGCACGTTGCTCAGCACGCCCACAATGTGCAGGCTGTTCTTGCCGTCGCGAATGGTCTGGCCCACCGCACCCTGCACGGTGAAGCCCAGATATCGGGCCGCGGCCTGGTTGATCAGGATATTGTGGCCGTCATTGGGGGCGTCCGGCCGATCGATCACGGTATCTTCACCGCGCTTGTCCGACAGCAGACGCCCCGCCGCCAGTTTCATGCCATACAGATCGATGAATTCTGGCGTTATCTGCAGCATTTCGATGGTCTGCGGGGCGGGCCGGCCCGGGACCTGGACGCCTTCGACGCGCAAGCTTGACGAAAAGGGCGTATCGCCCGACGAGGCTACAGCCGCGACACCGGGATGGGCGCGCAACTGCGCCATGAAACTCTCTCGCGCACTGGCCGTCATGCGGCCCGCACTGACGACCAGTATACTGTCACGCCGGAATCCCAGCGCCTGGTTCCGGGCGAAATCGACCTGGGCGAACACCACCAATGTGACGATGGCCAGCGCGATGGAGATCGTGAACTGCAGCAACACCAGCGCGCCTCGCAGCCCGCCCGAGCCCGCCTGTCCTGACTGATTGCTGCGCAATGCCGTGACGGGACGAAAGCCCGACAGGACCAATGCGGGATAGATGCCGCTGACCAGGCCGGCGCCCGTCGCGACAAGGACAATGACCAGCAGCAGCGGCCAGTCCTGAAGATAATGCAGGCCGATAGGCCGTTGCAGGAAGGCATCATAGGCCGGCAGCAGAATCTCAACCATCGCCAGGGCAAAGACCAATGCCACGGCCGCCATCAGAACGGATTCGCCCAGAAACTGGATGGCGACCTGGTAGCGGCTGGCGCCCACGCATTTGCGCAGGCCGATTTCGCGGGCCCGCATCATGGCCCGCGCCGTGGCCAGGTTGGTGAAATTGAAACAAGCCGCCAGCAGGATCAGCAGCCCAATCAGACCCAATCCGTAAACCGTCGTCCAACTGCCCGGCGGCACCCGGTTGCCCATGGCGTTGCTGGTGTTCATATGGACGTCACGGAAACGCACAAGCTCGACCTGCATGACCTGGCTTGCGGGCTGGTGCATGCCGGTGTCGATGGAGAAATCGACCACCCTGTCCATGATCCCGCGCAACTTGGCTTGCACGGCAGCAGGATCGCTGCCCGGCGCCAGGCGGACAAAGCCATAGCCGTTGAAATGGAACCAGCGCGTCCGGTCCGCTTCCGATATGCGGTCAGCCGGCGAGGTGTTGGGAATGACGGCGTCGATCCTGAACTGGGTGTTGTGCGGCAGATCGCGCATCACCCCTGTGACCCGCAACGACACCAGGGCATCCGGACAGTTTGCCTTTCCCACGCCACAACTGGCGCGATTGACCGTCACCGTGCGCCCCACCGGATCAGCGAGGCCGAAATATTTCCGCGCCAGCGATTGTGACAGTACGATGGATTCCGGACGCTGCAGCACCTGACCGGGATCGCCCGCCACCAGCGGCAGGCCTATGACCGTGAAAAAATTGGCATCGGCCTCGTCGATCTGTTCGAGAAACTGCCGGTCACCGACCTGTGCCGTCATGCGTGTCGGCCATAGCCGCGTCATGGCCGTGACCTCCGGAAGATGGTCCTTCATCAGAGCCGGAAGCGGGAACGGCGCCAGGGCGATATGATCCCTTGGAGTTCCTGGCAACTGGGCGACGACGTCAACGCGATAAAGATTGTCGCTGCCCGCCAGCCATTTATCCCAGGACAGCTCGTCGCGCACGAACAGGATGATGAAGATCACGCTGACCAGCCCCACCGCCAGCCCCGCAATATTGATGAAGCTGTACAGCTTATGCCGAACGATATTGCGCAGGGCGATGACGAGGTAGTTGCCGATCACGGGAACCTCAAAGGACTTGGCGGATGCTTTCGGTGACGACCGCGCCGTCCAGCAGATTGACGATGCGATGAGCATATTCGGCATGGGAATGGGAGTGGGTGACCATCACGATGGTGGTACCGTCGTCGTTCAACTGGGTCAGAAGCTGCATCACTTCCTCGCCGTTGGCGGTGTCCAGGTTGCCGGTGGGTTCGTCGGCCAGGATCAGTTTGGGGCGCGCCACCACGGCACGTGCCACAGCGACGCGCTGCTGCTGGCCACCGGAAAGCTGCGCCGGCATGTGCCGCGCGCGGTGGCCGATCTTGACCCGCTCCAGCGCTTCACCCGCCCGCTTGCGCCGTTCGGACGCCGACACGTCGGAATGGTAGAGCAGCGCCAGCTCCACATTCTCCAGCACATTCAACTCGTCGATCAGGTTGAAGCTCTGAAACACAAAGCCGATGGCGTTCTTGCGCAACTGCGCCAGCTGCGCTTCGGGATAGCCCGCGATATTCTGGCCATCGAACCAATATTCGCCCGAAGACGGGCCATCGAGCATACCCACGATATTCAGGAAGGTGGACTTGCCGCAGCCGGACGGTCCCATCACGGCGACGAATTCGCCTTTGCGGATTTCCAGATTCATCTCGCGCAGCGCGGTCGTCTCCACTTCGGTGGTGCGATAGACTTTCGACAATTGCTTCAGGTTTATCATGCGTACCTCTAGAGATTTTCGTCGGAGCGGCCGAATTCGACGCGGTCCATTTTCTGGAATGCCTCGTAACCGGAGATAATGATCTTCTCGCCGGGCTTGAGCCCCTCAACCACTTCGACATGATCGGGATTGCGCCTGCCCAGGCGCACATTGCGGCGCACCGCGTAGCGGCCGGCGGGATCCAGCGCGAAGACCCAGTTTCCACCGGTGTCCTGGTAGAAGGGCCCGTTGGCCACCATGATCGCGCGCGAGGCCCCGCCCAGTTCGACTTTCAGGTCGATGGCCTGGCCGACATGGATGGCGGTGGGCGCGGCGCCGTCGAAATACAAGTCGACCTTGAAGGTACCGTTGACGACCTGCGGATAGACCTTGGAGACCCGGGCGCGATAGTCGCGGCCGTCGACGGAAAACAGCGTCTCCTGCCCCACCACAACACGGCCGAGATAGAATTCGTCCACCTGTGCCGTCAGCTTGAAACGGTCGGCGGAATTGACCTGACCCAGCACGGCACCCGGCGCCTTGGACTGGCCGACTTCGGCGTCCAGCGCGGTCAACTGCCCGTCCATCGGCGCGCGGATGGTGAGCGCCTCGACCCCCGCATTGGCAATGTCGGTCTTGGCGCCGGCGGCCTGGCCGGTGAGCTGGGTGGCGCGCACGCGTTGCTCCGCATTGGCGGACGCCACGGTGGCGGCATGCAGCTTGACATAATAGTCGTATTCTTCCTGCTCCTGCTTGTAGGTCGAAGGCGCGATGGCATTACCGTCCAGCAGGATCTTGTCGCGCGCCAGGTCGTTGCGCAGCTTGCTGATCTGATGCTCGATGTTCAGCAGGTCTTGCTGATACTTGAAGTGGGTCTGCTCAAAAGCCAGTTGCTGGGCGGCGACCTGAAGCTGGAGAGCGGGGTTGGAAAGCACGATCAGCGGCTGGCCGCTTTTCACCCGGGCGCCATCCTCGATCAGGATCTGTTTCACCGTGCCGCCCTGGTCGGTGGTGAGATAGGCCGTGGTGTAGGGCGCGACCGCGCCGCGCACGGCGATATAGTCTTCAAAGGGTCCTTCAGTGACCGTGGCGATGGTCAGCCGGTTGGCCGGCACCCGATACACATTGCCCCCCGTTCCCAGAAGGGCCCAGGTGGCGGCGGCGATGATCACAACGGCACCAGCCGCCCAGGGCGCATATTTGCGCCAAAGCGGCTTGGGGGCGATGACCCGGTCCATGCCCGTCGCGGCGGAGTCCGGCTGCGCCGGCGTACCGGAAGAATCCAGCAGGCGTTTCAAGCTGTGTAACGGACGCGACACGCTCATGATGCTGATATCCCGGATGGTGCGCCATCGCCTGCCCGCTCCGCCAACGGCCGGGCATAGCGCAGCAGCGAGACCAGGAATTTTGCCGGCTCCTCGGTCATGGGCATATGGCCGCTATCCTCGAACCAGACGAGTTGCTTGAATGGCGCCTTGATGTCCGCCACCCACTGTGCGGCAACATCGGAATTGGCGACATAATCGTGGCGGCCGGCCATCACGATCAACGGGCAATCCAGCTTTTTGACGACGCTCATGTCGGCGCTCACGATCGGCAGCAGCAGCGCGCTTTCGGTGAACTTGTTGCCGGCCCAGAGTTTGGGAAGCTCCGCGTCGGTATAATCCGGCGACAGGCGCGCCAGGTTGCTGTCGGCCTCATTGTCCGTGCGATAGGCCATGGTGCCGCCGAACACATTGATCCACTTGCGCTGGATGAACACATCCTTGAGCGGGCTGGGATGGCCGGGCGCGAAATAGGGCACGATGGCCTTCAGCTGCGTGATCGCTTCTTTATTGTGCGCGCGATGGGCCGCGTTCATCGCAAAGGTCCAGCCGCGACGCTCGCTTTCAGGCATGTCGGCGATCTGGCCCACGCCAACATAGGCGTGAATCCAATCGGGATGGCGCATGGCCATTTCCAGCCCGGCATAGGTGCCCGCCGAATGACCGAGAATGAAAATCTTCTTCTTGCCCAACTCGCGGCGCACCCATTGGGCCATTTCTTCGGCATCGGCGTAGTTGCGCTTCAGGCTCAAGGTGGGCGCGACCTTGGCGGGATCGTTCAGCATGTAGGTCTTGCCCGCGCCGCGCTGGTCCCATTGCACGACGGTGAAATATTCCTCCCAGTCGCGGCTGATCCACCAGCTCATGGGCATCAGCGGATAACCGGGGCCGCCATGGATCACCAGGATCACGGGATTGCGCCGGTCGCGGCCGCGGATCGACACCCATTGGTCGATGCCGCCGATGCGGATTTTCTCCAGCCGCTCGATGCCGCTCGGATTTCCGATCTTGCGTGCGTCCGCGATGACCCGGGTTGCCTCGCCGCGGGTGAACGGCTTTTTGGCCGGTGCGGCGGAAAGAGTCCCGGCCATCATCAGGATCGCGGCCCCAATAAGAGTGGGAAACCGGCGGCTCCAGGATTTTGGAAGCGTCATCATGCTTCTCCTTAGGCAAGGCGGATGCCAACATTTTCCCATTTATATTCAAAAGGATAGATCAACCGCTGGCCAGCGACTGTCCGCTGGCGTACAGGTAAACCGGACACCTGTTCGTTTCCGGACATGACCTCAGCCCCTTCTTCTCTTTATGGCCGCATCCTGGTGGTCGACGACAATGAGGACATTCTTCATGCCGCCAGGCTGCTGCTGAAGCGTCACTTCGCGTCCGTCCAGACCCTCAGCGATCCCACCCAACTCGCCACCCTGGTCCGCCGCGGCGGCTTCGACGTGTTGCTGCTGGACATGAATTTCACGGCCGGCGCCGATGACGGTTCGGAAGGGCTGGCATACCTGTCCGAGATCCTTTCCATCGATCCGCAAGCCGTGGTGGTGATGGTGACCGCCCATAGCGATGTCGAATTGGCGGTGGGCGCCATGAAGAAAGGCGCCGCCGATTTTGTCACCAAGCCATGGGAGAATGAGCGCCTGCTGGCCACCATGATGTCGGCCTTGAATCTGCGCCACTCCAGGCTGGAAGCGGCCGACCTGCGCCAGCGCAATCTGGGCCTGGCCGCCGCCACCCATAGCGAAACCGGCATGATCGGAACCGCGCCCACCATGCTGAAGGTGTTTGGCGCTATCCGCCGCACCGCGCCCACCGACGCCAATGTGCTGATCCTGGGCGAAAACGGCACAGGCAAGGAACTGGTGGCGCGGGAGATCCATCGCCTGTCGGGACGCGCCAATGAAGTGTTCCTGCGCGTCGATATGGGCGCTCTGTCACCGCAGCTTTTCGAGAGCGAGCTGTTTGGCCATCGCCGCGGCGCCTTTACCGACGCCAAGCAGGACCGTACCGGCTTCTTCCGCGCTGCCACGGGTGGCACCTTGTTCCTGGATGAGATCGGCAATGTGCCGCTGCATCTGCAAAGCAAATTGCTGACGGCGCTGGAACGGCGCGAAGTCGTGCCGGTGGGCGCCGACAAGGCCGAACCGATCGATGTACGCCTGATCTGCGCCACCAATCTGGAGCCGGAAAGGTTGGCGAACGAGAATCTGTTCCGCCAGGACCTGCTCTATCGCATCAACACGGTGGAGATGGTCCTGCCGCCTTTGCGGGAACGCAAGGAAGACATCCCCCTGCTGCTCGAGCACTATGCCGCGCTTTATTCCCAGAAATACAACCTGCCTGCCAAGCGGCTGTCGGCAGCCCTGATCGACCGGCTGACCAACTGGTCCTGGCCCGGCAATGTCCGGGCATTGCGCCATGCGGTGGAACGGGCGGTTATCCTCAGCGAATCCGACCTGCTGGGGCCGGCCGATTTTGCCTTGTCCGGACCGCCGGCACCGCCGGAAACGCCCAGCGAGGTTTCGCGGCTGGACGCAGTGGAAAAGGCCGCTATCGTTCGCGCGCTGGAGAAACACGGCAACAATGTCAGCCGCGCAGCCGAAGCGCTGGGCCTGACGCGGACCTCGCTATACCGGCGTATGGAGAAGTATGGCCTATAACCGCTTCGAGATCGGCATCTTCCTGCGGGTCGCCGGCCTGGCCGCGACCTTAGGCGTGCTGACCTGGATGGTGGTCAACACCGACTGGTATGTCACCATGGCGCTTGTGACCATGGCCATCCTGGCCCAGGCGGCACTGCTGGGGCATTTCGCGGCACATTCCGGACGCGAAGTCGCGCGGTTCCTGGATTCGGTGGCCTTCGGCGACAACTCCGCCAGCTTCGCCACGTTTTCCCGCGACCATGCCTTTGCCGATTTGGGCGCCTCCATGACGCGCGTGCTGGACCGGCTGCGCGCCGGCCAGGCCGAGCGGGCGGAACAGGCGCAGTATCTTCAGACCTTGATCGCCCATGTGCCGGTGGCGCTGATCTCGGTGGATGAGCGCGGCGCCGTGCAACTGCTCAATCTCGCGGCGCGCCGGCTGTTCGAGAGCGGTTGCAGCGACGCAAGCCAGTTTTCCCGCCACGGCACCGCCTTTGCCACTGGCCTTGAAGCGCTGAAACCGGGGGAAAGCGCCATTGTGCGGATGGAGCGCAATTCCGGGGCCCTGCAACTGAAGGCCGCCGCCACAGGAGTCACGCTGTCGGGCCTGCGCCGCCGCATGATTTCGCTGCAGAATATCGAAACCGAATTGACCGCGCAGGAACTGGCGGCCTGGCAGACGGTCATCCGCGTGATGGCGCATGAAGTCACCAACTCGCTGACGCCGATCTCGTCGCTGGCGGCGACGGCGCAGGAACTGGTACAGGAAGTGCTGGCGACTTTGCCGCCGGAGGATGGCCGCCGCGCAGCCTTGGCCGATGCCAGCGATGCGTTGGAAACCATGACCCGGCGCAGCGAAGGGCTGCTGCATTTCGTGCAGAACCATCGCCGCCTCACCCGCCGCATGGTCGCCCAGATCGAGATCGTGCCGCTGCGGCGCGTGTTCACGCGCCTTCAGCGGTTGCTGGCCAATGAATTGGCCACCCGCCACATAACCCTGACCCTGTCGGTGCTGCCCGACACGCTGGAAGTCGCAGCCGATATCGAACTGCTGGACCAGGCGCTGATCAATCTGATGCGCAACGCCATGGAAGCGCTGCGCGACGAGCCAGCTGGGCAGATCGCGCTCTCCGCCTTTCAGGAACGGGGGCGGACGGTGATCGCGGTGGCCGACAATGGGCCCGGCATTGCGCCGGACCAGCGGGAAAAGGTTTTCGTGCCCTTCTTCACCACCAAGCGGCAGGGCAGCGGTGTCGGCCTCACCCTGGTGCGCCAGATCGCCACCGTCCATGGCGCGAGCGTGGGCATTTCCGATACCGAAGGCGGCGGCACCACCGTCAGCCTGCGGTTTTGATGCCCTAAGGCATTTGCGCGTTGGGCAGTTCGTTGCGAACCTGCTGTTGCGGCTTTTGCGGCTGAGGCGGCATTAACGGCGTACCGTCTTCATCAAGCTTTTTGCCGCTCTTGTCTACGCGGTCGCCGTCGTCGTCGACCAGATGACCACTGAAATTCCTGGCCGTACCGGCGGGATAATGCGGACGGTCCAGGGTTTTGACGAAGAAGTCCCGGCTAGGAAGGCCTTCGGTGCGCCGCTCCATGCCGGGGAAGGCGGCTTCTGTGGTGCCCGGCGGGACATCCTGGGCCACGCGGGTTTCGGCACCTTTTATGGTGTTGGCTTTGATCGCTTCGAAAGCCTGCTTTCGCCACACTTCTCCCGCCAATATCGGAACATCCATCGGCTTGTCGGGATCGACCACAAAGGCCGAGGAAAATTTGATGCGATAGACCGACGAGATGCCGTCATATTTGCCGGTCTTCTCACTGTACATGCCATCGGCATTGCGGCGCAGGGCGAAATAGAGCGAGACATGATCTTCATGCTCGCGGATGCCTTGCTGGCCGCCGTCTTGCGCAAAGGTGTTTTCGGCATAGAGATCGCGCCAGTTGCGATAGCCGCCGATCAGGCCGGCGCCGGTGAGGCCGTCGGCGGCGATATTCAGCTTGATCTTGCCCTTGGTGAAGTTGGTGTCGCCGGTCTGGTCATAGAACCAGGCGATGCGCGGCGTGTGCAAGTGTTCCACCTGCTCCGTCTCCACCACGCCGTTCTTTATTTTTGCTTTCAGCTTGGTGTACTGGGCTGATTGCAGGATGCGATAGGAATAGTCCACCGCGATGCCGGCACGGGCATCCTTGACGATCTTGTCCGGCGAATAACCGATCTCCACTGTCGCATCGCTGTCGTTCATCGGATCCTGGTTGCCCGAGATGCGGATGACCATGGTGTAAAGGCCTTCCTGCATCTTGTCGTTGGCGCGCAGGTCGAGTGTGGCATTGCCATTGCCGCGCCACGGCGCATCGCAGCCCCAAGCGCGATAGAGATTGTTGTCGATACCCCTCTCGCCATCGGGATTTACAAAATCGTTTGCCTTGATCTTGCCGTCCAGGTTGAAACCGTCGCCGATGCGGCTGGTCACCTGCGGTTGACCCGGATCGTCGGTGGCCCAGGGATTGACGTAAGTCTCAATACCGCGCTTGTAGCCGCGATAGGCGATGGCACGGTTCCAGATGCTGAAATATGCCCCCTGGGGCGACCTCACCTGATCCAGCCCCGGCGGACGGGCGATCCAGTCGATCTCCTGTTGGGAGCGGAATTTCTGCCGCGCCACCGCGATCTTGGTTTGATCGGGATCGGCAAAATGACGGGTAGCACCATGCGGGCAATCCACCCCCGGCTCGATCTCGCCCTTGCGGGCGAAATCGGCCCGCCCGCCATAACGGAAGGCATATTCATAGGCGCTGACCACATAGCCGCGGCTCCAGGGCGCAGCATGGGCTGGCAATGTGGCGCCACCTGTCAGGGCCATAGCTGCCGTGCAAACCATGAGGTGCTTTTTCAGGACCATGAACTTCCTTCCCTTCGCGACCGGTTAGGAAACCACTGACGTTCACACTCTCCCGCAAGAAGGATTGTGCGGCCCGTTTATCGCGAAAGTATGCTGGAAACCGGCCCAACCCTCAATATTGCAGCAGCGAACGATTCGGACCTAGCGCAGGGACTGGACGTCCGCCGGCTTGACCTGATCCTTGTATTGATTGCCGAAATGGCTACGGACATAGTTTACCACATCAGACAATTGCTGGTTGGTGAAGTGGCCGCGAAAGGGCGGCATGCCCTTGTGGCCGTTCATCACCATGCTGAGGACATAACCGGCGCTGGCCAACCTGGAGTTGCTTGCCAGCGCAGGATAAGCGCCCGCCCCTGTCGCACCCTTGGCATCGGCCATATGACAGCCCTGGCAGACGCCGCGATAGACGGCCTCGCCGCCCTGCATCGCGAACGGCGCGCCCCGGAAATCGGGAGTCTCCTGCGCGGCAGCCGGCACAATACTGACCACCAGCGCGGTCAAAACGACGCGAAAGACAGACCTGGCCAACATCATAGTTTCATCACCCGCGCATGCAGGCGGCCAATGGCGTCAAGCGCCGAGAGCACCGAGCCTTCCTGCCATCCGGGCAGGCGCGAAGCATGCTCGCTGGCAAGCATGATGCGGCCATCGAGAGCGCACAGGTTGTTGTAGTGCGCCTCCCTCCTTGCATCCGTCCATGCGCCCTGGCAGCCCAGGGTCCAAGGCACGCGATGCCACGCCACGGCCACGCCATTCTCGAACTCCGACTTATACTGCGGGTGGATCTGTGAACCGTGTCGCAACGCATCCTTGATGCGCTCCTCCGGCGGCTTGGAGGCGGCAATATAGGCCGGCCTTCCGAAAGTGTAGGCCCCAAGAAGGACGCCCTTGCCCTTCGAGAAATAATCCCACATCGGATAACCGATCAGAGCATTTGGCAGGTTGGTATAGCTATGACCGCCATAGATATCGTCGTCTTCTTCCCAGAAGCGGCGTTTGAATTGCAATCCCACTTTCAGGGCCGCCAGATAGGGTAGCTGGTCGATCGCCGCCTTCATCTTGGGACCCACATTCATCGGGATCTGGGCAAGGATCGGCGTGGGAATGGTGCAGATACACCATTTCGCCTTGGCGGTGCGCACATCCTTGCCGCTGCGGCTGTCGACATAAGTGATGGTGACACCAGCCTGATCCTGATGGATGCCGGTCACTTTGCAATTATATTCGATCAGCGGACCCAGGTCCTTGCCCATGGCCCGGCCGATCATCCCCATGCCGCCCTTGGGCTGGAAAATGGCGCTTTGCATTTCGTAATTGTGACCGGAGCCAATCGCGGACCATAGTCTGGAGCGCAAGAGAGTGCTGAGCGCCGCGGGCTCTGAAGGCTTCGGCACGGATTTGATGCCGCCACCGGGATCAACTTCGAAACCGCGGCGCATCGAACTGGCAATGCTTTTCTTGTATTCGTAATTTGCATCCAGCGCGCCCCAGTCGCGCAGTGCAAGCATCAGGATTTCCCGGTCCTCTTTGCTCACCGCCTGGTCGAGCGCGTTCTGCCGGGTACTCTTGGCCAGCAACTCCGCCACATGGCCATGAAAATCGGCCTGCACCTGGCGGTAGCGCTGCGGCTTGCCGCCATAGGCATCGGTGGAATGGACATAGGCGTTGTAGTTGACCTGGGTGAAAGGCTCCAATGCTACGCCCAGACGCCTCGCATAATGCAGGATGCCGCGGTGATGGTAGGGCAGCCGCCACGGACCGGGATTGATATACTGGCCTGGATCGAATTGGACATGCTGGGTCGCACCGCCCAGCTCGGTATAGGTGTCGCCGCCATAAAGCGTCCAGTTCCGTCCCCCCGGACGCCCATTGTATTCCAGCACCCGGACCTTGTAGCCGGCATCGCGCAATTCCATTGCCGCCACCATGCCCGCAACCCCAGCGCCCAGGATCAGAACGGTGGTATCGGGCGGTGGCGGGGATAGCTTGATCGGGCCGGTGAAGCTCGACCCTTCCGCATAGCCGAGTTCGGTCATGGCGTGATACATGGCGGCGCTGCCGGCCACGACGCCGATCATACTGAGCAGCGAGCGCCGGCTTGGCGTGGTGCCGCTGGTACTCATGCGCGAATCCCCCCGGATTATGCCGACCCTTTGATTAGCGCGACTTAAGGCTTTTGCACAGAAGCCAGCGCGGCAGGGGTCTCGTTCTTGACCTGTTGTTGCGGCTTTATGGGGTTGCCCTGATCGTCTAGCCGATTGCCGTTTTTGTCTATGCGGTTGCCCTGGTCGTCGATCGGGTTGCCGCGATTGTCCATGCCCACGCCGTCGGGATAGTGCGGGCGGTCCAGCACCTTGAGGAAGAAGTCCTTGCTGGGAAGATCCCGGACACCGCGCTCCATGCCGGGATAGGACGCTTCGCCGGTCCCCGGTGGGACGGCTTGCGGTATTCGGGTTTCGGCGCCCTTGACGGTATTGGCCTTGATGGCCTCAAAAATCTTTTTCCGCCTCAGGTCTCCCGCCAGGATCGGAATGTCCATCGGCTTGTCGGGATCGACCACAAAAGCCGAGGCAAACCGGATGCGATAGACGCTGGAGATGCCGTCATACTTGCCGGTCTTTTCGTTGTACAGGCCATCGGCATTGCGGCGCAACGCATAATAAAGCGCGACATGGTCTTCATGTTCGCGAACGCCCTGCTGGCCGCCATCCTGCGCGAAGGTGTTTTCGGCATAGAGATCGCGCCAGTTGCGATAACCGCCGATCAAACCTGTGCCGCTGAGGCCATCGGCGGCGATGTTCAGCTTGATCTTGCCCTTCGTGAAGTTGGTGTCGCCCGTCTGGTCATAGAACCAGGCGATGCGCGGGGTGTGCAGATGCTCAACCTGCTCGGTCTCCACCACACCGTTCTTTATTTTGGCCTTCAGCTTTGTGTACTGCGCCGCCGTCAGGATGCGGTAGGAATAGTCCATTGCGATGCCGGCGCGGGCATCCTTGACGATCTTGTCCGGCGAATAGCCGATCTCCACCGTGGCATCGCTGTCGTTCATCGGGTCCTGGTTGCCGGAGATGCGGATGACCATCGTATAAAGGCCTTCCTGCATCTTGTCGTTGGCGCGCAGGTCGAGCGTGGCGTTGCCATTGCCGCGCCAAGGCGCGTCACAGCCCCAGGCGCGATAAAGATTGTTGTCGATGCCTTTCTCGCCGTCAGGGCTGACAAAATCCGTAGGTTTGACCTTGCCGTCCAGGTTGAAGCCGTCGCCGATACGGCTGGCTACTTGCGGCTGGCCGGGATCCTCGGCTGCCCAGGGATTGACGTAGGTCTCGATGCCGCGCTTGTAGGCGCGATAGGCGAGCGCGCGCACCCAGATGCCGAACCGCGTTCCCAGGGGGGATCTGACATTGTCGATGCCGGGAGGATAGGCGACATACTGGGCCTCTTCCGCCAGACGCCAGGGCTGCCGCGCCACGGCTTTTTTGGTCTGCTCGGGATTTGCGAAATGCAGCGTGCTGCCATGGGGGCAGTCCACCCCCGGCTCGATCTCGCCGTCACGGCTGAAGTCGGCGCGCCCGCCATAGCGGAAAGCATATTCATGGGCGCTGACCACATAGCCACGGGTCCAGGGCGCAGCGGCGGCGGGCGATGCCGCGCCACCGGTCAGGGCGACAGCCGCAGTGCAGACCATGAGATGCTTTTTCAGGACCATGACCTTCCTCCCCTTTTCTAATGGGCGGTCCGGCTCACGCCTAACGCCTGTATGATCGGTCAGGAAACCACTCGGACTCACAGCCTCATATATGCTTGCAATTGTAGGCCCTTTGGACTGTGAAAGCATGCTTGAAATCACACTTATTCCATGTTGCAGAAGCTCACACGGGCAATGGCGAAACCGAGTGATCCCATACCGATCGGCCATGCGCGCTGTCCTGCGGCGCATCGGGCGCGGCCGGTATCCAGACCGTGATGACAAGTCCGCCCCTCGCATCATTGGCCGCTTCGACGGTTCCCCGATGTGCAAGGACCGCGCGCTTGGCAATGGACAGGCCAAGGCCGTAACCCTGGCCACTGGCAGTATCGGCCTGGACAAAGGGCTCGAACAGGGACGCAAGCTGGTCGGCTTTCACGCCGGGCCCCTCGTCCCGGATACAGAGGGTAGAGCCGGCGGCGTTGATTTCCATTTCCAGTGCGATGGTATCGCCGCGGCGCGAGAAACGAAGCGCGTTTCTGACGATATTCTCAATGGCGCGGCTGATGAGCTTTCCGCTCCCCATGACCAGCGCTTCGGCGCCCTGGCATTTGGGGCTCGCCACCAGATCGATAATGACGCCTTTTTCCTGCGCCTCATATCGCGCGTCATCGACGACAATGGCGGCGATTTCGGACACGAAGAAATATTCGCTGGAGGTGGTCATGCCGCTTTCCAGTTTCGTCAGCGCCAGCAATTCCCCCACCATCTCATCCAGCTTGTCGGCTTCCCGCGAAATCCTTTCCAGCGATTGCTGTGTCTTGTCCGGCGATTGGCGAGCCAGCGCGATGGCCAGGTAAAGGCGCGCCAGGGGCGAGCGCAGTTCGTGGGAAATGTCGGCCAGAAGCCTGTCGCGGGATGTGACAAGCTCTTCCAGGCGTTCGGCCATCTTGTTGAAGTCCGATGCCATGTCGGCGATCTCGTCCCGCCGCTGCAGCCAGTTGCCGTCCAGCCGGACCTTGAGATCGCCGCCTGCCAATCGCCCAAACGCCGCTCTTATCCGGCTGATGGGAAGGATCAGATAGAAGGTCAGGGCAGCGCTGAACAGCAGGATCGCGATAAAGGTGGCCGTCAGCACGCGAGGGCCCATATCAAAGACAAAGGGCACATAGGCCCGGCGGTCGAACCGGCTCACCCGGTAGGTTATGGCATACCGCTGTCCTTGCGGATCGGTCGCGGTGGCCGAGAAGATGCGATGAAACGGATCCTGCTCGGGCTCGATGCCGGATCCGATACGGCGATAGGTGATATTGGCGCGGTCGAAGGGCGGCCAGACCCTTAATTGCTCGCGCAGAGCGCTTTCGCCGCCCAACTGTATCGCGGAAACGGCCCCGGCCAGCCCCACGCGCGCAAACCGTTCCGCGCTGCGGCTGGGATTCTGCTGCAGGAGCGCGTCGACGAACCAGATGAGATTCACCACGACAATAAAACTCAGGCAGACGCCGAGAAATATCTTGAGGAAGAGCGGACGCCTCATCCGGCCACCTTCAGGCGATAACCAACGGCTCGGACGGTTTCGATGATGATGGTCTTGTCGGAGATGGTATACAATTTCTTGCGCAGGTTGCTGACATGCACGTCGACACTGCGGTCATATTGCTCGCGCCTGCGGCCCGACACGCTCCAGGACAGCTCGTCCTTGGTGGCCACGGCGTCTCCGCTGCGCAGCAATGTCTCCAGCAGATTGAACTCGGATGTGGTGACCTCGAGCGGCGCGCCATCGAATGTGATCTCGCGCTGCGCCGGAAAAAGACGAAGCTTGCCGGCTTTGAAGACTTGCGGCGACTGCGGATTGCCCGAAGCCTGGCGGCGCAAAACGGCCTTGAGCCGCGCCAGAAGCTCACGCGCATAATAAGGCTTGGCGATATAATCGTCGGCGCCCATCTCCAGGCCGGCGGCGCGTTCCTCTTCGGCGCCTTTCGCCGTCAGCATGATCACCGGCACCGAACTCTTGGACCGGATACGCTGCAAGGCTTCGTGGCCGCTGATGTCCGGCATCATCACGTCCAGGATGACCGCGTCCAGGGTCGGGTCCAGGGCCGCAACAGCGCCTTCCCTGCCATTGAAGGCGGTGGCGATCTCAAAGCCTTCACCCCTGAGAAATTCTGTCAGCATCCCCGTCAGGGCGGCGTCATCGTCAATCAGAAGCACCTTTGGCATTGCTGATCTCAAATCGCCGAGCCCGCCGATGGTCATTTTATACCAACACGGCGGAAAGGACTAGAAATCCTGGCCGCATGCGAGGCACTGAGCCGGGTTTCAAGCGGTCACCATTGAGGATGCCCCAACGCTTTTTCAATATCCCAGTTGTTCAGGTTGCATTCCTTCAACACGCGGACAAAGCGTATCGCATTTTCCGTGCCGTTGAAGAAGGGATTGGGGGCATCGGGCTTGGCCCGAAACTTGTCGATCTTGTAGGAGACATCGTCATAAGAACCGTGATTGCCGATGACACCTTCCGGCCTGTCCGCTTTCGCCGCCGCGAGAAGCCTGTCGGTCCACTTGTCATAGATCGCGTGATTTTCCAGCGACAAATGCAGCGAGGTGATGCCGCCAAGATACAACAGGTTGCGGACCTTGCCCTTGTCCCTGACCGGAATGATCATGGAGAGCGAGGCCGGCGTATGACCGCCCGTGATATAGAGCTTGATGCTGGTATCGCCCAAAGTCACAAGCTGGCCGTCGGTGACCACCTGGTCACGGCGCGGTGCGACAAAGGTCGCGTTCGGGGCCGCCGCGCCCTTTTCCGCAAGATCGTAATCCAGCGCGGTCACATAGATCTTGGGGTGGTATTTCTCCTGCAAGTATTTGGCGCCGCCGATATGGTCGCGGTGCCCATGAGAGATCAGGATGATCTTGATCCGCGCGGGGTCCAGCCCGACCTTCTGCATGCCACCGATGATGAACTGATCCACCTCGGCCCGGTTGTTCATCGTGTCGATCAGGATGATGCCGTCGCTGGTATCCACGGCCCAGGCGCTCACCGTGCCGTTGCCCAGGAAATAAAAATTGTCCGCCGCCTTCCCGGCACCAGGGTCCTTGAGGACATGCTGCGCAGCCAGGCCATCCAGCGTGGGATAACAAGTGATCAGGTCGGTGAACTTCCAGTTGTTTTCCTTGAAGGCTTCTACCCGCGCCTTGGCCAGGTGTGGTTGGGGAATATGCGACAGCTCCGGCGCGGCCGATTGCGCCATCCCGGCCTGGGCGGGAATGCCGAAGGCCGACGCCAAAACAAGAAAGCGCAGGGATTTGTACATCTTCATCGCCGCTATTGCGCCGCCGCGCGCGCAGGCCTGGGCGCGTCGGTATTCTGCATGTTGATCAGGTTGTAGCCGCCCAACGCCAATCGAACCGACGGACCTGACGGCGCTTCCGCCGCCATCTCATGCCAGCTCATGGGCGCGGCATAGAGGACATCGCCTTCCACGGCGTGAAACTCGCCGGCATTCTCGAAGCGGCCGCTGATCTGCCCCACCTGCACGATCCACCATTCCGCCGGACCGGCATGCACATGCCCGAAGGTGGACCGGGGATTAAAAGAGGCTTCCTGGGCCCGCCCACCGCCGCCAATGTTCAGCGAACCGGTCTTGCAGGGATTGTCCTGCGGATTGACATACCCCAGCAGCGGATTGACGAAGATGTGATCGTCGATGACCTGGGGACCGCGCGGCGTGCATTTGCCGATCCCATCATCGAATGTGTTCCAGTGCAGCTTGTTGATGCCGCTATACTCTCCCGGCTGGTGCGTGAAGGCCACCTTGACGACCTTGCCGCCCTTGCTCGCTTCCGGCTGCGGTCCGTCGGCGGGATAAACCGTCTTGTAATTGGTCGGATTGACTTCCACCCACAAGGCGTTCTGCCCGCCCGCCACGTCATAGGAGAAGAGCGTCGTCTTCATGATGTTGACGATCGATCCCCGCGTCGCGGTGACAGGTTGCTGGCCTTCCACGGTGAAATGAACCTCTCCGGCAACCACGACAAAAACGGTCGGCGTGTCGGGATGCAGCCGCTGGGTGAAATGGCTTCCGGGCGCGGCGGAGCTGTAGGTCGCGTCCTGTTCGGGATCGAGAATGATCTGCTGGGACCAGTTGTCCTTCCCGGCGTGCATCTTCTTGAGGTCCGCCAGACGCCACAGGGGACGCATCGGCGCCTTATAGACGCCGCCCTCGGTCTTGTTCACCCACCAGTTTTCCGCTGGCCGGCCCGAAGGCTGCGCCTGGGAGGATGAAAGAGATCCGGCAACCCCCATGGCAAAAGCCAGGCTCACAAGACTGCGAACGGGTACGGGCATTTTCCCCTCCTTGTTCCTTTTCTGCGCGGACAGTGCGAAAAGGCAGAAGGCTTTTCAATTCGGCGGGCTGGGATTTGAATGCATCCGGACCGACTTTTACACATTCCTTACAAACCAGGGCGCCGGACTATTGATAACCTGGCGCCAGAGCTGATCCAGAGGCCTGTCATGAGATCGCTGTCTGCCGCTTTTCTTTGTCTTACCGGCATCCTTCTATGTGCGCCCGCCCAGGCGCAACGGCTGCCTCGCTTGTTGTCGGTCGATAATCTGACCCAGGTCTCACCGCATGTTTGGACGATCAAAGGTTCACCCAATATCGGCATTGTGGTGGGAAACAAGGCCGCATTGGTGGTCGATAACGGCCTGGGCACCAAGAACGGACGGATCGTGGCGGAAGCCGCGCTCAGGCTTTCTCCCAAAGGGCAGAAACTCTACCTGACCACCACGCACTACCATGCCGAGCATGCCACCGGCGACGGCGGTTTCCCGGCAGGCACAATTCTCATTCGGCCGCGCGTGCAGCAGGCGGAGCTGGAAGCCGAAGGCCAGAAGCTGATCGACATTTTCTCGAGCCGCTCCGAGGAAGATAAAGCGCTGCTGCAGGACTATCGCTACCTGCGGCCGGAAATTCTGTTCGATAGCGACTACCGGCTGGATCTGGGCGGCGTTCAGGTCCGGCTGTCATGGTTCGGCCCGGCCCATACCAAGGGCGATGAGGTTGTCATGGTGGAACCCGACAGCGTGCTGATTTCCGGCGACGTGATCCAGAACAAGGTTGGCCCTTATTTCTATTGCTCCGAATGCACGCCCGCGAGCTGGCTGGCCGTGGTGGACAAGTTGGCGCAGCAGTTCCATCCCAAGATCGTCGTCCCCGATCACAGCCCGCCGGGCGATGCGTCCCTGATCGCAGAAACTCGCGCCTTCATGGCAGATCTGCAGGCGCGCATCACGGCGTTGAAAAGTCAGGGTAAATCAGCCGCCGAGGCCGCACCGGTCGTGGCCGCCGAGATGCAAGCCAAATATCCGGACTGGACGTCCGTCAACCGCGTCTCGCAAGGCGTCGCCAACGCCTATGCCAATGGCAGCAAATAACGGCGCCGGCGCTTTTACGCATTTCTTACACTAAGGTTTTTGCGCTTCGGTTTCGGCCGGAGCAATCTTGCGCGACCATAACCGGGGCGGACAACATGGCACGCAAACTCATCTCATCACTGCTGGCGAGCTCACTGACAATTTCCCTTATGGGGGCGACGCAGGCTCTCGCCCAGTTCAACGTCGCTGGTGCCGGATCGCCCGAGAGCGCGGGCATCCCCCAGCCGCATCTCGCCAAGGCGCGCGCCTATGCGGCGCAGGAATTGGGCTGGCGGCATCCCGGATTGGTCAACTGCTATCGCAACGAAGGTGGTGCGTCGCAGGGCCTGCTGAAGGATCCGCTGCCGACCAAGGTTTTCGACAATCTCTACTATGTCGGCAACGGAAAGTACGGACCGTGGGTGATCAAGACCAGTGACGGCCTGATCCTGATCGACGCAATGAACAACTCCTTCGACGTAGACAAATACATCGTTCCAGGCCTGATCACACTGGGCCTCAACCCCAGGGACCTCAAAATTCTCATCGTTTCCCATGGCCACCCCGACCATTATGGCGGCGCGCGCTACATCCAGGACAAATATAAGGTGAAGGTCTATGAGGCCGACGCCGACTACACCTGGTCGGACATCATCTCCAAGCAGCCAAGCGAGCAGAAGGGGTTCGGCCCGCCGCCGCGCCGCGACCAGCTCATCAAGGACGGCGACACCATTATGCTGGGTGACGAATCCATCAAAGTCTTTATCTCGCCTGGCCACACACCGGCCTCGCTTTCGATGCTGATTCCGGTGAAGGACCATGGCACGCCGCGGCTGCTCGCCTATATCGGCGGCATCACCAGCCGCGGCCTGTCGCCCGCGCTGCACGTCGCCTTCGACCGTTCTTATCAGCGGTTGGAAAAAATTCTGACCGACGCCAAGGTGGACGGCTATATCGCGCCCCACGCCAATTATGATGACTCGGTCTACAAATTCGAGCTGCTCAACAATGCCCGGACCAACCCCTTCCTGATCGGGACCGACCAGACGGTGCTGTTCCTTAAGGTCGCGAACGAATGCAACCTGAACAATGCCGATGTCGAAGCTGCCGGCCCCAAGGAAACCGGCTTTTCCCCCTTTCAACCCCCGGACTCGCTGATCCCCAAAGTGCCGTAAAGGTTTGCCGGGACTTTCCCGCAAGGCCCCATTATGGTGCGACGGATAAGCAATAGCCGGACGGCAACCGCGGAGCATTGCTCCCCAGGCCGCTGAACCGCGCAGTCCTGGGGGTCGCATGAAATTCTCGGTTCGCAATCGCGTCGTCGCCTTCACCATGGCGCTGGCGGCGGTCACCTATCTCGACCGGGTTTGCATCGCAGTGCTGGCCCCCAAGATCAGCGCCGAACTCTCCTTGTCGCGCATCGAGATGGGCTATGTCTTCAGCGCCTTCGCAGTCGCCTATGCCGCGTTCGGCGTGCCCGCCGCCTGGTGGGCCGACCGCGACGGGGCGCGCCGCGTGCTGACCTGGGTGGTGGTGGTGTGGTCGGTCTTCACCATGGCCACCGCCGCAGCCTGGAATTTCCTGTCGCTGGTGGTCATCCGTTTCCTGTTCGGTGTGGGCGAAGCGGGCGCATGGCCTTCGGTCGCGCGGGTCTATTCGCGCTGGATTCCTCTGGCGGATCGCGGGCGGATTCAAGGCATCTTCTTTGCGGGCGCCCATCTGTCGGGCGGGCTGACGCCGCTGGTGGTGGCGGCCATCGCGGGCTGGCTGGAATGGCGCGCGATCTTCATTTGTTTCGGTCTCGTCGGGATGCTGTGGGCCATCTGCTGGTATGCCTGGTTTCGCGACGAGCCGCGCGAGCACCCCTCCGTACCGGCCGAAGAGCGTGACCATATTGAGGCGACCCGCGGGCTGGCCACGGCGCAAGGCCAAGCCTCCGGCAGCTGGACGGCGGTGTTCAAGACTCCGACGGTGGCGCCGCTCTGCATTCAGGCCTTTGCCAACTCCTACGGCTTTTATTTCTTCATCACCTGGCTGCCGACCTATCTGGCGCAGGCCCATGGCATGAAGGGCGCCGAACTGGCGATCTTTTCAGGCCTGCCGCTGATGCTCAGCTTTTTTGCAGACCTGACCGGCGGTGCGGGCTCCGACAGGCTGGCGCACACCATCTCACGCCGCGCCGCGCGGCGGGTGTTTGGTGTCGGCGGCTATGCGCTGGCGGCACTGGGAATTTTCCTCGCCACACAATTGAACGATGGCTTTGCGGCGGGTCTGTTTATTGCGATCGGCGGCGCCTGCTCGATGCTGACCTTGGCGCCGGCCTGGGCCAGCGCGGTTGATGTCGGCGGCCGCCATGCCGGTGTCACGGCGGGAGTAATGAACACGGTCGGCCAGGTGGGCGGCATCCTCAGCCCGTTGGTCCTGGCTTATCTGGTTGACGCGACCAACAACTGGAATCTTCCCTTGCTGGTGCTTGCGGGAATCTACGCCGTCGCCGGAATCGCATGGCTGACGATCAATCCCGATCAGCGGGTGGAAGCTAATTAGTTGTCGCGCAATTTTCGGGTGAAGTGCTGCGCACTTCACCCGATTGCGCTCTAAGGCTTGAGGCGATAGGCGATCAGACCGTCGCCGCTCCCTGTATCGAAAGAGCCCTGGCCGCCGGCTGCAATCAGCACATATTGTTTGCCGTCGCGGCCCAGATAGGTCATGGGCGTGGCATGGCCCCCGGCGGGCAGCTTGACCTCCCACAGCACCTTGCCGCTGGATTCCTCCACGGCGCGGAAATACTGGTCCTGCGTCGCACCGATGAAGATCACCCCGCCCTTGGTGACGATGGAGCCGCCGATATTGGGCGTGCCCAAGAGGAACGGCAGACCAAACGGAATACCCCAGGGCCCGCTATTGGAGGCATTACCCAAGGGCTTCTGCCAGACAGTCTTGCCGCTGGGCAGATCCACCGCAGTCAGATAGCCGTAAGGAGGCCGCTGGCAGGGAATGCCCAGCCATGTGCGGAATCCGTCAAAATGCAGACCATAAGGCGTTCCTTCCATCGCCGCGCCACGATAGGGCGAGCGCGGCGCATCCTTGCTCCGCGGATCGCGGCTGGTGAACAGATGCTCGCGATCGGCCTGTTCGCGCGAAACCAGTTCATCCCAGTCCGCCATCAGGTTGGAATTGACGACCAGGATGTTGCGGCCCTCATCCACCGAGACGCTGCCCCAGTCGATGCCGCCCAATTCGCCAGGCGTGCGCACCGATGCGCCGAAGCGCAAGGGCGTGTACATGCCTTGATAGGTCGCCTTGCGAAACTTGATGCGACAATAAAGCTGGTCAAAGGGCGTGATGCCCCACATATCCGCTTCCGTCAGGGTGGGTCCTGAAAAATCGGGCATGCCGACGGAATAAGGCTGGGTCGGCGAGACTTTTTCGCCGGGAATGGTGGAGGCGGGAACCGGTTTTTCCTCCACCCTGGTCAGCGGCTTGCCGGTACGGCGGTCCAATACGAAAATCTGTCCGGTCTTGGTGGCCTGAATCAGCGCCGGCACCTTGCCGCTGTCGGTGGGGAAATCGACCAGTACCGGCTGCGCCGCGAGGTCATAGTCCCACAAGTCATGATGCACCGCCTGAAACTCCCAGCGCACCTGCCCCGTATCGGCATCCAGCGCCACGACAGCAGTTGAAAAGCGGTCGGTTTCGGGGGTGCGCTTCAAGCCCCAATAGTCGGGACTGCCGTTGCCCATCGGCACAAAGACCAGGCCCAACGCCTCATCGCCACTGAAGGCGGTCCAGCTATTGGGCGTGGAAAGCGTATAGGTCTGACCAGGCGCAGGCGGATTGTGATCGTCCGGCTTGCCGGGATCGAAGGCCCATTTCAACTTGCCGGTGACGGCGTCATAGCCGCGGATAACGCCCGGCGGCACGCGGGTGGAGAAATTGTCCACGATGAAGGCACCGATCACCGCGGTGCCATGCACGATGGCCGGGGGCGAGGTGGGATTGGTCCAGCCGCGCGTGGCAGGCTCCAGCCCCAACCCTTCCGACAAATCCACCGAACCATCCTGGCCGAAACTGTGGCAGGTCGCGCCGGTCTTGGCGTCCACCGCAATCAGCTTGTTGTCGACCGTGCCCACCAGAAGACGGGTGGCGCATTCGGCAGTCCCCTCGGGTGCGCGGAAAAAGCTTACGCCGCGGCACACACCGCGCCCGCCGGCATCGCCGTCGATCTTTGTGTCATGGCGCCATATTTCCTTGCCCGTCACCGGATCGACCGCGAACAGGGCGCTGTGGGCGTTACAGCCATAGAGCATCCCGTCCACCATCAACGGCGTGAGCTCAAGCTGATGCGCCGAATGCTTGTCCTTGGTGAAAAGCCCAGTGTGATAGACCCAGGCCTGTTCCAGCCTGCCGGCATTGGCGGGCGTGATCTGATCCAGGGGCGAATAGCGCGTGCCGCCCTGGGAATTGCCGTAATGGCTCCATTCACCAGGCGCGGCAGCCGGCGCGACCGGGGTCTGGGCCGACACGCCATGGTTCAGGGACGCGACGATCGCGGCGCCCGAAATGCTCAGCACCGCCAGCACCACGGCCACAGTTCGCGCGCGGCCGATGGAGCCTCGCGCCAGAAGCAGCCAAATCCCGCCAACAAAAAGATAGACAAGCCGCGGCATCAGGGCCCAGCTGTCCAGACCCACTTCCCACAATGACCACACCAAGGTGCCCAGCAAGGTCAGCCAGTAGAGCGTGACGGCGAACGCAGAGCCGCGCAGCACCAGTAGGGCGCAGGCGACGATCAGCAGGCCGGCAATCAGGTAGTAAAGCGAGCCCCCCAGAAGCACGAGCCAGGCACCGGGCAACGCCATGCCCAGTCCCGTCAACAGCAACAACAGAAACGTTATACTGCGCATGCGAACGCCCCTCAGTGTGTAGGCAGGTCCGCCCCAGGACCGTCATCAATCCGCGCATGCAACACCGCGGACATCAGCAATGCAATGCCCGGCGCGTTGGACGTCAGGTCTATTGTGGCTTGAGGGTGATTGTATCCTCGGCCACGGATTCCACCTTGGGCCGCGAAAAGAAGATGGGGAAATATTTCCCCCGTGCCCAATATTCGAAAAGGTCCCGGTAATGCGGACTTCTCGCATCGCCTGATTGGCCGGGATTGTTCAACCCCACCGAATTGTCCCAGTCCTCGGTGTCGGAAACGATCTTGAAGGAGCCGCCTGTCAATTGCCGGTCGGTACCGCCGGTCGCGGTGATGGTATAGGCATCCCCGCCGCGCGGCAGCGGGCCCACATCGAACAGGGCTTGCTGATCGGGCTTCACCGCCGCGGTCATCGGATGCAGAATCTTGGCATAGTGATAGGCGCCAAGTTTCCACTTCTCCATGTCAGGCCCGAAACGCTTGGTCAGATCTGCAACAGCTTCGGCCAGGCTTTTGGTCAGGACATCATTGCGGCCCTTGACGGGATCACTGCCGAACCGGCCATCGGGCGCGGTGACAAAGGCCACGATCCTCACCAGCGGCGGCATGCCCAGAAAGGGCCGCGCCGCCGCAGGCACCAGAACCGCCTGAACATTGGCCATCAGGCGGCGCTGGAACATCTCGTATATCCCGGCCTCCATCGAATCCCGGTCCAGCACATAATTCCAGTGCAGTAGCCGATCCGCCGCTTTTCCCACCGCGGGATCGGCGAATGACAGATCGTGGAGCAGCGGCACCAGGCTGCGCGCAGGAATGGACAGGTCGCTGTTTTGCAGCTGGATCATGTCGGCCACCGTGAACTTGCGGCCCGAGCTTAAAACCTCCGCCACACTGCGGCCCCGGTAAGGATCGGCCCACACATAGTGCACCGCCTCCATATGGGCATAGTTCGGCGGCACCTGATTGTCGTTGGAGGTGTTGTAGAAGCCTTTCTCGGGATTGAGCACGTGCGGCAGATCTGCGATCGGCAGAAAGCCGCTCCATTCATACCGGCCATCGCCGGGCAGCGGCACCAGGCCACTGAAATTCGGTCTTTGCGGCGCGATGACCGCGGCCTGGTAGCCGATGCTGCGGTCCTTGCCGCCCCACACAAAATTCAGCGCAGGCATCCTGGCAAACCCGGCCGCGGTCTCGAATTCCTGCCAGTTACGCGCCTGGTCCATGCGCAGGGTTGCCAGATAGGGCGCGGTGCCCGTCTCCATCCAGCCCGCGCGCACCGCATAGGCCTTGTGATGCGCCGTGTCCTCAAAGATCACCGGGCCGTGGCGGGTATATTTCAGCTCGACGGATGTGGCCGGTTCACCTTTCACCGCGACGCTCTCGCGGATCACCTTCATGCTTTCCCAGCCGCTCCCGTATTTGTACTGCAGCGGATTGGCGGGATTGGTGTCATAGACATACAGGTCTTCCGTATCGGCGCCATAAATGGTGTAGGCCCATGCGCCGAAATCATTGTGACCATGCGAGACACCCGGGATCGCCGGCTCGCCCGCGCCGATCACATTCCATCCGGGTGCGTTGAGATGGACCCAATAGCGCAGAGACGGGACTTCCTGAATGCGGTGGGGATCGCCCGCCAGTATGGGAAAACCGCTTTCCGTCAGCCGGCCACTGACCACCCAGTTGTTGCTGCCCATATCCACGCGCCGCTCGCTGATCTCAAGTCCGGTAGGCAGCGGCGATCTGGGCGTAAGTGCGCTCGCAGTCTTGGTGGCGCGATATGCCGGCAGCAGTTGATCGGGCGCAAATTCCAGCTGCGAGCGATAGACGTCATACAGTTCCAGAATGCCCTTGGACAGCAGCTTGGGATCGATTGCGGGATCGATGTTCAGATTCGGATTGGCCGGTTGATAGTGCTGAAGGTCTTTGACGGCGCCGGCCCCGATGGCGTTCACCGCCAAAGCCGTGTTCATCTCCTCGTCGAGATTTGCCCGCAATCCGTTGAACCGTGAAATCACCACCTCTGCTGTCCACTTGCCAGGCCGGATGCCGAGCATCCTGAATTCCGGTGAGAGCAGATCGGGATTGCGCGCCGTCTGATCGATATAGGCGTTAACGCCTTTGACAAAGGCATTGATGATGACGGCGCCGTGCGGATGGTACCAGTTCAGCTCTTCCGTCATGTTGCCGCGGAATTTGAACAAGCGATTGCCGATGTCGCGTTTCAATTCCTTCTTGCCGAGAATCTCGGCCACGGTTCCGGTTGCCTGCCGGCGCCACATTTCCAGCTGAAACAGCCTGTCGCGCGCGGCGTTGTAACCCTGGGCAAAGAACAGGTCTTCCTCGTTCCTGGCATAGATGTGGGATACGCCCCAACGATCCTTGATGATCTCGACCGGCTGGGTAAGGCCCGGGGCCGTCAACGTCTCTTGCGCAGGAGCGGCCCATGCGGCTCCCGCCAAAAGCACCAATGCCATCACGAGTCCGTACCGACCGACAGTCATGCAAAACGCCCCCGGAAGACCTCAGGCCATCAAATTATCGATAGTCCCCGGCAGAATGATAGCGGATTGGCGCGGCGGGATGTACGCCGATACGGCGTCGCGATATAAAGCGCAGGTCAATTTGGGGTGGCAATGATGTTGTTGCAGCGCACCGCTACAAAGCTTTTGGCTTTGGGATTCACCCTGCTGGCGAGCGCCTCACAGGCGCAGCTTTCCACCTCGACCTGCAATTCCGATTCGGCCAACCCGCCGGCCTGTAGTGCGGTGCATGGCGACCGGACGGAGGGTTGGCTGGTTCAGGGCCGCTCGGAAGTCATGGGCCGCAACGGCATAGTGGCCACCAGCCAACCCCTGGCGGCCCAGGCGGGCCTGGACATCCTGCGCAAGGGCGGAAATGCCGTGGACGCAGCGGTGGCGATGGCTGCCGTGCTCAACCTGACCGAGCCGATGAATGTCGGCATGGGCGGCGATCTCTTTGCCATCATCTACAGCGCCAAGGACCACAAGCTTCATGTGCTGAATGCCAGCGGCAAAGCGCCCAGCGGCGAGACGATCGCCTTCCTGAATTCCAAGGGCTATGCCCGCGATCCGGCCAATTGGGGGCCCGGCTCGGGGATGCCGCAGCGCGGCGTTCTTGCCGCCACAGTTCCCGGCGCCGTCTGGGGCTGGCAGGAGGTGCTGGAAAAGTACGGCACGCGCACCTTCAAGGAAGTGCTGGAGCCCGCCGCGATCTATGCCAGCGAAGGCGTTCCGCTGACCGAACGGGCGGCCTTCGACTGGCGGCTTCCCAATGCGATAGGTCCGGTACCTTCTGACCCTTCGCATTGCTGCACGGCGCTGGACCCCGATTCTGTGCGGGCCTGGTATATCGACGGTCAGCAGCCCAAGGCCGGGCAGATCTTCCGCAATCCCGATCTGGCCAAGGCCTTCCGGCTGCTTCAGGCACAGGGGCGCGACGCCTTTTATAAGGGCGATATCGCCAAGGCGATTGTCGCCAAGGAACAAGCGCTGGGCGGCACCATGACCCTGCAGGATCTCGCCGACTATGCGGGTGAATGGGTCGAGCCGGTGTTGAGCGACTATCACGGCTTCACCCTGGCGGAGTTGCCGCCGCCCAGTCAGGGTTTTGCCGCCAATGAGATGCTCAATATTCTGGCCGCCTGTGCCGGCAAGGTTTATCCGGGCCAGACCCTGGCCTCGCTTGGTCCCACCGATGCGCGCTATTGGCATCTGGTGGTGGAAGCCAAGAAGCTCGCCTATGGCGACATGATCGCGATCAATGGCGATCCCAATTTCAATCCGGGCCTGAAGGACAAGGTCAATGCCGTGCTTACGCAGGAGCATGCGCAAAGCCTGTGCGCAAGGATAGACCCGGCGCATGCTTCCGCCACCCGGCCGGGGCGCGCCGACGGCAGCGGCGACACCATCGTGCTGGCTGCCGCCGATCGCTGGGGAAACATGGTGTCCTGGGTCAACAGCAATTTTTCCGGCTTTGGCTCCGGCGTGACCGTGCCGGGCTACGGCTTCCTGCTGCACAATCGCGGCGGCTTGTTCAGTCTTGACCCCGAAAGTCCCAACGCGATTGCTCCGCACAAGCGTCCCTTCAACACCCTGGCGGCAGGCTTCCTGATGCAAACCGGCCGCCCCGACGGACAGCGGATGGCCTTCCAACTGATGGGCGGCGACATGCAGGCCCAGGGACACGCCCAGATGGTGGTCAACATGGTCGACCTGGGCGCCAATCTACAGGCTTCGACCGACATGGCGCGGTTCCACCACAACCAGATCGGCAATCAACTGGACTTGGAGTCGGAACTTGCGAAGCTGGTCGGTCCCAAGCTGCAGGCGATGGGACATATGGTGGTATCGACGAACGGCTCCGCGATGGGCGGCTATCAGGCCATCCTGTTCACACCCGATCCCAAACAGCCCGCGCCGAATCCCTCATCCACATCGCGGCAACCCGTCAATGGCGTCTACCGCGCCGGCACCGATCATCGTAAGGACGGCCAAGCGGCTGCCTGGTGATCGCTGGCATCAGCGAAGAGCCAGCCGGCGGCGGATCACCGGTTCAAGCGCGAACAACAGCGCAGCGCTGATGCCGCCACCCCCGGCCAGCACGGCAAAGATCGTCCAGGTCGGCGCATCGGCCAGGCTGCCGCCCAGCCAACCGGCGCTGAAGCTGCCAAAGCCCATGGTGAAAACCCAGAGCCCCATCAGCACGCCCATGATCTGCCCTGGCGCGCGACGGCTGATCTCGGCAAGGCCGACAGGAAAGACGCACAATTCCGCCAAGGTGATGATCAGATAGAAGACGACAATCCATATCGGCGCCACCAGGCCGGACCCGGCCCTTAAATCGATCACCAGCATCAACAGATAGGACAAAGCCATCAACACGGTCCCCGTCACGATCTTGCTGACCGCGGTCAGGCGCCGGGCCTTTGCGTCGTGCATCGACCAGAATTTCGACACCAAGGGTCCACCCAGGATCACGATCAAGGGGTTGAGGGACAAGAACCAGGTGGTCGGCACCTCAAAACCAAGAACCGTCTTGGCGACGCGGTCATGCACGTACAGGTTCATCACCCCGCCATAGGTCTGCTGGCCGATCATGTAGATGGCGGTGAAGAAGACCATGATCAGGACAAGGCGCGTGCCGGGATCGCGCCAGGCCCCTTCTCTGTGCGCCTTTTCGGTGGCGGCCGGTCTGACGAATGGCGCAAAGATGCCGCGGCTGAGCCACAGGAAAATGCCGAGCCCGATCATCATGCCGATGCCGGCAACCAGAAAGCCCCAGGACCAGCCGGCCCGTTCCCCCAAGGTGCCCGCGCCATAGGGCGCGGCGAAGCCGCCCAGATTGATGCCCATATAGAACAGCATGAAGCCGTTTTGCCGCCGGCTGTCACCGGACGCGTATAACTGGCCAAGCAGGGCGCTGGCATTGGATTTGAACATGCCGGCGCCAAGGATCATTACCCCAAGCCCGCAATAGAAAAGAAGGTGCTCAATGCCGGCCGCATGCGCGGCTTTCGTCCCTGCCGCCGACAACAGGAAGTTGGCGGCCGCCAGGCCGAGGCACCCCATGACGACCGCCCGGTAGGGCCCGGTCAGGCGATCGGCGATCCAGCCGCCCAGCGAAGGCGCCATGAACATCATGCCCACCGCCACGCCAAACAGTTTGAGGGTGAGACCCTTGTCCATGCCCAGGCCGCCTGTGGCGGGGCTGGCCGCCATGAACAGGGTGGCGAGGCCGACAAAACCGTAATAGGAGAAGCGCTCCCAGAATTCCGTGGCGGCGATCAGCATTGCGCCGCGCGGCTGGTCGAAAAAGCCGGCAGCAGCCGCGGTGGGTCTCATCTCAGCGATTTCGGTCATGCTATCCGCCCCCCAGCGGCTTTCGGCCTGTACAATAGCTGCGACGACGGGCGCGAGATCAACCTGCCGGACCTCTTCGCAGTCGCAAAAAACGGCGACAATCCGAGACAAAAGCCGGCCATCCCGCAAACTTGTCATATCTCATATGGCGGAATAGCATTCCAATTATAGGGCGAATAAGGCCCAGCTCATTTCACTAGGGAGAACCATCATATGAGAATTCGCAACGCGCTGGCGGCGTCATGCGCCGCGCTGGCTCTGTTCGCCATCGGCCCGGTCGACGCGCAGAACAAGCCCCAGCTGGACGCCAACGGCCAGCCTTGCAACGGCGTTCTGGACGGCGCGCTGCAATGCTTCAAGAAGGAAATGACCGTCAGCACGCCGGATCGCCCCTATCGCAGAGCCGGAGAATCCGACGGCCGCCGTTATGGTCCGGGGCGCGGCTTCACTTTGGGTGAAAAGGAACTGATCTATGCCGCGGTGCCCGGCAGCGTCGTGGTCCTGGACGCCAAGAAGGACTACACCTTCGTCAAGCGGATCGTGTTCGAACAGAAGCCGGCGACCCTGCCGCTGGAATCGATTGCCGGCATGGCGGCCAGCACCGCCACCAACATGATCTATGTCTCCACCCGCGGGCACCTCTATGCCATCGACCTGTTGACCGAAAAGGTGGTGTGGGCGAATGCCTATGAGCCCGGCACCTGCTGCGAACGCGGCCAGGTCACGCCGGATGGACTGACCCTGGATGTGGGTTCGGACCTGAAGAACTTCCACCGTGTGATCGATGCGCGCACCGGCAAGGTCAAGGGCATCATTCCCACGCCGCAAAGCATGTTCAACCACAACATGAACATGACCCCGGATGGCAAAACGATCTTTGCCGCGCCCAATGGCAACACCATGACCATTGCCGACATGGCCAGCATGAAGCCGACCGGCACCATCACCTTCTCCGACCATGTCCGCGTCTTCGTGATCAACCATGACGGCAGCCGTGTTTATGCGAACCTCAACAACCTGCTCGGTTTCGAGATCGCCGACGCCAAGACCCAAAAGGTCATCAAGCGCGTCGAAGTGCCCGGCGAAATGTGGAAGGCCAAGTGGGCCGATCCCAACCAGCATTTCTACGGCCATGGCGCGCCGATGCACGGTATCGCCATGACGCCGGACGAAAGCGAAATCTGGATTCCCGATGCCATCAACAACCAGGTGCTGGTGTTCGACAATACCGGTGAATGGCCCAAGCTGGACCTGACCAAGTCCATCAAGACCGAAGCGCCCAATGGCTGGATCACCATGGGGCTGGATGGCAAGCTGGCCTATATGGCCTCCGGCGACGTCGTGGACGTGAAGACCCACAAGATCGTGGGCAAGCTGCGCGACGAGTATGGCCGGCTTATGGACAGCGAAAAGGTCCTGGACCTGGCCTTCAACCTGGAAGGCAAGCTGGTACGCAAGGTTAATGAGTTCGCCATCGGCGATCCGGAAGCCTATGCCAAACGGATGGCCACCCAGAAACGGGTGAAGGAAGCCAGCAAGTAGGATGCTTTCATCAAAAATCACAACCCGGCCGCTGAAAGGCGGCCGGGTCTTTCTTTCCCTCGGTCTTGCTGTTGTGCTTTGCGGCCCGGCAATCGCGCAACTGCCCGCAAGGCCCGTCATCGACCCCGTCAAGGAACTGGCTGCGATCAAGGCGGCGTCAACCCTGGATGACGTCCCGGGCGATGCAGAAGCCGTCCAGCAGGTTTGCACGGCCTGCCATTCCTCCAGCCAGTTTCTGGGGACGCCGCGTTCCTCCAGCCGCTGGGAGCAGCTGTTCGGCCAGATGGCACAGCAGGGCGCCCGCCCCACCGAGGAGCAGATCGACCAGATCGTGCGCTATTTCCAGCGCAACCTGATGGTCATCAACGTCAACACCTCGCCGCTGGAGGAACTAGGCCCTACCCTGCAGACCAGTGACGAGACCGCCACGGCGATCGTCCTGCGGCGCAGCGAGCGCAAATTCACCGGCATTGCGGACCTTGCCACCATACCCGGCATCAAACGCTCGGTACTGGAAGGGCTGAAGGATCGGCTGCAGTTCTAGTCCAGACCGACGTTTCAGGATTAGAATACCCGTCATGCCGCCTTCTTCCGAAACCATGTTGCAGCAGGCGATCGCCCTGCACCGGCGCGGCGACGGCGTTGCCGCCGAGCCGCTGTACCGCGCCGTGCTGGAGCAGCAGCCCACGCATGGCGAAGCCAATCACAGCCTTGGCATGCTTCTGGCGCAGCGGGGCCTGACCAAGGAAAGCGTGACCCATTTCCAGGCTGCGCTGAAATCACAGCCCCATGTGGGCCAATACTGGCTGTCCTATGCGGGGGCACTGCTGGCAACCGGCCATCCGCGGGAAGCCCAAACGGTGCTGGCGCGCGCGCGGCAGAGTGGCCTTGCCGGTTCTGCGCTGGATGCACTGCTTCAAAAAGCGCAAGCGGCGCTGAACCCCAGCGCCGTGGACATGCTGTTCGAGCGTGGCACGGCCCATGCGATGCAGGGCCGGACGCGAGAGGCCATCGCCGCCTATCGCGAGGTGATCGCCGCCGCGCCGGATCATGCGGAAGCCCATTTTCGACTGGGTTCCATACTCTCGGAGACCGGGCACATTGCAGAAGGCTTCGCGCATTACATGCAGCGGGCTCAGCTGGTGCATCGCAAGGACGCGACGCAGCCGTCCAAGCCGCATCCGGAACATCGCATCAAGCATGACCGCGAACAGGCCGAATATCTCGCCGCGACGCTCAGCCTGGACACGTCTTCCGGGGCATTTCACCTGGAGGACGGGACGCGTCTTCCGGGTCCCGCGGTCAATCCCGCCAGGCCGGAACTGGTGCGGCAATGGCAGGACAGTCACCCGCAGATGGTGGTGATAGATGACTTCCTCACCCCCGCCGCCCTGGAAAAGCTGCGCCGTTACTGTGCCGGCTCGACGATCTGGCACCGCAATTACGACGCCGGCTATATCGGCGCCACGCCGGAAGATGGGCTGGCCTGCCCCCTGATGGCGCAGATCGCAGAGGAGATCCGCACAACCTTCCCGCAGATGATCGGCGACCATGCGTTCCGGTACCTGGGCGCCTTCAAATATGACAGCGAGCTTTCCACCGGCACAAACACCCATGCCGACAATTCCGCCGTGAACGTCAATCTGTATATCGCACCGGACGAGGCAAACCTCGACCCCGAAAGCGGCGGCATGGACATCTGGGATGTCGCCGCGCCTCCCGGCGAGGAGATGCGCCGCTACAATAGCGACGAGGCCCTGGCGCGGGATTTCCTGGAACGTTCCGGTGCGCGCCTGACCCGGATACCGCACCGTGCCAACCGTGCCGTGATCTTCAAGTCCGACCTCTTCCACAAGACCAGCGATTGCCGGTTCCGGGAGGGCTACCTGAACAAGCGGATCAATGTCTCGCTGCTATTCGGCCATCGCGGCGGGCCTGCGGACTAGTGTCCCGATTCCGAAATTCGCGTGATCTCTATATTGGGCTCCTTGCGAATTTCGGAATCGAAGGACACTAGTAACTTATTGAATCCTAGTGTCGTTTCGGTTTCGAAGTTCGCCTGAAGCCCGATATCAATGACTTGCGAACTTCGAAACCACGACACTAGCGCACGGCTGCGAACCGCGGGCGGTCTTTCGTATCCTGCCAGCCCATGTCCCGGCTGATGGCCCGCGCCGTGGCGCGCACTTCCTCGGCCAAAGCCTTCATGCGGGTATCGTCCATATATTGCGCGGCGCTGGAAACACTGATGGCGCCCACAATTGCCTGCGTCGCATCCCGCACCGGCGCAGCGACGCAGCGGATGCGATCCTCATTCTCCTCAAGGTCCAGGGCATAGCCGGCGCTGGCATATTCACGCATCCGTTTGAGCCATGCCGTCAGGTTGACGCCATAATGCTTCCCGTCGCGGTTTTCAGACTCATACAGCTCCCGCCACCTTGTCTCGCCCATATCCAAAATCAGGGCCTTGCCCAATCCCGTCGATCGCAGCGGGTGCCGGTCTCCGATATGGGAACGAATTTCCACGCGCCGGCTGCCGGGGACCTTGTCGAGATACAAGGCGCGGGTGCCGTCCAAAATGCCAAGGTGCACGGTATCGCCCGTCGCCGCCGCCAGGGATTCAATGTGATCGCGGGCCACCCGCGGAAAACTCATCAAGTCGCGCGCGAGATATCCCAGCTCAAGCAGCTTGGGGCCCAGGGCGTAGCCAACCCGGGGGGTGAAGCTGAGATAACGGTGCTCCACAAGGGTTGAGGCGAGCCGATAGGTGGTGCTTCGGTTCATTTTCAGTACGGCGGCGAGAGCCATCAGGCTGGTGGCGCCGGACGCGACCGCATCCAGGACATAAAGCCCGCGCACAAGTGTCTGACTGCCCGGCAGAGGCTTGGGCCGTCCCTTGCCGGCGCCTTCCTCTGCCGCCAGCTTTGGCAAGCGTTTTGATTTCGTCGTCACAACAGCCCTACGCCCCTGGGAATACCGCGGATCCAGCGGCGATCACCGCAGATATCTATATATGAGATTACGGATTTGGCGCCCACACGCAAGTTCGGCAGCGCTGCCCATGAAAAAAGGCCCGGACCGTGTGAACGGCCCGGGCCAGCGGGTCTCTTAGGGAAGAGCCCCGTTACATCTTGTACCGGATGCCCAGCGTGAACTGGCGGCCGATCATGTCGTAGAGGGTGCGGTTGCTGTAATTGCTGCCCGCGATCAGGAAGCTGGGCGTCGGAGGCGGATCCCGGTCGAACAGATTCTGGATCGAGAAGAACGCCGAGGCGCCGGTATCAGCGATGTCATAGGTAATAGTGGTGTCAGTGTAGAAGACCGATCCAATACCGTTCGGGTAAACGCCCGATCCGTTATTGTTGGTGTTGTCGTACTTGCCGCCGCTGATCCAGCGTTCCTGCACATACCAGCTGAGCGGCCCGACACTGAGATTGGCACCAAAATTGCCCTGCCATTTCGGGGTGGAATTGCCGATGTCGCCGGCAAGCTGGATCGGGGCCGCACCCTGAACCTGGGTGGTGAACTGGCCGATATAGTTGACCATGGTCCGGAAGGTTAGATTGCCACTTTCGCCAAAAGCGACATTGTCGAGAGGAACCGAGTAGGAGGCCTCAAAGTCCACGCCCTTGGTCTGGCGCGCAGCGGCATTGAAGAAGGGCAGCGCGACCCGCGACAGAGTGCCATTGGGATTGCGGGTGATGAAGGCGCATTGCTGGGCCGATCCATTGGCGCAGAAATTCAATTCCTGCTGGGCGGTCAGGGTCGAAATCGCCTTGCTGATGTTGATCTGGTAATAGTCGACCGAGAATTCCAGACCCGGGATTGCACCGCCGAACAGCGAGTCCGGCGTCACCACCACACCGATGGTGGAGGTGTTGGCGGACTCCGGCACCAGCCCCGGATTGCCGATGGCACCGGTGATGACATTGGTCGTCACATTGCCGTTGGCGGGATCCTGGACCGTCGAGGTGCCCTGGCTCGAACCCTGATAGAGCTCACCCAGATTGGCGGCGCGAATGTCGGCGGATCGCGACGCGCGAATCCGCAGGCCATCGGTGGGTTCGTAGACCAGGCCAAGCTTCCAGGGCTCGACCCCGCCCGAGGTGCTGTAGTCGACATAGCGGCCGGCCGCGTTGAAGGTCAGCGACCGCGCCATGGGGACGTCTTTCAGAAGCGGCACTTCCGTCTCCAGGAAGGCTTCCTTGACATTATACGTGCCGCGGGTCGGTTGCGGATTGGTGCGTTCAAATCCGCCCAGCGTATTGACCAGGCCAGCGGGGAATGCCGCCCCAATGCCGGCGCCGGTGCGGATTTCCTGGGACTGGGCGTCCGTCACCTGGGTGAAGGCTTCCCGGCGATAGCTGCCACCCAAGGCGAGCGACACCGCGCCGCCCTGGATGTCGAACAATTCGCCCTGAGCACTGAGCTCGGCCACGTCTTGCGCGACGCGCACGGTCTGGACGGCCGTGCCGGTGATATATTTCAGCGCTGCCGCCGAGGCATTGCCGACACCGAAAATGTTCAACGGCTGGCAGCCGACGGGATTGCTGATCGGGGTGGGCGCCGGATTGGACAAGGACTGACGGCAGACGATCTGTCCATTCGCAGGATTCACCACCGCGTCGGAGGCGCGGTAGAGATTGTCCGAGATGGGGTCGTTTTGCGTCTTGTACGATCCATAGGCGCGGCCCATCTGGCCATAGCCATGGTAGGTCCAGCTGCTGCTGGGCACCTTGCCGTCGAAACCGATCGTGACCGCCCCGTTGTTGGTGATGGCATCCATGTGCGGGATGTCGAAATCGGGACTGACACGGCCGACCGTGAAGCTGGCGATATTCTGTCCGGCAGGCGAGTTCAGATAATTCTTGATGGTCTGGGGGATGTACGCATTGTCGCGCAGGATGGTGAACGCGGTCTGGCTCAGCTCGAAGGTGGGCAGGCTGTTATATCGGATGTGATTCTGCGACCCCATGACCTGGACAAATGCGGAGAAATTGTCGCTGAAATCGTAAGTTGCATGCGTGAAGATCTGCGACCGGCGCTGCGAAGGCTGCAAGGTCAGCAGCAGGTTTGGGTTGTAGCCATCGCCGCCGGACATCTGGGCAGAGGTGCGCAAGGTGCCGTAGTTGAAGGGAATAGGCTGGCCGCTTGGATCGAAGGCCGTGCCGGCCAGCGCAGTGTTGGTGATCAGTCCGCCCAGCGCCGCCACGGAGGTATAGGGCTGGGGAACAACCAGCAGGCCTGTATTATTGGGCCCATAAGGCTGGGTCTTGTCGAAGGCTTTCGGATTGGTGATGGAGCCGACAGCATGAGCCGTCCCCGTCCAGGGACGGCTTTGCGCCAAACTCACGCCATTGCTCTTATAGTCAAGAATGCTGCCAATCAGATGCAGACGGTCAGCAAGCAAACTCATCCCGCCGGTGACCGAAACGGTATAGTTGAAATTGTCGCCATACTGCGAAATGCCGGACTGGGCCTCGGCCTTGAACCCTTCGAACTTGGTGTCGAGAATGAAGTTAATGACGCCGGCAACAGCATCAGAACCATAGGCGGCGGACGCGCCGCCGGTGACGACGTCAACGCGCTGTATCAGGGCCTCCGGCATCTGGGCAATATCGACGCTGCCGGCGCTGCTGGCAGGCACCGCGCGCCGGCCATCCAACAGGACCAAGGTCCGCTGCACGCCCAACCCGCGCAGATTCGGATAGGCCGCACCATTGCTGCTGGTCGTGCCTGTGCTCTGATTTTGAACGCTGACAGAGCCTTTCAGGGCCGGCAGTTGCAATATGCCATCGACCAGGTTGCGGGGCGCCGCGAGCTGCAATTGTTCGGCCGAAACCACCGTGACGGGCGTGGGCGCCTGGGCGCCGTTTGTGACCAGGCGCGAACCCGACACAACCACGGATTCCACGTCCTGTGCGCTTGCCCCCGATGCGGCGGCAACTAGCGCGATGGCCGATGTGGAAAAGAGAATATGACGAGCCAAGCGGCCAAAGGCCGCCGTGCGGTGCGTTTCCATGCTGTCCCCTAGTGCTTTTTTGTGTTTCTATATGTGATATTTTGTTTTAATAATTGTGCAGCCGCCAAACGCTGTCAATAGCAGGGCGTTGCACTGCCACCACACCGTGCAGCAAAAGTGCCCCGCGCTAGGGAGGGCACACTCTATATATCTGCGCACCGATATATTCGCGCGACGGCGTGCCTGGGCCTTTCGCCCGCAAGACTGCACGGAACAGTTTGCGCTAACAATTAACCGGCATTCCACTATTCGCCGCGCGCGAAGCCGATCGCTTCAAATCCTTCAGACGATCGAAGCGATGAATTTTATCTGCACGCAAAAAACAGGTGGCAATCGGCATGCAGACCCACTTGGCATCAAAGCCGTCTGGTGAAGCCAGATGATACAGCCCCGCGTAAAAGAGCCTGGCGGCCCGCACCGTGTTTGAAGTCCTGCCGGAATCCCTTGCCGGCGGGAGGCGCCGAATTCCAAGGGGAACACTTTAATATCAAGGGATTAGGAGATACGGCGTCCACGATAGCGATAACGGCGTTCGCCTCGAATCCGGATCGTGGACTGTCGTGATGACGGACAAATCGAGTATACCTGATGGTAATGTAAAGCGCTGGACATGATCCGACGAGTGATCATTTCCTGACGCCATAGGGGAAGGATTGCATCATGCGACGCACAAAATTCCTGGCATCGGTGGCTGCCGTTGCGTTGACCGGCGCCGGAATTGTGCCGGCAGCGGCCGCGCCCTGGGTTAAAGGCTTTGTCGTCGGCAATTATGAATACGCGTTCCGCTATGGCGGGCGCGCCGATTTCAGCCGTGGCGCGGAAATCGAACCAGGCGTGGACTGCCCGCATGGCAGCAGCACCCATTTTGCCAACGACGCCCAGACCAAGATCGCGGTGGCACGCCAGAAATGGCGCTCGCAGCAGGAGATCGACTGGATAGCCAAGCCCCCGGGGCTGGACGAAGTCCGCGCTCCTGTGTTGACCCGCTTCTGGATCTGGAACCGCGCGATCGCCTATCGCGGCTACAAGAAAGAGATCGAGACCTACGTCAATCCCTGGGCCACGGACGATCCCGGCCAGCCGCAGGTGACCAGCCGCATCGGTGATGGTTTCAATCTGGACGGCAAGATCAAGGCAATCGATTTCGTCAGCCCTGATGGCGAAAAGGGTATCGACAACAATCTCTACCGGGCCTGGGGCTGTGATGCGCCCTGGCGCGGCAACGGCAATGCAACCTTGGATCTGCGCGCCAACGACAAGATGCAGGACGGTCTCTACACCATGGTGATCCGCATCTCGGGCAACCAGGACCCGATGAACGACAGCGATGCCACGGTCGAGATCGGCTATTCGCCCGACAGGATCGTCAAGGATGCGCGTGGCGGCATTGCGATGGACTATTCCTATCGCATCCTGCAATCGGCGCAGTACACCAAGCTGAAGGCCAAGATCAAAAACGGTGTTGTGGAGACCGAACAGGCCGAGCATCTGCACACCCCGCGCATCGCCTGGTTCTATGACCAGACCGGCGACACCAATTTCACCAAGGGCAAGATAAAGCTCAACCTGGCCGCCGATGGATTAAGCGGCAATGGCCTGATCGGCGGTTATCGCAACTGGCGTGATCTCTACACCGAAAACACCTTCGCCCAAGATGGCGGCCAGCAGGGTATCCGCGAGCATGAGGATCATGTCGCGCTGTATTATGCGCTGCGTCGCAATGCCGACGGCCAGTTCAATCCCAAGACGGGCAAGTATGACGGCATCTCATCCGTCTATCGGATCAAGTTCACCTCTGCCTATGTTGTGAATCCCGACAAGCCGATGGATGTCCCCAAGCTTGCGCTGGAGGAAGATCGCAAGGCCGCGTTCGAGGCCATCAAGCTTGCAACCATCACGGGCGCAGAGACCCGCATTCCGCAGCTCGTGCCGCCCGGCACCAGCGAATTCGGCGCCGGCATCACCGAAGGGCTTGTCGACGATCTGCCAAGTGGAGAGTTCTTCCTGAAGACCCTCCACCGTCAGCACTATGCGAACGAAGATGAGGAAGGCACGCCCCCCTGGCTGATCGAACGCAAGCGCTCCGAAGGCGGAACCAGCCAGAAGAAAATCAAGAAGCAGCCACAGCAGCCGGCCAAACCCCAGCAGCAGGTCCGCAACGAGGAGCCGGCCGCCCCGCTGAAGTAGCCGGCATCAGGCGTTTTACTCGCTTGAAATCGAAACGATCGCGTCCGCCGCATCGAGCGCTATCTGCATCGCGGCCCCCCGGTCGCTGGTGGCCAGGCCGGTCTTCAATTTGGCCACGACGGCCAGATACTCATCTTTCTTGCCGGCATCCGCCGTATCGGGGATCAGCCCGTTTCCGCTGGCCGCGCAGGGATTGGGCGCCGCAGCGTCGAACCCCTCGCCCTTGGGTCCAACCAGGCAATTGATTGCGCTCTGCATGCGCTGATGCACGTCCTCGATCTTTTGGACATTGCGCGAGGCGGACCGCGCGGTGATCTGGGCCGCGATCTTTTCCACCGCCAGGTCGACCGCCCATGCGGACGCCAAGGGACAAAAGACAAATGCCGCAACAACGGCCGCTTTAAATTTCATGGCGATCCCTCGCGATAGCGCGACATCGATTTTCCAACACCATCGCGGGCGGCGTCAATCGTTATGGGGCCTTACGCCACCGTCAGGCCCGTAAGACGGCCGGTGGAATCGCCATGGCGCTCCACCTTGGTCTCCATCCGGTCCATCAAAGAGAGCCACAAATTTGCGACCGGTGTGCCGTCCGGATATTTCACATAGCGGCCCGGATCCAGCGTCCCGCCGCCGCGGCCGGCCAATATCGACAGGCAGTTCACATGATCGTGATGAGCCGCGTCACCATTGCCGTTGCCCAGCATCACCATGGAATTGTCCAGCATGGTCTTGCCGCCTTCCTTCACCACCTTCATCCTGTCGAGATAGTAGGCAAATTGCTCGGCCATATAGGTGTCGATCTTTATCACCTTGGCGATCTTGGCCGGGTCTCCGGCATGATGCGTAAGACCGTGATGCTCTTCGGGTATGTCGATCTCCCGGTAGGTGCGCCGGCTTTGTTCCACGCCCAGCATGAAGGTTGAGATGCGGGTGACGTCCATCTGGAAGGCCAAGACCTGCAGATCGGCCATCAGGCGGAAATGTTCCTTGAAGGTTTCCGGCACCCGGGTCGGCCGTACGGCCCCCGACGGCAACTTCACATTCGAAGGCGGGGCGTCCAGCCGATGCTCGATTTCGCGGATGGAACTCAAATATTCGTCGACACGATGGCGGTCATCCGTCCCCAATTGCGCGTTGATCTGGGTCAGGCTGTCCTTGGTATAGTCCAGGATGGAGCGGTTGTAGGTCTCCTGCTGGTCCCGGGATTCGCCGGCATGGTCCGAGGCCTGAACATTGCCGAATAGCCGATCGAACACCACACGTGGATTGACTTCCTTGATGGCCGGCGTCTGCGCATTCTTCCAGGAGACATTGTTGGAATAGATGCAGGCATAGCCCGGGTCGCAGCCGCCTTCCATCCGCCCATAATCCAGGCCCAGCTCCAGCGAGGGAAAGCGCGTGCGATTGCCGATATTGCCGGCGATCACCTGGTCCATGGACGTGCTGCACTGGATATCATCCGACGCGGTCTTGCGGATGCGCACACCGGTCAGATAGCAGCCGATCGCTTTGGCATGGTCGCCCGCCGCATCGTACATCGCCATCGGGACGGCCAGATTGCCCAGCAGCAGGAAATCCTTCTGATGGCGCTTGAGCGGCTCCATGGAGGTGCCGGTCAGGTCGTAGTCGGCGCCCTCACCCTTGGGATACCAGGCCGCGGTATGCAGGCCGTTGGGATAATAGAGAAGCGCGAAACGGTTCTTGGGCATCGCCTTCTTTGTCCGGATGGCGGCCTCGGCCGACCCGATCAGGCTTTCCGGAATCATCGCGTCCAGGAAGGGAAGCGCGATGGCGACGCTTCCGGCGCCCCGAAGCAGGGCGCGACGGCTGAGCGGTGGACGCGGAATCATCATTTGCTGGTTCCTCCGACGGACAGGCTGATCGGTTGCAGGCCTTTTTGGGTCTTGGTATTCGCGCTGGCGGCGAGCGCGACGCTGCCGCGCGCATTCTGGAAGGGAAAACTTTTCACCACATTCAGGATGACGCTGTTGAAGGTATCGCCGTCCTTTTTGACGTTCGCCGTGATCTCTTCGATCGACTGCCTGTCATAGCCCTGAATGCCGCGGCCCAGGGAATAAGACAGGACCTTGCGGACCACCGCCCGGCGGAAATCATCCTTGCGGGTCGCAAGCACCTGGCGGAATTCGGCGGGCGTGGTGAATTTGCGGCCATTGATCTCGCCGGAAGAATCGATGGGGATATTGTTCTCCTGCGACCGCCACGAACCATTGCCGGCATAATTTTCCAGCGCAAAACCGTAGGGCTCCATGCGGGCATGGCAGCCGGCGCAAACCGGATTGGTGCGATGCTGCTCGAAAATCTGGCGGGTCGTGCCCGTCAGCGGATGGGTGTCATCCACCGCCAGCGGCGGCACATTGGGCGGCGGCGGCGGAATCTTCTGGTTGAACAGATTTTCCAGGATGAACTTGCCGCGGACCACCGGCGAGGTGCGAAGCCCCGTGCCAAGCGGCTTGGACGTCAGGGTGAGGATCGAGGCTTGTGTAATCAGGCCGAAGCGCTGGGCCGGGTCCAGCTGGACCTTACGGAATTCATCGCCGGTGACGCCGGGAATGCCGTAAAGCTTGGCAAGACGCTCATCGACAAAGGCATAGTCGGCGTCCAGCAGATCGGTGATGGGCCGGTTGTTGGCGACGATATAATTGAAGAAATGCTCGGTCTCGCCCTTCATCGACGCGGCCAGGGTCTTGTCCAGGTTCGGCGTGCTCTCGATCCCGCGGATTTCCAGCCACTGCCCCATGAAGTCCCGCGTCAGCGAGATCGCCTTGGGATCCTTGAGCATCCGGCTGACCTGTGCATCCAGGTTCTGGCGCAGCGTTCCCGCCTTGGCCTGGGCGAACAGCTCGTCGTCCGGCATCGTGCTCCAAAGGAAATAGGAGAGACGGCTGGCTAGCTGATACTCCGTTAGCGCATAGACCTTGCCTGTGCCGTCGGGATGCGGATCCTGCTCGAGCCGGAAGAGGAAGTTCGGCGACAGCAGGGCTGCGCGAATGGCCAGACCCGTGGCCTTGTCCTGAGATTCGCCATCATTGGCAAAGGACAGCGCCGCGAATTTCATAATGCCGTCGACCTCTTCCTTGGTCACGGGGCGGCGCCAGGCACGGGGCAGGAAGGCTTCGATATTGATACGTATCTTCGCCTGACGGTTGGCAAAGTCCGCCTTGAAGTCCTTGGATGGGTCGTTCAGCGGCGAAGTCACCGAAAGCGTCTGGTCCTTCGCACTCTTCTGCGGCGCGAAGGCCGTGGCCACCGATTTTTCCGCCGATGCCAGATAGTGCTCAATCAGGACCGGCGAGATGGTCAGCGTATCGCTGTTGTTGTCAAAGCCGTCGCCGCGCTCATCGGCCGGAAAGTCGGCGGTCGGATCGTAATCGGGCGGCAGGAACAGAAGCTGCCGGATGGTGTTGGCATATTCGCGATTGTTCAGGCGATGGAAAACCGGTGGCCCGGGATCCTGCTTGCCCGCGATGGTCAGGACATCATTGTTGATCCAGTCCACCAGCCGCTTGCGTTCCTCGTCGCTGGGCCGGTTCTTGACCATCGCAGGCGGCATGCGGCCGCTGGAAAGCTCTGCGGAGACCTTGCTCCAGAAATCGTCGTTGGCGGCGCGGCCGCGAGCATCGGCCTCATCCTTGAATTTGAGCAGCATGTCACCCTTGGGCTGGGCGCCGGAATGACAGCCGATGCAGTATCTGTTGAAGACCGGAGCGATATCGCCGTCAAAGCTTGCATGCGGATTTTGGGCAGCCGCGCTCTGGGCCGTTGCAATGTCCTGCCCCAGGAAGGCGGGAAGCGCACAAAGAATCGCCGCCCCAGCGGCTGCCGATAGCAGCAAAAAGCGAGCACGCCTGCGCATCACAACAGTGACTCCCCGGTCCCCAATTCCAGCAACTGGCCGGGGTGTTATTTTGTCTGAGTTATAATGGCAATATCCGGACCGGCTTGCAATCCAAAAGAGATCCTGCTGCCGGCGAAATTACCACTGTCAATCAGACCCTTACCGTCCAGCGGCGATTGGCGCGCCGTCCGGTATCCTCAATGCGAAACCTTCACGCCCGCTTCCAGACGGCATAGTAGGGCTGGTTGGACAAGGTCGCGTTGAAGGCCGGATAAAGCCAGGCCGCATCGGGCCGCGACAGCTCGAAATAATATTGCAGCGGAAATGGCGAGTCGGTGTAGCCGGCAGGGATGGCGGCCATGAAACCCTGTGCAGAACGGGTCATGGGCATGCTTTGCCAGCGCTCTGCCTGATTGACATGGCGATAGTGCAACCGCGCCGAAACCTCCTCCTTTACCGCCAGGGACAGGACAAGCGGACGGCCCGGCGAAAATTGTTCCGGCGTAGTATGGGTGCAGGCCACCTTGGGCCGGTTGTGAGCCGACACCGCTTTGGCAATTGCCTGGGCCGCGCCCGCAACGGACGCGCCGCCCCCGGCAATCACAGCGCGCATGGCTTCGATATCCTTGTCGATACCGGGCAACTTGTCGCTCCAATGGCCGCGCCGCTTGGGAATGCGGCCATAGGAAATGTCCGCGATATAGACACGCTTGGCGCGTTCGGCCATCGCGGCCCAGGCAGCCCGGCCTTTTTGGTACTGCGCCAGCGCCAGGGCGCCCGCCTTGGGATCATGGGTCTTCATCCAGATCTCGAAAAACAGCGCGGCGCGCAGCTTGGCGGCATAAAACCGTCCCATGGCATTGACGATGCGTGTGTCTTCGTCCAGGCGGCGGAAATCGACATTGTTTCCTGCCTGCGCGCGCGCTGTGGCCAACGCCTTTTCGGAAGCCCCGATGAATCCGTCCACCCAACTCGCCACTTCCAGCGGGGAATATTTGGCATTGGCGCGCCCAGCCAGAAGGTCATCGGCGCAATCGGCAATCGTGGAGAAAAGCTGCGGGTCCAGCGGGCTGGCATGGCCGTAGAGTTTTGGCTCAGGCGTATCGTTGTAAGGCGTGTCGACGCCGGCCACGATCGGCATGTTCATCGCCAGCTCATATTCCAGATCGTGGTTGGACGCCGACGGCAGATGCGCCGAGGTGAGCAGCGGCATGATCCGGCTGGCATTGGCCAGCGCCTGTTCCGCTTGAAGCGCCACCTTGCCGTAACGGCGCCTGAAGTCGCGGCGCCAGGCTTCCGGCGTGGCATCCGGATTGTACAAAAGACGGCCCCACAGCCGGTAACTGGGCGCAAATTTCTTCCAGTCGTCGATACCGGGATCGAGCGTCTTGTCGGCATAGGCGCAGCGCCCGCCGGCATGGCCCGATCCTTCCCGTCCCTTGAAGGTCAAGGGTTCCATCAACTCGAAACCGGATGCGTTGCAGAAGTGCGAGGTGCGTCCGAAGGCTGCCGCCTGGGCCGGATCACCCCACAACAGGTGATGCTGGGTGCCCGGCCAGAGCCGGTACAGCAGTTCGAATTTTGCGCCATGCTGATAGTAATCGGCATAACCGTAGCGGGTGAAGCGGCGATCGCCCTCGCTGACCGCAAACACGGCATTGGTGGCCGGGCCGGGACGGGGAATTTCGACAGGCCGGATATCGGCCTGGTGGTAGCCCAGGCTTTGATGCTCGGCGGAATATTTCGCGCCCGCCTTGACCGGCATGCCGGTCTTGGCCGCCATGTCGATCATGATCTGGTTCAATCCCTTGGCGTGCATGTCGATCTCGATCTTGCGACCGGCCGCAGGGATGGCATCGAAGAGCGTCTGCCAGAAGGAATAACTGCCTTCCGGAACCCCGCTTTCGCCATGGATGCGGATGGTGAGGCCGGAAATTTCCGGACAGGCCTTGAGGAGCATCGCCAGCGCGTCGCGGCAATAAGGGCCATGAGTCTCTTGTGTCAGGCCGGTGATGTGATGGGTGGAGTTGGGGCTATCCGTCCACTGATAGGCATGGGTCCACAGGCCCAACTGGAAATCCAGGCCGCGCGCCACCGTCTCGCGCGCGATGAATTGCAGCGCCTCCAGATTTTTCTCACGCTCGCCTTCGGCAAGCGGCACGGCGCGCACGTCATACCCCGGCACGGCGAACAGATAGGGATAGGGAAAGTGCAGATAATCATCGGTCACGCCGCGCGGAAAATCGTATCCGATGCCCAGCGAGAAATTGAAGCGGTTGAACCGGCCGGCAACCAGCATGTCCAGATAGCCCTGCCAGAATTCGCGGCTGTAGAACCAGGGCTTGTCCTCGATTTCGCTGCAGAAAGCCCGCGCAACACTGCGGACCCGGTTGGCAGGTTTTTCGCGGATTTCCTGTTTCAAATGCAAGGCCGCCGCGCCGCCAAAGCGCACCTGTTCCGTCAGCTCCAGCAAGCCATAGACAAAACCGCGCATGTCGGATGCGCTGACCAGCAGCGCCGCCATTCCCGACCAGCTGCCCGGCACAATGTGGAATTCTTCGGTGAGCATAGGCTCGCGGCCGGCGCGAAACCCGCTTGCCAGCGCAGCACCGGATGAAGCCAGCACCACCGCAAAGCCGGCCCCGGCAGGTGCGGCATTGCCGGCCAAGGACTGCAGCGAAGAACCGCTTTCGCTCAATGCCTGCCGCAATTGGTCCAGTGCGCGCGCAACCGGGGCACTGTTCGCCGCAGGATTGCCCGGCTCGATCACGGCAACAACCTTCTCGGCCGCCGCCGCCGAAGCCGGAAGACCGGCAAGTACAGGCAGGGACCCCGCGAGACGGAACAGGTTTCTGCGATGCAGGCGGGCCATGGATCCTCCAGGTTTCCGCGGCAGCCATGCGGCCGGCCACATCCTCCCTATTTTTGTCTGACAATTAGGAAATCACGGATATATGGGGCCCGCAAGCACGGCCGTTTTTTGCGCATCCTGCCCGGGGAAATTTCATTTGGCCCAGCGCAGCACCAGGGCATCAAGACGGCGGGCGATTTCGATCAATCCCACGCGAATGGCGGGATGCACCGGCACAAGCGGATGGCGCACCGCGCCCGAACCGATCACGCCGCCCTCCTCCATCAGTATCTTCGCGGCCTGCAGACCGCACTGGCGGTTCTCGTAATTGATCAGTGGCAGCCAGCGGGCATAGGCATCCTGGGCTTCCTCGCGGCGGCCCGCAAAATAGGGATCGGTGATGGTCCTTATGCCGTCCGGATAACCGGCGCCTGTCATGGCGCCGGTGGCGCCGGCCTCGAGATCGGGGAACAGGGTGATGCCTTCCTCGCCATCCCAGGGTCCCTCGATGACCTCGCCGCCCAGCCGTATGATTTCGCGCAGCTTGGCGGCGGCCTGGGGCACCTCGATCTTGAAATAACGCAAATTGGGAATTTCCCTGGCCATCCGGACCAGGAAGGCGGGTGACAAAGGCGTGCCTGCGACCGGTGCATCCTGGATCATCACCGGGATGGAAACCGCTTCCGCGACGGTACGGAAAAAGTCGTAGATCTGCGGCTCGGCCGCGCGGAAGGTGGCGCCATGATAGGGCGGCATTACCATCACCATGGCGGCACCGGCGGCCTGGGCCCTGCGGCTGCGCTCGGCGCAAACCGCCGACGCCATGTGCGTGGTGGTGACGATCACCGGCACCCGGCCGGCAACATGATCCAGGACCGCGTCCATCACCCGGTCGCGTTCGGCATCGCTGAGCAGGAACTGCTCGGACCAGTTGGCCAGGATGCAGATGCCATGGGCCCCCGCATCGATGATGAAATCGGTGCAGCGCCGCTGGCCTTCCAGGTCCAGATTGCCGCTTGGGTCGAACACGGTGGGGGCGACGGGGAAAACCCCGCGATAGATTTTCTGGGTCATGCTCTTGCTTTTGGTCAGCGCTGGCCAAGACGCTGGCGGTTTTCCTCACTCAACATATAGGCTTTCTTGCTTTCAAAATCCCGCGCGATGCCGATGACCATGAATTCGAGCGCGGTCTGGCCGGTGGCGGCGAAAGCGCGGCTCTCGCCAAGCGCTGCGGGGATGGCGTCGCCGGCACGGATTTGCGCCGTCTCGCCATCGATCGTGGCGGTACCCTCGCCGCTCATCACATAATAGACCTCCGCCATGTCGCGTTTTGTATTGGGACCGGCGGTGACACCCGGCGGCAGCAGCAGGTGATCGACATAGGACCAGGTGCTGTAGAACGTGCTGGGATCAAGCCCGCGATGATACATCGCGGTGCCCTTGCCGCCCTCGAAATTGGGCATCGGCTTGTCCAGCGACTTGTCGAGATTCATATGGATGAATTGTGGGATTGCGTCTTTCGGCGCCCCTACCCGCCCATCGTCCAGGTTCCAGGCGTCATAATAATGCGGCAGCAGCCCGACATTGATGTTCATCCATTGCACCGGCTTGCCCGACTGATTGGTGATGGCGTGATTGTGCCCCAGCCGCGCCACGGCGCCGCCAGGCCCCTTCAGGACCGAGGTTCTGCTGTCGATGGAATATTCGGCTTCCCCGTCGAGAATGACGAACATCTCTTCGCAGTAATTGTGGAAATGCTCGCCGATTCCGCCGCCCGGAGGCAGCACGCCGCGATGCAGGAAGAAAAGATTGACCCCGAGATTGAATTTGGCGGAGCCGGCACGACCATCGAACAGCGCCATATAGTTCATCGGACCCGAGCCATTGTGCACCGTGGGGTGCGGCGGGTAATCGGGGCCCGCGCCATGCGCGATTCGCTGGGCCAGCGGCACATGCGTGCGCGAGAGCGGGCTGGACGCGGTATAGGGATCGGCCGGGAATGCCATGCCCGGCACCTGGGCGTAAGCGGCAACCGACATCAACGCCGCCACACCGGCGAGCACAGAGATTTTCAGCATGATGGCCTCCCCATTTTTCCTCACTATACAACACCCGCACGCAATGAGGACACCGGGTAGGCTTCAGCGCCGGAACGCACTTGCGTGAACTGCCGGCGGCCGGCGCCCAGGGGGACGCCAGCCGCCACGCCAGCGGTGCTCAGAAGTCTGCCGGCGGTACCTCAGATTCCTATAGGGCGCCTTTCTCCCAACCCCCGTTTACAGGCGATAGCGCAGCCCGATCGAGTATGTCTTGTCGAACTGCGAGATTTCCACATTGTAGAGCAGGAAATCCTGCGCACTCTGCTTGCCCGCATAGGTTTTGAACTGACTGTTGATGATATTGGTCGCATCAAAGGTCAGGATCAGATTATCGTTCCAGGTGTAGTTGAACGAGAAATCGAGATTTTCGCGTGGCCGCGCATACAGTCTTTGCGGCTGGACACCGGGCGTGAAGGCGGGGTTGAAGAGAGACGTGCTTCTCCAGGTATAGGAAAGGCGCAACGAATATGGGCCCTGTTCATAGATGCCCGCCGCGTTGTAGCTCCACATGCTGATATTGTTGAAGGGGCCGGAAACATAGGTGGCGTTGGTATCCCAGCCGAACCCGCTCAGGAAGCCGGGCAGGAAATCCAGAAACTGGGAATAGCCGACTTCGCCACCCTCCAGAGTCGCATCCTGGAAATTCTGCGGCAGGGTGTAGTTGTAGACAAACCCATTGGATTGGACCTGACCGTTGACGCAGCCCACCTGAGCCGAAGTACACGCCGCCGTTTGGATATAGCCCTTCACGTCGCGATGGAACAAAGCGGCACTGACATGGTTGCCGTGCCCCCAATAATATTCACCGCTGACGTCCAGATTGACGGACTTGACCGCGTTCAAGTTGGGATTGCCGCTGGTGGAGGTGCCCAACAGGGTCTGGCCGGCGCCGCTGAAGGATTGCGCCGGATTGAGCTGGGAGAAGCTGGGACGCGTCACCGTCTTGCTGGCGGAGAAGCGGAGGAAGAGACCATCGTCAAGCGTGGCGCGCAGATTGAAGCTGGGCAGCAGGTCGGTGGTTCCCTTGCGCGCCGTGGTGGGCGTGAAGGTGATCACACCGGTACTGGTATCGGTTTTGTAAGCCTGTTCCGTAAGTTGAGTGTCGACATAACGCACACCGGCATTTCCGTCGATCGGAATACCCCAGACATCGAAACCATAATTGGCCTTGAGGTAGGTGGATTGGGTGACTTCGTTCACGATGAAGGTAGCGCTGGGAACGTCGGGCCGCTCGCCGGTCAAGCCGTAAAGATTGCGGATCTTTTCGACATTGTCCCACAGCCAGTCGGGCTCAAAGGTCGTCCAGCCGGTTTCACCAAATCTGCCGTCAAAAAAACTGCCCCAGGTTTTCCTGGACGCCCCGGCACCTAGGGAAGCAACGGTGACGCCGCCCAGAGTGGTGAAGTTGGCGGGGCTGTTGCCGCCTGAACCCTGCGCCAGATAGGCCTTGCAGACCGGGCTGTTGAGCGTGGCGACAATATCGGCGTTGTAGGCCAGAGTTGGGTTAGGCGGCTGGGTGCAGTTCAACGCGGCATTGGCGGCCGCGGTGTTGTGCGAACTGCGCGCCCCGCCGCGCCAGCCGAGTTCGATGGACTTGATGTAGCTGGCGGGCGAAAACTCATACTTTCCATCCACGCGGAAGACATAGTCAGCTCCCACGGCCTTGTTCCGTTGATCGAACAGCTGGTCCAGGATCAACTTGCTGGGATCAAGTTGTGGATCGCCGACGGTGCTGACGAAGGAACCGCCGGAGCCCTGATAATTATTGTCAAAGGAAAGACCGTCCGCGGGGTAGTTGTAGGCGGTATCCGGAATGATATTGACCGTCATGGCCTTGCTGGTCGTCGCATCAACTTCGGCCGTCAGGGTGAAATTGTCGGTCACCAGCCAGTCGGCGCCTGCTGCCATCTGCAAGGTATCTTCCTTGTTGCGGCGGTCCTGCTCCGATGTCAGCGAATAGCAACCGGATTTGCCGGTCGCGACGATATTGGTACCTTGGAAAACCGTGCTCGCTGCCGCATCCGGGCAATTGCCGCGCAGCTTGACGTCCACAAAGGACGGCGCCTTCTGGCGCAGGCGGGTGTAGAAGGCTTCCGCGAAGACATCGAGCCTTTCGGTGGGCTTCCATTGCGCGGACAGATTGAGAGACGCCCGTTCGACGGAGCCATTGCGCTGAAACAGGCTGATGTTCGGGCTTTCGGCCGCATAGCCGGGCCGCACGCCCTGGGCGAATGGCACGTTCAAGCCACCTGAACCCAGGGGGCCCGCCGCAGCGGTGACGCTGCGAGTGGGGCAGTTTGTTATGGGGTTCAGAGTGCAAACTGAGCCGCCAAACGAGCCGGCGCCGGGCACCGGGCCGATGATGGTGCTGCGTACGCCTCCCAGCACCTGATCCTGGCGGACGTGGATATTCTTGTATGACACATCTAGCAAGACGCCGATCTCGCCGATTTCGGTGTTCCAGCGGTCGGAAATCAGGAAGCTGGTCTGAGGATCGATGTGGTCGGACAGCGATCCGTTCACCGCTTGGCCACTGTAGGCAAACTTGAAGCCGTCAAAGTCGAACGGACGGTGCAGGCGAATGTTGATCAGGCCGGCTATGCCGCCTTCGATGTCGGTGGCGGAAGAGGCCTTGTGCACATCGACTTGAGCGAGCAGCTCGGAGGGAAAGTCAGCCAGGACGACGTTGCGCCCCGTGGTTCCGTTTGTCGGGGCCGAGGAGAAGATCGCGCGGCCATTCAGCAAGGTCTCGACATCCGGAAGACCGCGAATAAGAACCGTGGTCGGCTCGACATTGTTGCGCAGGATGGCGATGCCGGTGACATGCTGCAGCGATTCCACCAGGGTGCTGTCAGGCAGTTTGCCGATGTCTTCGGCGACAATCGAATCTATGATTTGACCTGCATTCTGCTTGGCCTCCAGTGCGCTATTCACGGAGGCCCGTACGCCAGTGACCGTGACCACCTCGGTGGATTCCTGAGCCTGGGCCATGCTCGCAGTGACCATGGCAATGGCAAATGCGGACGCAGTGCCGCGTAACAGCTTCCTGTGCATTTCCTACCCCTCTGAAAGCGGTCGTGCGCCGCTATTGTTTATAACTCAGACAATATGTCGGGCCTTAACGATTGCGCAAGCGCTTTCATCAGACAAATAGCGTGGACGCGCCTGATGCTGCAATGCATTCAAAATGCCCAGTTTACGGGCCTTTCTTGGGAAGATTACAAAGATGAAATGTCGATCCATCCCATTTCCTCAGACAAAATTGATCTGCGGTGGGGGCCGAGCTAGGATATTGAAAAAGATGGGCTTCGCTGGTGAGCCAGGATGCAGCGGGGGCGGGATCACAAAATCCGTAGTACCGGAATGCAACAGTCCGGGCATAAATCATCGAGCCTTCACATCCGGGGAGATGCCGTGAGCAAGGGAATTTTATTTTCGTTTTGCGTCGCATCATGCTTGGCGGCGGGCGCCGCAGCGGCGCAACCAGCCGACCGGGCGGTGGGCAAGAAGCTGGTGGACGGCCAAGCCTATGTCACGTTGGTGCGCCTTTCTCACCAGGCAAACCCGGCCGACAACGGCCGGCTGCTGATCGCCTTCGAAGAAAACGGCATGCAAGGCATCCCGATCTACGAGAGCCGCGATGCCGGGGAAAGCTGGCAGCTTGTGACGCATGCGACCGATGCTTTGCGGACTGATCATTCCAGATGCAATCTGCATTGGCAGCCGCATCTGACCGAATTGCCCCGGACTGTTGGCGACCTGAAGGCGGGCACGGTCCTTCTGTCCGCCAGCGCCGTCTGCAATGGCGACAATGGCCGAATGGCGTCCATGCAGCTCCAATTGTATGGTTCAACCGACCAGGGACGCAGCTGGCAATATCGCAGCTCGATCATAGACGGCACCGCCGAACTGCCGGTGTGGGAGCCTCACCTGCTGCTGCTGGACAGCAACAAGCTGGTGATCTTCTACTCAAGCGAGGTGCACAAGAAGGACGGCTATAACCAGCTGCTCGGCCACAAGGTCTCCGAAGACGGCGGAAAAAGCTGGGGCCCGGAGGTGTATGACATCGCCATGCCCGGTGGGGTGGAGAGACCCGGCATGGTCATCATCGCCCGGCTGCCCAACGGCACTTACGTTTACAGCTATGAAGACGTCCAGGGGCCCAATAACGGACAGGTCCATATAAAGTTCAGCAAGGATGGTTTGCACTGGGGCTCCCCCGAGGATCGGGGCATAGCTGTGATCGCGGAAGGCGGCCAATATCCGGCCAACTGTCCCACGATCAGCTGGTTTCCCGTCGGCGGCCCGAATGGCGTCCTGGTCGTCACCGCACGGCAAGCCGGTAATGGCGGGGACGCAAGCGGCCGTTCATTCTACTGGAACAACAATAACGGCATAGGCCCGTGGTGGGAGGCCGCCGCGCCGGTGCAAAAGCTGATGAACGGACGGGCGGGCTGGACCCAGGCGCTCATGCGCAAGGAAGACGGCAGTTTCCTGCACATCACCTCTTCGGCCTCACCCGATGCGCCGGCAAATCCTTCGAAAAACGAAATCCTGTTTGCCACCGCCAAGTTGAACTTCAACCGCTATGAGGCCGAGGATGCCGCGCGCCAGGGCTCCGCCTTGATGCGGGATCCTTCCATGTCCAACGGCGCCAAGACCCGGCTGGGCGCCAAGGATATCGGGCGCTTGACCTTCCACATCCATGTTGCGCAGGCGGGATCCTACCGCCTGGCCGTCAATTATGGAGACATCGGCTTGCCGTCCACGCCCAGATTGCGCGTCAATGGCAAAATGGCATCCGGCACATCTCATCCGGTAACATTGGACCCCGCCGTCGCCGCGCTGCGCGCGCGCGACCTTGGAACCCGCAGCACCGGCGAACGCACCGAACTGTCCGCGCCGGCGCCGCTGAAGGCTGGGGACAATGTCATCGAAGTGCTCGGCGGTCCCTACGCACTGGATATCGATTATCTGGAAGTCACGCCGGCCCAGTGAGCGCGAGCGGGATGGAAGTCTAGCGCTTGGAGGCTTTGGGGCGCTTGCCGGCGGCGGAGACGGCCGGCTTTGACCCGGCAATGACCCTCGGCCATTTCGGCGCGTTGGTGATATCGATCAAGGCCAAATCAACCAGCTGCGCCATCGCCTTGCGGGCCATAGCCGGGTTGGACTTCTCGACCGCCTCATAAACCTTCCGGTGGTCGGGCATGGGATCGCGCTTCAGCGGCTCATGACGCTGCTTGAAGATCGTCGACCAGCTGATCGCCGCATTGATGCTGGATGTCAATGACATCAGGAAATCGTTGCCTGATGCTTCGAGCAATGCGGCATGAAATTGCTCGTCCGCCTCCCGCCATTCTTTGTCGACCGTCTTCTCATGGCTCATGGCTTTCAGCGCATCCGCCATGATTTTCAGCTGGCGCGGCGTGCGCCGTTCGGCAGCCAGCGCGGCCGCCTCCGGCTCCACCATCTTGCGCAATTCAAACAGGCTATAGACGAGCGCGTAGTCGGGCTCGACCTGGAAAATCCACGACAGGACGTCCGGATCGAGCAGATGCCATGCCGAACGCTCGTTGACGCGAGTCCCGGCTTTGGGCTTGGAATGGACAAGTCCTTTGGCGACCAGTATCCGAACGGCCTCGCGATATGCAGAACGAGAGACGTTTCGCTGGCCGCTGGCCTCGACCTCGCCGTCCAGGACACTTCCAGGACGCAGCATGCCGGATACGATTTTCACGCCGAGATCTCGCGCGATCGATCCGGGTATCCGCGGGTTGGGTGATGATGCCTTCTTCACAGCTTGGCCGCTGAATCCCCTAGCACTTAACAATTTGCATAGGATCAACGGGCCTGCAAGGCAACATTGCAGCCCGATCGCTATTGGTCGCGAGAAAACAAGGAGGTGAACCCAAAATCACGCAGTTCTGCACCCGAATCGGCCTCTTGAGCATCTGAGCTGCAGCGGCAGACCGCAGCCAAAAAGCCGCAAAGGGCGGGCTTCGCGAATTATCAGACAAGTGCTGCGTAACGAAACGACGCGATGATTGTCTGCTGCTCGCAAGCCACTAGAAGTGCCGCAACCCGGAATGTCAATATGTCTGACAAATAAAATTCCGGGCATTCAGGCAAGATATTGGGGGGCGTTTTTGTACGCCCAGCGCCCCAGCATCATTGCGACTCTACGAGCACCACACCGGCCCGCACCAGCACCGCCAGCCCCTGCTTGAGACTGTTTTCGGCGGCGGCGCCATCCACCGCCGCACACAACTCGGCCAGCGATACCGCACGCTTGTCATGCAGCAATTCCAGCGCCGGCCGCACGAAAGCGGGAACGTTGTAGCTCTTGTCGTAGGCATTGAAGATCACTTTGCCATTCTGCTCTTTCAGCAACAGCCGTGGCGCGGATGCCAAACGGAACAGGCTCCTCTCGTTCCATGGCGCCGCCTGGTCATTGGGCGCCTGCGGCAGGTGAATGGGCGGACGGCCGCGGACATGCTCGCCCGCGGCATGCAGAAAATCGTCAATCGACGTATCGCCCAGTCTTTCCGCAACAATGGCGCGGAGCTCCGCCATATAGGCTTGCCGGGCTCCCCCGTCTTGCAACACTGGCATGTTGCGGCGCAAATGCGCATTGCCGCGCAGACTCATCACCGCCCAGTTCAACAGATTAAGTCCATGCATCGGCGCAATGCCGAAGGTCAGGTGCAGGCTTGGCTCATCGACCGGATGGGCAATATGCCACCAGCCGCGCGGCAGATAGAGAACATCGCCGGAATTCAACAGGCCGTCCCATTGCGGTGCGCCCGTGGGCTTGAGAGGCGCGCCTATGTCGAGCGGGTATTCCTGGGTGGGAGCGAAGATCTGCCAGCGCTTTCGGCCATGAAGCTGCAGCACCATCACTTCATGGGTATCCCAGTGCAAATCAAAGCCATTCTCGGTGCGCCAACTGGCGTAAAGATTGACGTGATTGCGCGCTTGCAGCACATCGCGAAAGGAATCCGAAAGGGCCCGCACCTTTGGCGCAATGATATCGATGCTCTGCAGAACCATGGTCGCGCCTTCCGCCAGGAGCGCCGTCAACCTGCCTGGATCGATCCGCGGCTCGTTTCCGGCGCCGGGCGGAGAAAAGACGAACCGTTCCGCTTCGATCGCGCGGCCATCCTTTGTCAGCCGGATATGCGGCGGCACCATCCGTGTATTTTCCAGGATCGCATTGAGGTCCTCCCAAGTCAGCAGATGGGCGAAGCGCTCCATTGCTCCGGGGATGTGCAACCAGGTTTTTTCCCAGTGATCCGAAAGAAACCCCTCCCGCGAGAGCGGGGCTATGACCTGGTCGAATTCCATGCTCTGCCTCGATCGATCGCTTTTGCGCGCCCGTACCGAGCTTGCCACGATCGCGCGAGGCAAGGCCAGAGATGACGCTCGACCTATCGGGAGAGGCCGGCTGCCGTCTCAGGCCGCGGTCAGATTGCGGTAGATGGCGTTGTAAGAAGAGGCGGACTTGGTCCAGCTGAAGGATTGCGCCATCGCGCTTTCCCGCATCCGGTTCAGGCGCGGCTTGCTGCCGAAGGTCGCAAAGGCGCGCACGATGCCGCCCAGGAAGGATTCCGGAGACGGATCGCGGAACAGAAAACCGGTTTCTCCATCGGCGATCGTCTCGGCAAGCCCACCGGTTTTGCGGCCGATGGGCAGGGAACCGAAGCGCTGGGCATACATCTGGCTGAGCCCACAGGGCTCGAAGCGCGACGGCATCATGGTGAAATCACTGCCGGCAAAAATCCGGCGGGCCTCTCCACTGTCGAAGCGGATCGCCACGGCCAGGGATTGCGGGCGATGACGCCGCGCCTCCAAAAGGGCCTGCTCGAAGGCGGGATCACCTTTTCCGGTCACAATGATCTGTCCGCCGGCCCTGATGATCGTGTCAGCCGCGGCCAAAACCAGATCGACGCCCTTTTGATGGACCAACCGCGCCACCAGGCCAAACAGCGGTCCACGGCTCACAGCAAGGCCGAATTCCTTTCGCAGGTGGTTGGCATTCTTGCGTTTTTCCTCCCAGGAACCGGAGGCGAACGGCTGCACCAGATCCGGACAACTGCTTGGGTTCCAGCTTTCATCGATGCCGTTCAGGATGCCCGTTAACTGATGCGCGTATGCCCTCCGCTGCAGCAGCCCTTCCAACCCGCATCCATGTTCCACGGTGGTGATCTCGCGGGCATAGGTCTCGCTCACCGTGGTCAGGTGGTTGGAATAGTTGAGACCCGCCTTCAGGAACGAAACCTTGCCGTAGAATTCCAGGCCATCGATATGAAAGGCGTTGTCCGGGGCATTGATCCGCCCCAGGCTTTCGCGGCTGAACAGGCCCTGGAAGGCCAGGTTGTGGATGGTCAGGAGGCTGGGAATATTCCAACCCTTCCATTGCAGGTAGGCGGCAACCAGGGCCGACTGCCAGTCATTGGCGTGAACCAGGTCGGCCGACCAATCCTTGTCCAGCCGGCCCGCGGCCAGAGCCGCCGCCGTCAGGGAAAAGCGGGCAAAGCGGACGTCATTGTCCTGCCAGTCCCGCCCATTGCCGTCGCCATAGATACCGCCCCGCCGCTCATATAGTTCTGCGCATTGCACCACATAGATACGAAGGCCGTCGCGGGTAACGGACCGCAGGACCGTACAGGCCGGCAGCGCGGCGCTCGCCTCGCAGGTGACGACGGTTTCCAGTGGCTGCAATTTTCGAAGGACTTCCGGGTAACCGGGAATGATAACGCGAACATCCGCCATCGAATTCAGCGCACGCGGCAACGCCGCCGCCACGGCGGCCAAACCGCCCGTCTGGACGAAATCGCTCATTTCCGACGTAACGAAAAGAACGCGCATCGACAGCCTCATTGCCGCAACGCGGCAAACAACGGCTTCGTTCCGGGCAGGAGAAGAAGTTTTGTTGAAACGCCAATCCCTTAACTTATGGCAACTTTTACAGCGTCATTGTCACAGTGTGAGGCGCGGCTGGCCAGACAGTGAGATGCAGGCGATGCGGCGATGGCCTTCCCACACCTCGACCTTCTGGTTTTCGCACACTTCCAGTGCGGAGCTGAGAGCCGACATGTCATCCGCCTGCTCAAGCTTCCAGGTCATGCCCCGGCTGCCATCCGGATTTTGGATACGAATTTCATAATGCATTGGACGCTCCCTCACCCAGTCTCGGGAAACGCGCGAACGATCTTCCCGGTCGCAGGATTGGCGAGTTTTTTTGCACACGGGACAGAGAGTGTGCATGACTGGAATCATCAAATTGCTAGAGAGTGATGGCGGGTACATACCCGGCATGTTGTGACGGCATCTTCATTTGTGGCGCCGGAAGCAAGCCACCCCTATCTGCTGGGGCTTGGAGACACGGCCCAGGACGGCGTCACGGTCAAACCGTCAGCCAACAGGCGGCGCGGGGGCCCAGGACACCTTTGGCCTGATCGACCTTGCCGCTGGAAAATAGCAACCGGCCCTCTTGCAGCAGCCGGCAGCGCCGGGCGCTGGCGCCCAGATTGAACAGACAGCGGACGCGCTCATTGGTGTCCAGGCGCTCGAACCCCAACAGGGGCGGCCGGAGCTTGAGGGTGATGAAGCCTCCCGAATGTATCGCGGGGTGCGACTTACGCAGGGAAACCAGCTTGCGCGTAACCGCCAGGACCGAAGGTCCGTCTTTCTCCTGCACCCCCACTGCCCGTTTCCTGTGTTCCGCCGGCATGGGCAGCCAGGGCTCGACTTGGGAAAATCCGCCGAACGGGCCGCGGGAAGACCAGGGCATGGGCGTGCGGGCGCCGTCGCGCCCTTGGTTTGCAGGCCAGTTGGCGATGGCTTCTGGATCGCGCAATCGTTCGAATGGAATGACCGCCTGACTGAGCCCCAGCTCCTCACCCTGGTAAAGGAACACATTCCCCCGCAGACCCATCAACAAGGCCAGAAAGAGCTTGGCCCAATCGTCCTGCGCCCCGCTCCCGCCCCAACGGCTGACCACCCTGGGCGCATCGTGATTGGAGAAGGCCCAGCTCGGCCAGCCGTCGCGCTCTTTCCAGCTTGCCACGGTATCCAGCACAAGTGCCGGCGTAAGCTTGTCAGTCGAAAGGAAATCAAAGCCGTAGGATGTGCAGAACCGCGCACTGCCGGCGGTGAACAGCCGCATTTCTTCTGCCGCCTGCTCTCCTCCCACTTCCGCTACCGTGAAACGGTCCGGTCCGAAACTGCGCACAATCCTGGCCAGCGCCTCGATGAAAGGGATCAGCTGCGGCTGGGACTGGTTATGCAGATGATGCTGGAAATCGAAAGGCCGTTTGGGCCGCAGGGCCGGCTTCCTGACCGCCGGATTGTTGGCCAGCGAAGGATCGTGCATCGCAAAGTTGATGGCATCCAGCCGGAAACCGTCTACGCCGCGCGCCAGCCAGAAGCGCGCGGTGTCGAACAGCGCGCGCTGCACTTTCGGATTGTGGACATTCAGATTGGGTTGTGACGGCAAAAAATTGTGCAGATAGTATTGGCCGCGCCGCCCATCCCAGGTCCAGCAGGGCCCATAAAAGACCGACAGCCAGTTGTTGGGCGGTGTGCCATCCGGCTTGGGGTCGGCCCACACATACCAATCCGATTTGCCGTTCTTGCGGCCGCTGCGGCTTTCCTGGAACCAGGCATGCTGGTCCGACGTATGCGCATAGACCTGGTCGATCACAACCTTCAGGCCCAAGGCATGGGCGCGGGCGAGCAGCCTGTCGAAATCGGCCATGGTGCCGAAGATGGGATCGATGGCACGATAGTCAGAGACATCGTAGCCAAAATCCTTCATCGGCGAGGCGAAGAAGGGCGACAGCCAGATCGCGTCCACCCCGAGCGAGGCGATATGCTCCAGCCTCTGGGTAATCCCGTTCAGATCACCGATGCCGTCGCCATTGCTGTCTTGAAAGCTTCGCGGATAGATCTGGTAAATGACCGCGCCACGCCACCAGGGCGCTTTTGTTGCGGCAGAAAGGTCGGGCTGAGGGATTGGCCTGTGACGCGGCATTGTAATAAGGTTGCCAAACCCATCCGCCCTTTGCAAATCCTACCTCATGAGCGAACCCGCCGCGCCGCCCCCACTCCGACCTTTTGCGGAACGGCTGATCGACACGCTGCT
>Ga0310811_10000266_pt1 | contig 74082 bp, 69 predicted proteins | sample YCmetagenome_FD_207642 | JGI IMG/M metagenome (GOLD analysis project Ga0310811, IMG submission 207642) | Soil microbial communities from experimental microcosm in Duke University, North Carolina, United States - YC | ecosystem: Engineered > Artificial ecosystem > Soil microcosm > Unclassified ... | reverse complement strand
TCGAGTCTTCTGGATTCTGCGCCACCCAGTTCGGGCTCGCCGCGAAGATCGGCTCCGCTCCGAAGTACACTCCCTCCATCTCGTGGTAGGGCATCCCTCGAAACAGCGTGTTGATGTGGTCCTCGCAATACGCCGTCGCCGCCGTGATCCAGTTGCGGAAAATGTAATAGAACGTGAACGCCGGGATCGCGATGAACAGACCGCTCGCCGTCGCGACCAACACCTCACCGATCGAACCCGCCAGCGCCGACGGATCGCCGATGCCGCTCGTTCCCAAGGTCGAGAACGCCTTCATCATGCCCAGCACCGTACCGGTCAGCCCGAGCATCGGTGTCACGACGCCGATCAGGTTCAGGTAGTAGTTGCGCGTCGAGGCGCTGGCGATGCCCTTGGCGAGCGTGTCTTCCATCGCCCGCTCGGTCATATCCTTGCCCTGGCCCACGCAAAGCAGGCCCGTGTAAACCGTGTCCGCGAAGAACCCGGGGTTCTGACGGCAGTACTCCACCGCCGCCTGATAGTCGCCTTCCATGAAATACTTCCGCAGTGCTTCCACCTGCACGTCCGGCACCAGCTTCTTTTTGCGCAGGGTCAGGAAGCCCAGCACGATCAAGCTGCACATGCCCACCGACACCAGGCCGATCGGAATCATGATCGCTCCACCGTCCTTGATCACTTCCAGCAGCGTCTTGTTGTGCGGGGCCGGCTTCGCATCCGCCGCGGCTGGTGCCGCCGCTTCCTGGGCTTTCGCAAGATTCGGACAGAGCGCGAAGAGACCGAGGACCAAAGGAAGAAGAAGGAATTTCCGGGCGTTCATAAAAAATCGGGCAGTAATAGGTTGGAAGCCATGGCCGGGTAGCAGGCGAACGGAGGGAAAACCCAGTTCATACAAAGGCGACGACTTGACGCCACGTACGGGCAGCAAGCGGCGTGCCTAGGCGCTGACAATTTACCGGCAAGCTCACGAAACCCCTTGTCTGTCAGGGAGCAGAGACTCGCAAGGCAAAAACCGCCCACGTGGGGAATGTGGCGAAATTGTCAATTTTCCGGCGCGCCAAATCTGCCCTCTGGTTTAGATTTTCGGGACATGGATTTCGAAAACGCCACCCTTTTTGGTCACGACGCGCAGGAGGGCATCGTAGCCGTGGATTTCGACGGCGCCCAAACGGCCCTTCTCTTCATCCGCGACGCCGACGGCTCCACGCGGCTCGAGCCCCATGTTTTTACTCCCTACCTTTGGACGACGACCGGCGCACCCGGCGCCCTGCCGCTCGAAGGCACCCACCCGCTGAATGCACTGCGGAAATTCGAGGACTGGTCCGCCTTGCAGGCGGCGCGCGCGGCGAAATCCGGTCCTCCAATCTTCGCGCTGAACGACCCGGTGCAGCAATTCCTCAACGCGACGGGAAAGACCTTGTTCAAGGGCATGACCTTCGAGTCGTTGCGCCGGCTGCAGCTTCATCTGGAGATCCACCTGCCTGCCGATGCCCCGCACGCCGATAGCAGCCGGGACCAGATCGCCCGCATCGCCCTCACCGATGCCACGGGATGGGAGCAGACGCTCGAGATCGAATCCGGCAGCATGGAGAGTGAGCGTGCAGCCATCGAGCGACTCCAGGCGATCATCGAAGAGCGGGATCCCGACGTCATCGAGGGGCACCAGCTTTTCAAAGTCATCCTGCCTTTCCTCTCCGAGCGCGCGCGCCGCTTCAAACTGAAGCTGCGCTGGGGACGGGACGGCTCGCCTCTCTCCGCCCGCTCCTCCCGCCTGCAAATCGCGGAAAAGACCATCCAGTACACCCGGTTCGTCGCGCGAGGCCGACACTTCGTCGATACCTTCCTGCTCGCGCAATACTACGACATCGGCACCCGCGAGCTGGAGAACTTCTCACTCCACAGCGTGGCCGTGCATTTCGGCATCACCGAGTCCGGCGACGCCCAGGCGACACGCGCTCTCGCCGCCATCCTGAGCGCGAGCTACTTCCCCCAAGCCCAGATTTTTCCCTACAACTACCAGGACGTCATCGTGCGGGGGAACGCGACCAAGATCGATGCGCTCTTTCTGCGGGAATATTTCCGCCTCGCCCACTCCCTGCCAGAAACTCCCGAGACCCGCGCTTTCGAGGGAGGCTACACGGATGTCTTTTTCACCGGGGTCGCCCGGAACGTGTGGCACTGCGACGTGGCCTCGCTCTATCCATCCGTCATGCTGCGCTTTGGGATGCTGCCGGAGAACGACTCGCTGGGTGTCTTCCGTGGATTGTTGACCGACCTGCGCACCTTCCGGTTTGCGGCCAAGCAGCGGATGCGCGACGCCGCGTCCGAAGCGGAGCGGCGGCACTTCTCCGCGCTGCAAAACACCTTCAAAATCCTCATCAACAGCTTCTACGGCTATCTGGGTTTTGCGCAGGGGCACTTCGCCGATTTCAACGCCGCCTCCGCCGTGACCGCCAAGGGCCGCGAGCTTTTGCGAGCGATGGTCGAATGGCTGCGAGGCGAAGGCGCCCACGTCATCGAGATCGATACCGACGGAATCTATTTCCAGCCGCCAGCCAAAGCGACGGTGGAGGATCTGGAAGTCGGAATCCGGAAGATCCTGCCGGAGGGGATCGAGGTGGAGTTCGACGCGAAATATGTCGCGATGTTCAGCTACAAGGCCAAGAACTACGCCCTGCTCGGCGAAGACGGAGCGCTCACGCTGAAAGGCGCGGCACTGAAGTCCCGCGGCATGGAGCCATATCTGCGCGAATTTTTGGAAAGGATCGTCCGGCTCATCCTCGAGGAAAACTCTGCCGGCGTGCATGAACTGCGCGCGGAGTACGAGACCGCCATCCGCGCCGGGGCATGGCCGATCGAGCGTCTTGCACGCACCGAAGCGCTGCAGGACAGTCTCGGCTCCTACCAGAAGAAGATCGCCGCCTCGTCGCGCAATCGCTCCGCCGCCTTCGAGCTCGCTCTGGCCAGCGGGCGCGATTACCAGGCCGGCGACGCGATCTCCTACTACGTCACGGGGACGAAGAAAAAGGTCGTGGCCTACGAGGCTGCGCGCATGATTTCCGCCTGGGATCCAGGCCAGCGCGACGAGAACGTGGAATACTACGTTTCCAAGCTGAATGAACTGAGTGCGAAGTTTGCCGAGGCAGCTCCAAAGCCCGACGCCCAAGCCTCGCTCGCGCTGTAGATATTTTGGGTTGTCACTGGCGCGATCTTTGGCGCAACGTGCGCCGTGCTCGAACTCCAGGATGTTTCCCTCTTCGTTGGACGCGGGGAGGGCGTGCAGGCGATCCTCGCCGACGTCAACCTCAAGTTTCCGCGCCGCCACTTTGCAGCCGTCATCGGGCCTTCCGGCTGCGGGAAAAGCACACTTCTCAAAACCATCGCCGGCATCGTGCATGGGCGCGAGGAGGGAGGCATCCGCTGGGACACGCGAGACCTCACCGAACACGACTTTGCGCCATCGGAAATCGGCTATGTGCCCCAGTTCAGCATCGCACACGAGGAACTCACGGCCTTTGAGTGCGTGGAGGCGGCGATCAAGCTGCGCGTGCGCAGCGCCCGTGGCGAAACCCTCACCACACTCGTGGAAAACACCCTCGGCGAAGTCGGCTTGCAGGAAGTCGCGGACCGTCTCGTCAGCGTGCTCTCTGGCGGTCAGAAGCGCCGACTCGCCCTGGCCATGGAGATCGCCAGCACCCCGGCCATCCTTCTCTGCGACGAAGTCACCAGCGGCCTCGACGCCCAGGCCGAGGACGAAATCGTCAAACTCCTTCACGACCTGTCCAGCCACGACCGGCTCATTTTGTCGGTCACTCACAGCCTGCGGCATGTCAATCTATACGACTCCGTGGCGGTACTCTATCGCGGTGTGCTCGCCTATCACGGCTCGCCGGCCGAGCTGGCTCATTACTTCCGGGTCGAAAACCTCGAAGATCTTTATTCAAGGCTTGAGGAACGTGAAGCCTCCGAGTGGGCGTCATCGTGGCGAAAGCATTCCGAAGCCTACACCTCGGAAATTTATCGCGTTGCGAACGTCGAGCGCATGGACGCCGAATACGCCGCGATCGCCGATGCGGAAGCGGCAGCCGTTGCGGAGACGAAGAAAGAAGAGATCCGTCACCATCCGCCCATGGTGGAACTGCCCGGGCCAGTCAGCCAGTTCGCCACGCTCCTCTCCCGGCGCTTTCGCATTTTCTTCCGCAGCAAAGGCCAGCTATTGCTTCAATTAGGACTAATCTTCGGGTTTCCCGTGCTGGTGGCCATCTTTGCCTGGAACGGCCTGCCGCAGGTGCAAAACATGAGCGTGGGCCTCGATCAGAACGTGGTCGACCAGATGAAGGAGGCGCCGGAGTTCCTCAAGCAGGCCAGCAAGATCGGCAGCCTCGTCTCGGGCATCGTGATGTTCCAGGTAATCCTGCTGACCTTGATGGGCGCGAATAACTCCGGCCGCGAGATTGCCGGCGAACGCCTGATTTTCGAGAAGGAAAAGCTGAGTGGCCTGCGCTGCTCGAGCTACATCGCGAGCAAAGCCGTCTTCCTGTCGGTCCTCGTGTGCGCTCAGTCTCTATGGATGGGACTTTTCGTCCACTTCGTCTGTGGATTCCCCGGTGACCTGGGCGCGCAGTTATTTTACCTGATCCTCGTGAACGCCGCGATGACGGCGATCTGCCTCGGGGTCTCGAGCTGGATGGCGACCTCCGAACAGGCCTCGCTCGTATCCATCTATCTGGTGGGCTTCCAGCTTCCGCTCTCCGGCGCGGTGCTCGCGCTCCCGGACTGGATCGGCACGGCCGTGCGGCCGTTCATCTCCGCATACTGGAGCTGGTCGGGAGTACTGCAAACGCTGCGCCTCGAACGCTACTACGACATCGTGAAAATGGTCGCACAAACGGCCCTCTCCGATGCGGCGCTTTGCACCTGGATGCTGTCCGCCCACATCGTGATCGGCCTGTTTCTGGCCTGGGCGGGCACCCGTGCGAGCCGCATGAGTTAAGGATTGCGTTTGAATTGATCCTCACCCCAGCTTACATCGCATCCCGTGGCCCGTCGCTCGCGCTCTTCGTTTAACCCTGTTTGGCTCCTCGTGGGAGCCGTCGTCATCGTCGTGATCTTTGCGGCCGGCGGCTATTTTTTGAATCAAACCAGCGATCCCTATCGCACGACGGAGCCACTGGAGATCAAAGCCTATCTGGAGAATTCGAACAGTCTCCGAGGAAATACCTACCGGGTCAAAGGAGAGGTACTAAATGTCCTCGCGGTCTCCATGACCGAGGGCAAGTTGATTTCCGTCGGAGTCGATGCGACTGATGATGTGGTTCCCATCATCATTCCAGCGTCGTTGAACCGCATCAACATCCAGAAAGGCCAGAAGTTCCACTTCCTCATCGAAGTCAGCGACAAAGGCATTCTCCAGGCCAAAGAGCTCACCAAGGCATGAAAACTCCCCACCCGGTTCTCGCCGCGACCGTCCTGCTTTTGATTCCAGCCGCGCTTGCCCAGGTACCAGACTCCCCGCCCCCGAAGGCGCAGCCTGCCGCGGCAGCCGCCCCGGCGAGTTCGCCAGAGAACAACAACGCCAACAGCCAGTCGTCTTTCCTCGGCAAGGATGTGCCATTCTTCGATCCCAACAACGAGACGATCACCTGGGACGGCAAGACCTGGAACGTCACCGACAACCGCGTCTTTCGCGCACGATTCGAAAAGTACCTCAGCGCCCCGGCAGAGGATGATGCCCAGGCGGCCAGCTACGACGCGCTGATCAAGCAGATTCTCGATTTACTGAGCCCGCGCACGGTTTCTCCCAAGTCTCTCGATCAAGCCTTCAGCCTGCTCACAAAAGCCTCGGCCTACACTCGCGACGCCGGCCTGTGCGATACGATTGCGAACCAGGTCTTTTCCGCATGGCAATCCCGTCAGGATCGCGACCGCATGCTGGCGGCCACCGACGCCCTGGAGACCGAACGCAATACTCTCGCCCGCAACAAGGTGGTCACCCTCGAGGGCTCGACCTTCACCACCCGCCACAATACATCCAGAAACGAGAAAGACGCCGGCAACAGCGTCGTTTTGAAGGCTGACCAGGAACGGCTCGACGCCGAAATCCAGCCCTACGACCTCCGGATCGCCGAGATCAGCGCGATCATGAAGGCGAACCAGCTCAAGGGCGAACTCAAAGAACTCCAGGCCAAGGTCGGATTCCAGTCCCTCATCGTGCAGCTCTTTCTGCAGCGCCGCTTCCAGCACGTCCTGATTGCCACCCGTTTTTATCGCAACGTTTTCACCGATGGCGACGACCAGATGCGGGTCAACGGCGCATCAAAGGACCTTTTCGAAAAATCCACCGGCATGCCGCCGACCGTCTCCACCGTGGACTCGATGGCCAACGAGGTCATTCGCGATGTCGCCGAAGGTGTCGACGCCTACAATTACCTGATCGAACACGACGAACAGGATAGTGCCACGAAGCGGCTCTCCGAAGCCTTCCTCGCCGGCGAATATCTGCCGCCCATCCGCACGCTCTCTCGCGACAAAAAGCGGGCCTCGCTCGCGTACGCCCAAAAGGCCAATCAACTGGTCTCCGCGATCGAGGTAAAGGACTACACTCTCGCCGAAAAGCTCGTGCAGGACATGGAGACCTCGGCCAAGGACTTCGACAGTTCCAAGCCCATGGCTGTGATTCAAACCGCAAAGACCGTCGCCGCGATGCATATCGCCAAGGCTCAAAACGCTGCCGTAAGCGGAGATACCGCGACGCTGGAAAAGGAACTCACCGAGGCGACGGAAATCTGGCCGCGCAATCCGCAGCTCGCCGATGTCTCGAGCATGATCTTCCAGCACGGGAACGTGCAGAACAAAGCTCTCGTCGATCTAGACCAGCTCATAAGTCAGAAAAACTACCGTCAGATTTTTGACGATCGGGAACGGTTCAGCGCCGCCGTGGCCTTCGATCCGAAGCGCCAGGAACAATTGCGCAAGGTGCTTGCGGACATGACCGAGATCGAAAAGGCCATCGTCCGGGCCCAGGAAATCGAAAAACGTGGTGACTACGCCGGCGCTTGGGAAAGCGCCGAGCAGGCCTTCGGCAACTACCCGACCGACTCGAAGCTGAACCAGATTCGCGCCGACCTCACGACCAAGGCCGCAGATTTCGTGGGCTCGCTGCGCCGCGCCGAGGAACTCGAGAAACACGGCCAGCCTGGCTCCAGCCTCGCCTGGTTCCTCAAGGCCCAGCAACAGTACCCCAACAGCGACTTCGCGAAACAAGGCATCGAGCGACTCACAAAAGTCATCATGCCCGACGCGACCTAGCCGTCAGCCGTCTGGCACAGCCCGACGCATCTCTTAAAGACGGGTCGTCTTCGCAAGCAGGCGCGCGTGAACCTGCGGGAGCCGATCGAGGTTCGCCCGGATGCTTTGGAGATGGGGATCGTCCGGGTTGAAGAATTGCGCGAGCGTCTTGATCGCACTGCGATAAAACCGCTCCGCCTTCTCGTTAAGGCCTCGTGCGTGGTAGACCACCCCGAGATTGGCCAGCGACTGGCCGACATCCGGATGATTGGCGCCGAAGACGGTTTCGCGGATTTCCAAAGCGCGCAGATGCAGTTCCTCCGCCTGCGCCAGATTGCCGACATCGGTATAGGCGACCCCAAGGTTATTGGCGATGAGGGCGACCTCCGGATGCTCGGCACCATGCGCCGCTACGGCGGCTTTGAGAGCGCGATGATACGTCTGCTCCGCTACGGAGGTCTCTCCATAGTGCCGATACAGGCTCCCCAGGTTATTCAATAGCGTGGGCAACTCGGCCTGATCGAGGGCATGATCGTGAGCCGCGATCGCCATTTCGTAATATCCGCAGGCGGCGCGATCTCCCAGAGCCTCACAAAGAAGAGCAAGCTTGGTCGCGAGGCGGGCCTTCTGGGCCACGGAAACATCACCCAGCTCCAGTGCTTCCCGGAAGCAGCGACAGGCGTCTTCCGGAGCTTCCACACTCTGGTGGATATCTCCTGAAATCTCCAAGGCATCCCGGAGACGGCCGGGATGGCTCTGGAAGACTTGTTTGGCCGTTTCCTCGAACTTCCGTGCCGCCGCGGAATGCTCGGCGGCCGGGTCTTTCGCCCGACGCGCTTCGAGTTCCTCGCAAAGCAAAACCCATAAGCTGGCCGTATTTTGCATCCCTCTTTATCATATGGTGATTCCCCAAAGTCGCACGCGATTTTTCCAATGGTTTTCGACGGGAAGCATTGACGACTCGCCCCTCCGGCTTTACCTATGCCCGCGATGAGGTTGATTTTGACCACTCTTGCGACAGCGCTGGCCTGCTCTGCGCTCACGGCTCGCGGGGCGAACCTGGTGACCTATCCTTTCAGCGGCACCCAGGACCCGACCGTGCAGGATGGCATCACCGCCACAGGATTTCTCGAAAACGGCTCCAAGGCCGTCGTCGGCACCGGCAATAGCGACGGCAATTACGGCTACATCCTGATCACCAAGAACTCGACCAACGTTGGAGAGTCGGTGAGCAACGGCCAATACGCTCAGTTTACCGTTACCGCGTCCAAAGGTAACGGCATGCAGCTGGCGCAGATCCAGGTCATCGCCGCTCGCGGCGGTGACTCGAATCCCCGCGGCCTAGCGCTCCGGTGGAGCTTCGACAACTACAAGTCGAACCTCGGCCAGCAAAATATCACCACGACCTGGCCGTCGAAGAAGACCTATATTTTCAACGTCAATGCTTTCGTAGGCACCTCGGTCACGTTCCGGTTTTACGCCTTCGCGGACGAAATCTCAAAGGTCCAGCCTTCCATCCGGTTCGACAACATCGTCGTCACCGGGTCTCCGATCATTTACGCGCCGGTCGTCACCCCGAAGACCACAATGGCGAAGACCACGAAGAGCAGCTTTACGATCAGCGGCACGGCCTTCAGCAATGTCGGCATCGCCAGTGTCGGTGTGGCCAGGAACAGCGTGAACGGTGTTTACTCCGGGGCCAACGGCACGAACAACTGGAGCTACAAGGCCACGGGCCTCCACTACGGCACGAATACCTTCTACGTGCACGCCACCGACAAGACGGGCCAGGTTGGCCCCGCCGTGCGCGTGAGCATCAAGCGCAACAAGAACAAGCCCTAGGAAAAGGCATGTTCCTGCTGCGCCTGACACCGGCCTAGCTGGCCGGCGTCGTCGTATAGCTCATCTCGTAGTCGAAGAGCTCTCCCGGAGCGAAGAAACGCTTCAGCTCGATGGCCGCGTTTTCGTTCGAATCCGACGCATGGACGATGTTCACCATCACGTCCACACCGAAGTCACCACGCACGGTGCCTTTGTCAGCCTTCTTCGAATCCGTCGGACCGATAAGCTTGCGCACGGTGTCGACGGCGTTATCACCTGCCAAGGCGAGCGCGACCACGGGGGTGGACTCCATGAAAGCCTGAAGCTCTGGGAAGAACGGCTTGTCCGCGATATGAGCGTAGTGCTCCTTGAGCAACTCCGGGCTGGCCTTGAACATCTTGCAGCCACGGATCTGAAAATCCGCCGCTTCGAAGCGTTTGATCACTTCACCAACCTTGCGTCCGGACACGCAGTCCGGCTTCAACAATACGAGAGTCGTTTCCATGCGCGCGGCATCCTACCGGCGGGCGTCCGTGCGAAAAGGAGAAACTTCAGCTTCCGCGACATCCTCCGGTGAGTTTTTCTTGTTTCGTCCCGATACCTCGATAAAGTGTCCAGCTCTCCCGGTCGCTTAGCTCAGTGGTAGAGCATCGCCTTCACACGGCGGGGGTCGTAGGTTCGAAACCTACAGCGACCATTTTTTCGTTACCGGCCCTCAGTCCAGAAAATCGGCTCGGCGAGAGCTTCTCCCTCCCGGGCATTCCGTACGTTTACCGCATCCGTCTTGGAGCGCAGACGCGAATCTCTCGAAACGCATGTTTCGCTTTCTTCGCCGGCTTGGCCGGTTCCAGTTCCAATTCTTGATTGTTTTGGTCGCGCTGCTCATCGCCGCCCGCGTGGCGATGCCGTATTTCGTGCTGCGTTTCGTGAACCAGAAGATCAATGCCATGCCCGGCTACGGCGGCCATATCGCCGATGTGGACATCCATCTCTGGCGCGGTGCCTACACGGTGCAAGGCATCGATATCGTGAAGACGGACGGCAAGGTACCGGTGCCATTCTTCTCGGCGCAAAACGTGGACTTCTCGGTGGAATGGTGGGCGATCTTCCAAGGCTCGCTGGTGGCGAAGATCGTTTTCGATCGCCCTGTCATCAATTTCGTCGCCGGCCCCACGGAGGAGACCTCCCAAGTCGGAGTGGACAAGCCCTGGCTGAGCGTGATCAAGGATCTGTTTCCGTTGAATATCAACCGCTTCGAGGTCCTCGATGGCTCCATCCACTACCGGGATTTTTACAGCAAGCCGAAGATCGATCTCCCCGTGACTCAAATTCACGTCCTCGCGACGAATCTCACCAATAGCTCGAAGTTGTCCAAGTCGCTCATCGCCAACATCGAGGTGACAGCCATTGTCTTCGGTTCCGGCAGGTTCGGCTCCAAAGTCCGGCTCGATCCGCGGCCTGACAAGGCAACCTTCGATCTCCAGGCGACGATCGATCCGGTGCCGCTCGAAAAAATCAACGACTTCACCAGAGCCTACGCCTATTTCGATTTCGAAAAAGGCACCTTTGCTTTCGCCACTGAACTCGCGGCCAAGGACGGCCATATCGAGGGGTACATCAAGCCCATCTTCGACGGCATCGTGATCGCAGACGTGAAGGACATCGTGCGAAACCCCATCAAGCTGGCTTGGGAAGGCCTGGTCGGGGGCGTCACCCGCCTCCTCCGCAACCAGCCGAAAAACCGCTTCGCCACCAAGATCCCGATCAGCGGCGATTTCGACGCCCCACGGGTGGCGATCCTGCCCACGCTGGGAAATCTCTTCAAAAACGAATTCGTGCGCGCCTATCAGGGAAATCTCGACGGCAGCATCAATTTTGGCGACGCCCAAAAGGCCGTCTCGGAAGGCAGCAAGGCCGCCGAGAAAGATGAAGCGGAGAAACAGAAAGCAGCGGAGAAGCAGCAGCGCGCCGAACAGAAAGCCCAGGAAAAGGCCGAAAAGGCGCAACAAAAGGAAGAACGTGCCGCTGCCAAGGCGGAAGAGCGTGAGGCAAAGAACGAAGCCAGCACTCAGCCCGCGGCAGTGAAGCGTTGATTTCCACCGTCCGTCGTTGACTGGACGCGCCAACCCCGCATCATGGCGGGCTTTTCTTTCCGATGATCGAGCGACACCTCCTCAAAGTTTCCCAGGAACTCCAGATCCAGCCCCGGCAGGTCGCCGCCACGGCCGTCCTGCTCGAAGAAGGCGCCACCGTCCCCTTCATCGCCCGCTACCGCAAAGAGCGCACCGGCGAGCTGGACGAGGTCAAGATTACCGCCATCCGCGATCGCCTCGACCAGCTCGAGGAACTCGACAAGCGCCGCGAGTCCATCGTCTCTTCACTCGAAGAGCGCAAACTGCTCACCCTCGAGCTGAGAGCCAGGATCGACACCGCGGAGACGCTCAACACCCTCGAAGACCTTTACCTCCCCTACCGTCCGAAAAAGCGCACACGCGCCACGATCGCAAAGGAGCTAGGCCTCGAACCGCTCGCCGATCTGCTCTGGACTCAGGATCCATCGGTCGATCCCGAAAAGGAAGCCGCTCCGCATGTCGGCGCCAGCGTCGAAGTGGACGCCAAGAAAAGTTCCGTGGACGACATTCCCGCCGTCCTGCTCGGCGCGCGCGACATTTTGGCCGAGCGAATCGCCGACGATGCCGCCGCCCGTGCGAAACTCCGCGATCTCTATCTCGCGAAGGGCGTGATCAAATCAAAAGTCCTCGCCGGCAAAGAAGAGGAAGGCGCGAAATTCAAGGACTACTTCGACTGGAGCGAGCCCGCCTCCGCGGCGCCGTCCCATCGCATTCTTGCCATCCGGCGCGGAGAGTCAGAAGGTTTCCTCTACTCACGCCTGATCCCGGATGAGGCTGAGGGACTCGGCATTCTCGAGCGGCAGTTCGTTCGCAACGACTCCCCCGCCGGAGCCCAGGTCAAACTCGCAGTGCAGGACAGCTACAAGCGCCTTCTCGCATATGCGATGGAGGGCGAAGCCCGGCTGTTCTACAAAAAGAAAGCGGATGAGGAAGCCATCCGCGTCTTTGCAGAAAATCTCCGCGAACTCCTGCTCGCCTCGCCGTTGGGACAAAAGGCAGTGCTCGCGATCGACCCTGGCTTCCGCACCGGTTGCAAGATCGTTCTGCTCGACAAGCAGGGCAAGCTGCTCGGCAACGATGTCGTATATCCCGAAAAGAGCGACCGCGAGCGCATGGAAGCCGCGCACATGATCAAGACTGCGGTATCCAAATTCCACGTCGAGGCGATCGCGATCGGCAATGGTACCGCCTCACGCGAGACTGAATCCTTCGTTCGCAAGCTCGGCCTGCCGGCCAGCGTGTCCATCGTCATGGTCAGCGAATCCGGCGCGTCGATCTATTCCGCCAGCGAGGTCGCGCGGGAGGAATTCCCCGACTACGACGTCACCGTGCGCGGAGCGGTCTCCATCGGCCGCCGGCTCATGGATCCCCTCGCCGAGTTGGTGAAACTCGATCCGAAATCCATCGGCGTCGGCCAATACCAGCACGATGTCGAGCAATCCGCGCTCAAGCGCTCGCTCGACGATGTCGTTGTCTCCTGCGTGAACGGTGTAGGCGTCGAGCTCAACACCGCGAGCAAGCATCTCCTCACCTACGTCTCCGGCCTGAACAGCCGCACGGCTGCCAGCATCGTCGCGCAGCGTGACAAGAATGGCCCGTTCAAGTCCCGCGATGAATTGAAGGAAGTCACCGGCCTCGGGCCGAAAGCCTTCGAGCAGGCGGCAGGCTTTCTGCGCATCCGCGACGGCGCCCATCCGCTCGATGCCAGCGCCGTGCACCCCGAGCGCTACCCGCTCGTCGACCGCATGGCCCAGGATCTCGGTTGCGACGTGGCCGATCTGCTGCGTGACCACGCCAAGCGCTCGAAGATCGACGCAAAGAAATACGTCACCGAGGAAGTCGGCCTGCCGACGATTACGGACATCCTTTCCGAGCTGGCAAAGCCCGGTCGCGATCCGCGCCAGCAGTTTGAAGCCTTCAGCTTCGCCGAGGGCGTGGAGAAGATGGAGGATCTGACCCTCGGCATGAAGCTCCCCGGCCTCGTGACCAATGTCACCGCGTTCGGTGCCTTCGTGGATATCGGCGTGCACCAGGACGGCCTGGTCCACATCAGCCAGCTCAGCGACCAATTCGTCAAAAACCCGGCCGACATCGTGAAAGTCGGCCAGCGCGTGATGGCGACCGTCACCGAGGTCGATCTTCCGCGCAAACGCATCGCGCTCTCGCTGAAATCGAAGCCAGAGCTCGGCAACGCGCGCAAAGGTGACCGCCCTTCACGCGATAACGACCGCGGCCCACGCCGCGACGGGCAGCGATCGGGTGGTGGCGGAGGCAACGCTTTCGGCAACGTCGACTGGTTTACCGCCGCCCAGCAGAAGAAGAACTAGCGGTTTCCGGCGGACGCGATCCAAGCCCCGGTGATCTGATCGGCCAGGGAGAACGGAGTCGAGGAAAGGCTCCGATTGACCACGAGGCAGAGCGAGAATGTTTTACCCTGCAAAGCGGGGTAGCATCTCGCATAGGTCGAGTAACCGGGACCACCGCCGCCATGACCGTACGCGTCCCCCAGCGGATCATTCCGCCCATGCATGAGCCCGAGGCCATACGCGGGAATCACCCCGTCCGTGGCCGGCACCGGGACGTCAACCGTCTGCGTCATCTGCGCGAGCGATTCCTCGCTTAGAAGACGCCCGGTAAAGAGGGCCTCGAAAAATCGGACTATGTCGGCTGCCGTGGAGATCAAACACCCCGGAGCGATCCAACCCGGGGCATACCGGGCACGGAAGTCCCCTTCCATCGAAGGCTCCTCGCCGGCCAGCAGCTGGCCTTCGCGATCCGCCGCGAGAAACGGCCTGGTATCCAAAAGTCCCAAAGGCTGAACAAGGTGGCGATCAACGAAGACGTGCCAGCTCACCCCAGAGAACTCCTCGATCAAGCGGTTCAGCAAGGCGTAGCCGGGATTCGAATAGCTCCAGCCCTGCCCGGGCGCAAAGAGGGGCGTCCCGCTCATCCCGACGCGCATCAGTTCCTCCGCAGGCCAGGGATTTTCCGGCCGGTTCCGGACCGCCTCATGATAGGCCGCAGAGGCGAAATAATCGGACAGGCCGCTCGTGTGATTGAGCAACTGCCGGACGGTAATCGCTTTTAGAAGACAGGACTCGGGAAGCAGCCCCGCAACCGAACGATCCAAAAAAGGGCCGTGTTCTTCGTTTAGAAGCAGGACGGCAGCAGCGGTAAAGACCTTGGTGATGCTGTAGATATAAAACGGTCGATTGCGCTCCCTCTCAGTGATGATTCCCGCAGAGTAAGTGGATATCTCGCCTCCGCAACTTACCGCGCAAAGTACTCCGGAGGCATTCATCTCCTGAAGGGAGTCCGCCAGGATCGGCGAAAGATCAAACTCCTGTGCTCTCATTCCGGCACAATGGCCAGACCTCGCCCGGCGAGCAACCTGCAAGCCGGGCGATCCGCTCGTGTTCTACTTCAGCGTCGCCGTGATCTTCGCGGAGGAAGAGCCACCCGGCCCCTTTGCCGTCACGGAGATGGTGTTCTTGCCTTTCTTCAGCTTCGCGGGGAATTGCCACGAGGTCGTGCCGCTCGCGGTACCACTCTTGCTGCCGACTTTGTAAGTCACGCTCGTGACGTCGCCCGTAGCGGTGCCTTTCACGGTGAGTTTCGACTTCCTGACCGTGACCTTTGCCTTGCCGGTAATCTTGATCGCCGGCGCGGCGGCAACTGTGACGGGAGGAGTGACTTCCTTTTTCGGAATCGCGGTCAGCGCGCCGTAGTAGCTGATATGCTGCCCCAGCAGGTCCGCTCCACCGTCGAGGCCATTGCCACCCACGAAGACCTTTCCTTCATGCACGAAAACCACGGTGTCCGTGCCACCCAGAGCCACGCTCAACTGGGGATTCCAGGTTGAGACCGGCAAGCCGGTCGCCGGATCCATGGCCGCAAGCCCTTTGACCGAGGTGGTCCCGATATTGCTGAAGCCACCCGCGATATAGACCGCCGTCTCGTCGGTCGAGATCGAGCGCACGGCGCCATCCGGCCCCGTGCCGGGCTCATTGCTGAAAGTGGGATCGAGAACCTCGTTGTTGAAGGCCGCCAGCCGTTGCAAAGGCGTGCCCTGAAGGGAGTCGAAGGAGTCTCCGACATACAGCGTCGAGCCACTGACCGAGACGCAGAAAATGCCCGCACCGAAACCGCTGTCCATGGGGTTGAGATCGAGACTCGTCGCACGGCCGTCGCTGACTCGCAGCGACACAAATCCACGGCGGGTCGCGGCGTTGCCGTCAGTGTCGGTAAAGTCGCTGATGCCGCTATTTCCCATGGCGACATACAACTTGCTCCCGTCCGCAGAAAATGTAGAGGCCCGGTAATTGGCCGAACCAAACGCGGCGATCCCCGGATCGAAGCTATTCAACACTCCGGCCGAATTCGACGTGGTATCGAGGCCGGCAAATCCATGGCGTGCGGTACCGTTGACCGTATTGAAGGTTCCGATCACGTAGATGACGCCATTGAGCGGCCGAACAGCGAGCACCTGATCGTTGAAGGTCGCCGACAGATCCTGCAAGACCCCAGCGCTGCTGACCGCCGCGAGGCGATCTCGCGAAGTCGCGCCGACCTTGTCGAAGGTTCCGCAAAAATAGACCGTCGCGCCGTCCGAGCTCACGACAACATTGATCATGGTCGCAGCGCTGCCTCCGTTCGTCGCGTTCGGATCCCAGTTCGTCACATTGCCATTCGTCAGGTCGATCGCCGCGAGCCCATTGCGGACTTGCCCGCCCACATGCTGGAAACTACCCGCGATGTAGAGCGTATCTCCGTGAGCAGCGAAGGACTCCACCGTGCCGTCCACGGCCGGAAGGGCAAAAAACGTTTGAGCGACCGCAGCCGAGGCGGTGGCGAGAAGAAGGGAAACTGTAGCGACGAAAAAAACGCTTCATAGAATTATCAGGCAGGTAAATAAGACTGACGGCTAAAATTCTCAAGCGCGGGAATTAAACTCCCACGGATGGGAGGGTATCCCCTCGACGAATTCTCACCGGGCATTCGCAGCGATTCCTCGGCGAGCTATCGCACACGCCCGCTGGCGCTCGCGCAAGCAATCCGCGTCTTCGGTTGCGCGATCCCGAATCCACAGGTTAAGCTCCGTTGTGCTTCAGTTCGTTTTTAACAAAATCAGCGCGGGCGAGATGGCCGCACTGCCGAAGGAACTCCAGTTGGAGCTTCTGGCGGAATTCCAGTTTCTGCCACAGGACCTCGACCAGCTCGATCCCGAGCATTTCGGCCGCGTCAAGCGTGACGGCAAGCATCTCTATCGTTTTCGCGCGCGGGACTACCGCATCTATTTTGGACCGCATCCACAGGGGATCGAAGTGCACCGCGTCCTCCACAAGAACACGATCCGTGACTTTCTCTTCCGCTCGAACCTGCCCATGACGGAGGAAGACGAGGCGCTGGGAGAGCACGGCGGATTCTGGGAATTGATCAACGAAGCTCGCGCCCACAAATGATCCCCTTTGCCAGCGAGGAAGAGCGCCTCGCCCAATTCCCCATCGCGGCCGCCCAGATCTTCACCGGCCATGCCGGGGTCACAGCTCTCCCTCGACGCGTGGCCGACGCCATGTGCGGCTATGTCACCCGCTCGTGCGAGCAGCACCAGGAATTTGGCACGGTGCTGCAGGACATCGCCTCCGCCAGGGTGAGCTGTGCAGCTCTGATCGACGCCCAGCCCGATGAGATCGCGCTGCTGGGACCGACTTCGCTGGGACTCAGCATTTTCGCGAACGGTCTCGAATGGAAAGCCGGCGACGAGCTTGTCTGCTACCTCGATGACTACCCGGCCAATGTCTACCCCTGGCTGAACCTCCGCCGGCTCGGCGTCGTGGTGAAATTCGTGAAGCCCGATCACCTCGGCCGCATCACGCCGGAGCTCGTGGAAGCCGCGCTCACTTCCCGCACCCGCATGGTTGCGCTCGCGTCCTGCCACTTCCTCACGGGGTGGCGAATCGACATCGATGCCATCGGGCAGATGCTCCAGGCGAGGGGCGTGCTCTTCTCGCTCGATGCGATCCAGACGATCGGAGCCTTCCATACCTCCACGCGCTACGTGGATTTCCTGAGCGCAGACGCCCACAAGTGGATGCTCGGGCCTCTGGCCATCGGCATTGTCTACGTGGCGAAGAGGAATTTCCCGCTCTGCCACCCCACCCTGCTCGGAGCGTGGAACGTACATTCGCCGCAGTTCATCTCACAGGATCGCATCTCGTTTCCAGAGACGGCCCAACGTTACGAGCCCGGCGCCCACAATATTGCGGGCATGTACGGCATGCGCGCTGCGGTGGACATGTTCCTGGAAATCGGAATGGAACAGATTTCCGAGCGCATCCTCGCGGTGCGTGACCATCTCCACGAAAAACTCGAATCGCTCGGATTCGAGACCATCTCTCCCAGCCGCAATGAGCCTATGCGTTGCGGCATCCTGACCGTGAGACATCCGGCGAAGGAAACGGCCCGACTCTTCCGCGCACTCGAGGAGGCAAAGATCACCGCCTCTCTACGGAACACGCGCGACGGAGGCTCCTGGCTGCGCTTCAGCCCGCATTTCTACAACACGCGGGCCGAGATGGATCGCATCGTCGAGGTGCTCGGCGACGCGCTGAAAAGCTAATCCAGCGCCCTCGAGGCGCCGGACTCAGCGAGATGGAAGGATTCTCCCTTGCGGGACGGGGTCTCAGCGCCCGGCAAAAACCCCGCCCAACAGATAACCGAGCCAGACGCCAACCAGGCAGAATGCGACGGAGGCCAGGACATATCCGCCCGCATACCCCCAGGCCCCTGAACGAGCAAGCTCCAGTGTCTGCAGGCTGAAAGACGAAAACGTCGTGTAGCCGCCGAGGACGCCGACCATCAGGAATGCCCGGGCATTTGCCGTATCGAGCGAGGCAACGCCATGAGCACCGAGACTGGCCAGCAAGCCGATCGTGAACGAACCAGTCGTGTTGACCAGCAAAGTGAGCCAGGGGAACGGATGGGCCAGCCGCTCGGCGAGCACGGAGGCGATCGCAAATCGAGCGACACTCCCCAGCGCGCCACCGAGCGCGACCCATGCGTAAATCATCGCGGGCTTAACCGAGCTTCTTTTCCCACGCGGCGATGCGGTCGGCCTGCGCGGTGAAGAGATCCTTTGGCGAATCGAGGATTTCGATCTTCGCGATCGTGTCGCCGCCGGCGATTTTGTTCACAATATCCTGCCCTTCGGTGACTTCACCGAAGACGGTGTGCTTGCCGTCGAGCCAGGGCGTCGGCACATGGGTGATGAAAAACTGGCTGCCATTCGTCTTCGGACCACGGTTGGCCATGGACAGGATGCCCGGCTTGTCGTGCTTGAGCGATTTGTCGAACTCGTCCTCGAATGTGTAATTCGGGCCGCCGGCTCCAGTACCGGTGGGATCGCCGCCCTGGATCATGAAATCAGGAATGACGCGGTGGAATTTGATGCCGTCGTAGTACCCTCGCTGGGCGAGGTTCAGAAAATTGGCCACGGTGATGGGCGTTTTCGGGGCGAAAAGGGTGAGGTGAATGTCGCCCTTCGAGGTCTTCAGGAGAATGCGGATGTTTTCCATGGGAGCGCAAAAGCATCCCGCCTGTGCGCGGGGTTGTAAAGCTCAACGCGAATCGCGCGTGACAGCGCCGCCAGCGTGGTGGAATGGTGGGGCCGATGAAAAATCTCCTCCTTCTCGCTTTCGCAGCTTCCCTGCTTTCCCCGCTGCGCGCCGCCGATGCCGACAAGGCCACCGCGGCCGCGGATGACGTGGCCGTGATCAAGACGACCGACGGCACGATGGTCGCGGAGTTCTGGCCCGACGCGGCTCCTGGCACGGTCGCGAATTTCATCAAGCTCTCGAAGTCCGGCTTCTACGACGGCACCGCCTTCCACCGCATCATGACGGGCTTCATGATCCAGGGCGGGGATCCTCTCTCAAAGGATACGTCCAAGGAGGACATGTGGGGCACCGGAGGCCCCGGCTACTCGATCAAAGCCGAATTCAACGATCACAAGCATGTGCGTGGCGTGCTCTCGATGGCGCGCTCGTCCGATCCCGATAGCGCGGGCAGCCAGTTCTTCATCATGCTTGGCGACGCTCCGTTTCTCGATCACCAGTACACGGCCTTTGGTCAGCTCATCAAAGGTGACGATGTATTGAAGAAAATCTCCGAGACACCTGTCACCGCCTCCGCCAGTGGAGAAGCGAGCAAGCCAACGAAGCGTGTCGAGATCAAGAGCATCAAGATCGTACCTCGATCGAGCGTCAAATAAGTCCACCCATGAAAGTCAAAATCGGTCTCGTTCAAAATCGCTGCACCGCTGACGTGCAGGAAAACTTCGCCGCCGCGGTCTCCGGCATCCGTGAGGCCGCCGGCCGGGGGGCGCAGATCATCTGCCTGCAGGAGCTCTTCCGCTCGCTCTATTTCTGCCAGGCCGAAGATCACAAGTATTTCGAACTCGGCGAAGCGATCCCCGGCGAATCCACGCAGACGCTCTCCGCGCTCGCGAAGGAACTGGGTGTCGTAGTCATCGCCTCGCTCTTCGAAAAGCGCGCGCCCGGCGTCTATCACAACACGGCCGCGATCATCGACGCGGACGGCACGTTGCTCGGAAAGTATCGCAAGATGCACATCCCCGACGACCCGCTCTTCTACGAGAAATTCTATTTTACGCCGGGTGATCTCGGCTTCCAGGCCTGGGACACGAAATTCGGCCGCATCGGCGTCTGCGTTTGCTGGGACCAATGGTACCCCGAGGCAGCCCGCCTCACCGCGATGCGCGGCGCCCAAATCCTTTTCTATCCCACCGCGATCGGCTGGCATCCCTCGGAAAAAGAGAAATATGGCGAACGCCACCACAGCTCGTGGGAGACAATCCAACGTGGCCATGCCATCGCAAATGGCTGCTACGTGGCCGCGCCAAATCGTGTCGGTCTCGAAACTCCCGAGGGGGGCGACGGGATCGAGTTCTGGGGCCAGAGCTTCATCTGTGATCCCTCCGGCATCATCCTCGACAAGGCACCCGCCGATGCCGAGGCGGTGCTGGTCACCGAGATCGATCTGGACGTGGTCGATACGCAGCGCACGCACTGGCCATTCCTTCGCGATCGCCGCATCGACGCGTACGGCGACATCATGAAACGGCTCATCGATTGAGGATGGGACGCGTCCAGCCCATCCAGCATCAGCGCGCCCACGACTACGGCCATCTCATCCGCCGCTGGCGCAGTATCGCCCGCCAACGAGGGCTCCAGCTCGTGCCTTATGCGTCCGCGAGCAGCTACGAGCTTTTCCACGCGATCACCCGGCGCCCGGTCGAGGGGCGTCCATGGCTTTATCTCTCCGCGGGAATTCACGGGGACGAACCGGCCGCTACGGAGGCCTGCCTGGAGTGGGTCGCATCCACTTCGCTCCTTCCGAACGATCTCAATGTGATGATTTTTCCCTGCCTGAACCCCTGGGGACTCGTAAACAACCGCCGTACGGATGCGGACGGGCGCGATCTAAATCGCACCTATCACAACGATTCCGTGCCCCAGACGGCCGCTCACAAGGCCACCCTGGAGGGACGGCGCTTCGGCCTGGCCCTCGCCCTCCACGAGGACTATGACGCCGACGGCGTCTACATTTACGAAGCCCGCGGCGCCCGCCCTTATCTCGCGGAGGACCTCCTCGAGACAGCCTCCCGGCATCTCCCTATCGATCTCCGCCGGACAATCGAGGGCCGCAGCGCCCGGGCAGGAGTCGTCAGGCGAACCATGCGGCCAGACTCGATGCCAGAGCACCCCGAGGCCTTCGTCCTTTTTTTCAACCACACCGACCGCTCCCTCACGATCGAGACGCCATCCGAGGCCCATATCGACGCCCGCGTAACCGCCCATGTCGCCATAATCGAGCGGGCCGCCCGTCGTTGTTTGCTGGCCCTCCCCGAATAAGCGCGTTTACATTTTCCACCCGCAACCTATTTTCACGGCCCGTGACCCGGATTCTCCCCATTCTTCTCACGCTACCCCTTGGGGTAGCTTTCGCAGACACGATCAAACTCAAATCAGGCGAAGTGCTGCAAGGCCATGTCCTCAGCTCCGACGCGACGACAGTGACCATGGAGGTCCAGTTCTCGCCGACCATCGTCGACCAGCAGGTCTACAATCGCTCCGACATCGAGAACATCTCCGTCGAGTCTGGAGACGAAATCGCTTTCGCGAAAATTCGCAATTTGAAAACCCCGGATACGGCGCTTACCCCACAGGCCTGCCAATCGATCATCGATAAAGACCTGGCTCCGTTCCTCCGCCAGTTCCCGACCTCCACGAGGAAAGCCGATGTCGAGCGCCAGATCACAGCCATCCAGGCAGACCTCGCCAGACTCAAGGCCGGGGACATCAAGGTCTCCGGCATCTGGTACGACAAGGCATCGTTCGAAGCGGAAAAATATCAGATCGAGGCTGCAACGCTGCTCGAGGCCATGAAACAGCAGCTCGCAGCCAAGAATTTCGCAGCGTCAATGAACAGCTACGATCTGATGCAGCGGAACTATCAAAATTCCCTGGCCTTCGCGGAAGCCGTGCCCACCGCGCTAAAAGCCCTGGCCAGTCTCGAGCAGCAGCTGAATTTCGAAATCGGCAATCTCCCACAGACGAAGGCCCAGCGCCAGGCGACGATCGACCGCACGCCAATCGAATCTCGCCAGCCGATCCAACAAGCGATCGACGCCGAGAATGCACAGGCTGAGGCGACTGCTCAACTCGCCCAGAAAAACAACCAGCGGTTTTTCACGATTTACGCCTTCGACGAGAAGGGTTTGAAGTCCATGCAGGACGCGACACGGCAGATCGAGCCGGAGCTCAAAGCGATCGACACGGCAAAGCTGTCCCGGAATGCCCAGCTCGCCCGCCAGGCCAATAACGAGCTGGAAACCTTCCAACTCGCCGCCGCCGAGACATCGATCGAGCAGCTCAAAACCATCTGGCCCGAATATGAGGCCCTCGGCCGCTTGCAACAGCGTCTACTGGCCAGCAAAGCCGCGGACAAAGCCTCGTCGGACAAGCAAAACGCCCCTGCCGACAAGCCTCACTAGCGCGCATTTCCGCACGAAAACACTTGCCGAGCCCCGGTATCGCGGGGCTCTATGCACCGATGGCACGCGCGGCTACCATTGATCGCAAAACTTCCGAGACCGACATCCAGGCCACCCTGGAGATCGACGGCACGGGCACGTCCACCATTCAGTCGGGCATTCCGTTTTTCGATCACATGCTCACGCTTTTCTCACGGCATGGGCTCTTCGACTTGAAGCTGGCGGCAAATGGCGACCTAGAGGTGGACCTTCATCACACAGTTGAGGACGCCGGCATAGTCCTGGGACAGGCGACCACGCGCGCCCTTGGCGACAAGAAGGGCATCCGCCGCTACGGACACGCCTACGTCCCAATGGACGAGACACTCGTCCGCTGTGTCATCGATCTCAGCGGCCGGCCTTATCTCGATTATCGCGCCCCGGGTGGGGTGGAACCCATAAACGGCTTTTCCTTCCAGCTCGTGGAGGAATTTTTGCGCGGCTTCACCATGAATGCCGCCGCGAATGTGCACATCGAGATTCTCTACGGCCGCGACGCGCATCACATGGCGGAGGGAGTTTTCAAAGCTCTCGGCCGCGCGCTCGATACTGCGACCCAGGTGGACCCACGGGTGCCCGGCGTGCCGAGCACGAAGGGCGTGCTTTAAGCCGCGCCCTTGCAATTCCGTCCTTCCGATTCATCCTGTTTTCTTGATGAAGAATATTGGAATCGTCGATTACGGCAGCGGCAATCTGCGCAGCGTCAGCAAGGCGCTCGACGCCGTGGGAGCCCGCACGCATCTCGTCTCGACCGCTGCGGCGCTCGACGAATGTGATGCCGTTGTCGTCCCCGGAGTGGGAGCCTTCGGAGATTGCGCGCGCAACCTCCGCGCCACCGGCCTCTGGGAGCCGCTGAAGGCGTGGATCGCCTCTGATCGGCCCTACCTCGGCATTTGCCTCGGCTACCAACTGCTCTTCGAATCGAGTGAAGAGACCCCCGGCATCGAGGGCCTCGGTGCGCTGCCTGGCGTCGTCCGGCGGTTTCCCGAGGGGGCACTCAAAGTGCCGCACATGGGCTGGAATACGCTCGATATCCGCCAGCCGGACGATCGCCTCTATGCCGGCCTGCCAGCCGAACCGAGCGTCTACTTCGTACACTCGTTTTTCCCGGTCCCCGCGGATTCATCGATTGTATCCGCGACCTGCGATTACGCCGGCGATTTCGCCGCGAGCGTCAGCCGCGGCGCGCTGAGCGCCGTACAATTCCACCCGGAAAAAAGCCAGCGCAACGGCCTCACCATCCTGAAAAATTTCGTAACCTCCATCGATGCTCCTGTTTCCAGCTATTGACCTTATGGGCGGTGAAGTCGTCCGCCTCCGTCGCGGCGAAGCCTCCGCGAAGACCGTCTACTCCAGTGATCCCCCCGCCTTCGCGCGCAAATGGGAGACCGATGGGGGAGACTGGTTGCACCTCGTCGATCTCGACGCAGCCTTCACCGGCGAATCACACAATCTCGAGGCCGTACGCGCCATTTGCGCCGCCGTCTCGATCCCCTGCGAGCTTGGCGGCGGGATGCGGTCTGAGGCGGCGATCCGCGCCGCGCTCGATGCCGGAGTTTCCCGAGTAGTGATCGGCACCCGGGCCAGTGAGTCGCTCGATTTCGTTCGCGAAATGTGCGCCACCTTCGGTGGAGAGCGCATTGCCGTGGGGATCGATGCACGCCACGGCAAAGTCGCCGTCAAAGGCTGGACCGAGACCACCGAACAGGACGCCACCGAGCTTGCCTTATCGGTGCAAGCTGCCGGAGCCGGCGCCATCATTTACACGGATATCGCCACGGACGGCATGCTCCAGGGGCCTAATTTCGCCGAGCTCGAGAAGCTTCTTGCCGTGCTCGACTGCCCGCTGGTTGCCAGCGGTGGAGTTTCCTCGCCGGACGATGTGCGGCGCCTGGCAGCCATGCCGGGACTCTACGCCGCGATCCTGGGCAAAGCCCTCTACGACGGCTTGATCACCGGCGACCTGCGGCCGCTCGTGGAAGCGGCCGCGTCATAGCAAATCCTACTGCGCGGGGGCGGCAGCTGGTGAAGCGGCAATTTCCTTGAGGAGCTTATACCCCTCCTCAGCCGCCGTCTTCGCCGCCACGGCTGGATCCGCGCCATCCGCCGGAGCCTCGTCACCGAAAATGATCGCTCGCGCGGAAATCAAATCTCCCGCGACCTGCTTGAAGTCCTCCGGTCCCCCCCCGTAAAAAGCAGCGAGGATGCGGGTGAGTGGTCCGACGATTTCGTCCGTCGACGCTTTGTTCAACTCCAGGGTACGCCATCCGAGTTCCTCGCGAGCCATCGCATCGGGGTCAAAGGTGCCTTTAGTCTGCTGCTTGATCCAGGTGTATTTCTCGGTCAAAGCGGAAAGGACGCGATTTTCCTCCGCAGGGTCCGCCCCCTCGGCCTGCGAAGACTTCAAATGCTCCAGGGCGTCCGCCTGGCTCTGAGAGATGCGGTAGGCCGAGATCGGCCCGAAACGGTATTGGGACGTAAATATCTTGTACCGGGCGGCCACGGCCGCAAATCCCTTGCCGGCCTTTTGCGCCTGCCAGTTCTCCACCTCGAGCTTCGCGAGCGCTGCAGGGTCGAATGCCTTCATATCCGGCGTCCGCGGCCAGAGCAGATAGACAACGAACGCAAAAATGATCAGCAGCAGTATCTTCGTAATATTTCGCATGACGGATGGGGAATAGGATTAGCAAAATGACGACATCGAAGGCGGGCGGCCAGCCATTTTTGCATTGCGCTCTCATTCCCGCGCGCCTCACCTTCTGAAGCGATGTCCGCCGTTTCTTCCCTTGAAAATCTTGCCGCCATCTCAAGTCGCCTGCGTTCCGAGGGACAGCGTCTCGTGCTGACGAATGGATGCTTCGATATTCTTCACGCCGGACATGTGGACTACCTCCAGCGCGCTCGTGAGCTGGGCGACGCCCTGGTGGTCGCGCTCAATTCCGACCGCTCCGTCAGCGAGCTGAAGGGCCCTTCGCGTCCCGTGAACAACGAAGGCGACCGTGCTTGCGTCGTCGCCGCCTTGCGAGCCGTGGACTATGTGGTCGTCTTCGACTCCCTCCGCGCCACGGAGGTTATCCGCGCCCTGAAGCCGGCCCTCTACGCCAAAGGCGGCGATTACACCCCCGACTCGTTGAATACGGAAGAACTGGCCGCGCTGAATGAGGCTGGAACCGACATCCACATTCTTCCCCTGGTGCCAGGACGCTCGACGACCGCCATCCTGGAACGAGCGGCAAAGCCCTGACCTCCCGTCCCCGCCCCGGGGTCTCCTTATCCGCCGTAGCCGCCGTAGTGGCGGATCCCCCGTCGCCATAGCCATCCGCTCAGCGCGAGCAGCGCCAGCGTCCAGCCCGCCTGGACGGCAAGACCACTCCACAGCTCGGCCCCCACTACTTTCCCCATCCAGATCGCCACGGGGAAATAGAGTTCATACGGAAACGGAAGAGCCATCAAAACCGCCCGCAAACCGTGCGGCATGACATCGATCGGAAAGATTCGCCCGCTCAAAAAATACTCGAACGAGTAGAGGATGAAGACGAGCGTCGAGATCTCCAGCACCCAGAAGGCAAGCGTCGCCAGCACAAACGCGATCAGGAATTGAATCGCGGCCGCCATGATGAGCGATGCTCCGAAAGCCGCCCATGTCATTCCGTCCGCCGGCCATCTCATCTGCCCTGGCAACCACCAAGCCAGCGCGGCCACGGGCAGCAAGGCCACTCCCGCATAGACCACACGCGAGCTCACAAACAGGCTCGCCCGGTAGGCGCGATAATCCAACGGCCGCAGCAGAAACGAATTGATGCGCCCCTCGCGGATGTCGGCGGCGATCTGCCATTCGTCATCGGCCGGGCTCACCAGGCTTTCCACGACGGTGATCGCCACGAAATAGAAAACCATCTCCCCAAACGAGTACCCGCTCACCTCGCCGCGCGAGGTGTAGATCGCACGCCAGATCCAGACGGTCGCAATGAGCGGAATCAGCCCGAAGGCTGCGCGAATAAAAAAATTCCAACGATAGACGAAGGAGTTCTGTACCCCGAGTGAAAAGACCGTCGAATAAAGCGCGAGCCGCTCAAGCATCGCACCCATTTAAGCGGCCCCCTTCGCCCGCCACAAGCTCCCGGACGCGGCCGGCTTCCCGGCGGGCCGATGAACCGGTTTCAGGACCATCGATTCCGGCCGGATGTCCGGCCATTTTCCTCCTTCCGCGACTCTCCTATCGGCTCCCGCAGCTCATTTCTTCGCAATTTGCATTTCCGGATTTGCGGATTTCGAAATTCCCATGCATCCTTCAGCCTTCATTCCCTACCCCTGCCGCCATGGCCGAATATCACATTTCTCACGAAGGACCTGTCACCATTCTCGAAATCAATGGCCGCATCGAGCCGGACAACTGGCAGGAGCTGAACGCCGTCTTCAAAAAGATCCTCGAGACGGAGACCACGCGCCATCTTCTCGTTGATCTCGCCGGCCTCGAATACACGGCCAGCGCTGGCTTCCGGGAACTCTTCATGGTCGGCAGGGCTCTTTCCCGCAAGGGTGGCCACCTCGCGGTCTGCTCGCTCCAGGGGGAAGTCAAACGCGTGTTCGATCTCGCTGGGTTTGCCACGGCTTATCCCATCTTCGACGATCGCGTATCGGCTATCGCTTCTTTCCCGCAGGGCTGACGCTCTCGGGAGTCCGGCATCGCTCCCTTTCGCGCCGCGTCGACATCGCCTCCATCCGGCGACGCCTTTCCGCGCGCCCTTGACGTAGTGTCCGCGCTCGTGTCCGAGCCCTTGCAAATGGTTGAGTTCGGTGTCCAAATGCGGAAGAATCGCTTTTCGTACTCCGACATGAAATCCCCCCATCCATCTTTTCGGCTTCCACGGAAGTCCGGCTTCACCTTGATCGAATTGCTCACGGTGATCGCCGTAATCGCAATTCTCGCCGCATTGACCCTCGCAATTGCAGGGTATGTTCGGGATCAGGCCGCTCGGTCACTGGCGAAAAGCCAGATTGCCATGATTTCCAGCGCGCTGGAGGCTTACCACGCCGACAACGGTACTTTTCCCAAGCAACTGAACGGGGCGGACCGGCTTTCCACGAAGGTTCTTCTCGAGGCCCTGAGTCCCATCACTCCCGGTCAAAAGGTCTACGATATTCCATTAAAAATGATGGACAGCTTCAAACCTGAGCTGAATCCGGCAGCCATCCGGGCGTCTGCCACGTACCTGGTCGATCCATATGGCAACCCCTATCACTACCAGTTCGATGGGGCGCCCAATCGCAGTGGGAAGATATTCTTCGATCTGTGGTCCCAAGGAAAATCGAACTCGAACGATCAGAACCTCTGGATCAAGAATTGGTGAGTTGGATTTTTCCGTGATGCCGCTCTTCCGACCCAACTCTGAGCCGGAAAATTTTCGACACGGATTCGGCATTCACGTCCGCCCCTGGCCATGAGGAGGCTGCTTTTCTCCGCGACGTTGATTGTTATCTTCGGCTTTGCCGCCTTGGTCGCGCCCCTCGTTTGGAATGGTCTCCACGATCAAATCGGAAATGCAGATGTAGCACTCGTCCTAGGAAATAAAGTCAATCCGGACGGCACGCCCTCGGAACGACTTAAAGCCAGACTGGATACCGCCATAGCGCTCTTCAAAGCCGGCAATTACAAGCTGATCATCGCCAGCGGCGGCACGGGTGTCGAAGGTGTTCCGGAGGGCACAGCCATGAAAAATTACCTCTCCCGGAATGGAATCCCCGAAGAAGCCATCCTCGTGGACAACCAAGGCGTGGACACTTTCGCAAGCGCACGAAATACGGCAGCAATTTTAAAAGAGAAGCACTTGAAAAGCGTCTTCGTGATTTCTCAATATTTTCACATTCCTCGATGCAGACTGGCTCTCCAGAAATTTGGGATCTCGCCTATTTATAGCGCCCATCCGTCTTATTTCGAACTGCGGGACCTCTATTCGATCACTCGCGAGATCCCCGCGTACGCGAAGTATTTTTTCAGAGAGCCTACCTCTGGCTGATGTACACTCGACGGGCGAATTGGACGCTGCTTCCAGCGACCGCCGCTTTCACTCATTTCGCTCCGGATAGTCTTGCCCGGACTTAGGTTGTTTATCCTAGTGTCTCGGTATGACTTTTGAATACATCGTCCTTCCAGACAAGCGTTGCATCGCCCAACGCTTCACGGGGGCTCTGACTTTGGATGATGTGGTGGCCTGCACCGAGACGATGTGGGCGGATACTCTCTACGATCAGCAATACGACATCATCTCCGACCTGACCCTTTCGACCGCCGCGGCCCTCCCTCGAGATGTCTATTCACTCATTTCGTTCTTGAAGCGACCCGAGACGAGTAAAGGGCGTTGTGCGGCCATTTTCTCCGATCCGAAAGCAACCGCGCTCGGCTACTTCTTCAAGTCTCTCTCCACCTTCAACCATCGGATGCGGGTCTTCTCGACCTGGGAGGCAGCCTCCGAGCACCTTCAGGTGGATATCGCTCCATCGGTTTTCTCTCGCGAGACCTGACCGGGCAACCTGCCCCCGGGGGCACCGAAATATGCAACTGCATTCCGAAAGTTCATTTTTCCTCTGGCCCTTGCTGATCATCTGTATCGCCGTGGGAAGCCGGGTGTTCGCCGGAAATTTGGATAAACAACGCATCACGGAATATATCCGCGAGCGAGGGGGACGGGTCGTCTCCATCCAATGGAACCCTCTCGGGAAGGGCTGGTTCGGATCCGAGCGGGAGAGGATCTATTCCGTTACTTATCTCGACCGACGCGGCGCATCGTTCTCCGCCACCTGTAAAACGAGTATGTTCGCCGGGGTTTATTTCACCGAGAACGATCCGATCGGGCCTTCCACTCCAGGCGCAGGATTCGACTGCCATCGATGCGGGCGGTATCTCGCGTCCGATGCAGCGTTCTGCTCATATTGCGGGGAGCCCATCCGGAAAGATCCCAATACACCTTAGCAAGGAGTTCGCTTCCCCCTGCCAACCCTCCAGTTCAGTCCCGGAGATTTCTCTCTTCGGGCGCGATCACTCCGGCCATTTCCTCCCGCCGGCAGGTCGGAGTTGCACTAAGGGACGCCGTTTTCCAGGCTAGTCTGGCTCGACTCTAGACCCGACATTCATCGCACGTTGCGTTCTCGCTCTTTCGGCTTGTCCCGCTCGACAAACGGGAGGGATTAGCCAAAACTACACGCCGCCCTCACTTGGATTATGCATCGTTCCTCCTATCGAAATCACGCGTTTACCCTTTTGGAAACGACCGTCGTGATGGCGATCCTGGCGATTCTGTTCGTAATCACTGCCCAGACGGTAAGCAAGAGCTACAAAGACAGATACTTCTCGAAGGAACTCAATTCCCTGCGAACGATTCAGATGGGAATCCTTGCTTACGCCGAGGACAAACGTGGCGCCGGAGAGGCTCCGGTTTATCCAAGCAATCTTCAGGACCTGCTCACGGAGCACTACGTCTCCGAAAAGGATCTGGATCCCGCGATCACCTATATCCGCCCTGCGGATTCAGCGGCAGCCGACTTCGTGATCCTGCAGCGACAGAGCTCACAGGGGCTGCTCATTTGCACGATTCAGGGGCCGCCTCAGAAGGCCGAAAAGGAGACCACTCCCAACTCGACCCGTCCCAACCGCTCGACGGCTACGACCATCCTGTAGGCAGGCTGCCGCTCGACAATTTTCCTTGCATGCCGGGCGTAATTCTCGAATCTTCTCAGCCGAGTGTTGCACCTAGAAGTGAATTTAACGCCACGTTTTCCATAGCCGATTTTCTGTCGGAATCAGGAAGCGTATCGCTGCAGCACCCAGCAAAGCGAGCCGCCGAGCGTTCCTCAACCCTTTCAACGTAATCCCTATCAAACCCCGACCCTTTACCCGGCGCGATCAGCGCGAACCCGAACACCGCATCAACGAACGCATCCGCGTTCGGGAGGTCCGTGTCATCGTAGCGGCGACCGGAGAACAGCTCGGCGTCCTGCGCACCGAAGACGCGATCCAAAAAGCCAAGAGCTACGGTCTCGATCTGGTGGAGGTTGCTCCGAATGCCCAGCCTCCCGTGTGCCGCATCGTCGACTACGGCAAGTTCCGGTACGAGCAGGCGAAGCACGAAAAGGATCGCAAACACTCGGTCACAAAGGTCAAGGAGATCAAATTCCGCGCGAACATCGACGAGCACGACTACATGACGAAAATTCGTCATGCCGAGGAGTTCCTCGACAAGGGTAACAAGTTGAAGATCGGCCTCCAGTTTCGCGGCCGTGAAATGGCCCACCAGGAAATCGGCCGTGCGGTCATGGAACGGGTCAAAGCAGATCTGGCCACGATGGCCCATGTCGACATGGAGCCCAAGATGGCGGGCCGTGCCCTTGGAATGACCCTCAGCCCGCTCCCGGCGAACAAGCGGAAGAGACGCTTCACCGCTCCGGACGAAGACTACGTCGAAGACGAGGACGACGCGGACGACGACTCCGAGACAGATGCCGACGAGTAAGAGCGCAAAGCTGCTGCTCTTCGACATCGACGGCACTCTCATCGTCTCCGGCGGCGCAGGCGAAGGCTCCTTGAAGGATGCCATGCTCGAGCGTTTCGGCATTGCCGAAGACCTCGCCGGGATCACCCTGGCTGGCGCGACAGACGCGCTCATCGCCCGGGCTCTGCTCGAGAAAAATAATCTCCCGGTTACGCCGGAGAACTCTTCGGCGCTGCTGGAGTCCTATCTCCAGCATCTCCCCCGGCGGATGCCGAATCACCCCGGCAGACTCTTGCCGGGCATCATCGAGTTGCTCGAGGCATTGAAAGGCCGCGAGGAGTTCGTTCTCGCGCTTCTGACTGGGAATCTCCGACGCGGCGCGGAGATCAAACTCACGCACTACGGCGTCTGGGACTATTTCGAATTTGGCGCCTTTGCGGATGACCACCACGACCGGAATGAGCTCGGCCATTTCGCGCGTTCACGCGCCTGCGATCACCACGGGATCGAGTTTCCTCCGGAGCGCATTTACGTGATCGGAGATACGCCCCGGGACGTGGAGTGCGGTCGCGCCATCGGCGCAAAGACGGTGGCCATTGCCACGGGGGTTTATCCCTTCGCCACCCTGGAGGAGTCGAAACCCGACTTTATCTTCCAGGATCTCAGCGAAACGGACGCGATCATTGCGGCTTTGCGAGCATGATCGCCGCAATGGTCTGACGAGCGTTCTCCGAAACCGAATATCGGGCTGCATTTTCCCGGCATTCGCTCCTCGCCGACGCAGCCTTGCCGTCGGCGCTCCAGTACTGAAGCGCCCAGGCCAGAGCATGCACGTCGCCGGGAGTGATCGTCGTGCCATGCACACCGTCCGTCATGATCTCGGCAAATCCGTTGGCCGAGGTCGTGATCACCGGGAGGCCGGCTGCTTGTGCCTCCAGACAGGCGTTTGAAAATGGGTCGTAGACCGTTGGCAAAACAAAGACATCCGCCGCGGCAAAGTCACCCTGAAGATTCGACCGAGGACCGATGAATTGCACCGACGGCACATGGGCAAAAGGAGCTGCATTTCCCTTCCCCGCCACGACGAGGGATATGCCCTCCGATTTCCGCATCGCCTCCACCGCCACGCTCAGTCCCTTTCTTTCCCAGCCGCTTCCGGCAAAAAGAGCCATAAAATCCCCCTCGGCCACACCCAACTCCGCTCTCCTTTTTTCCCGCAGCCCCTCCACCGGAGGGGGAGCGTCGTAGCCATTTGCCACAATCTTGATCCGCTCCGCCGGATAGCCGTAGCGCCCAACGATCTCGTCTCGCACCATTTTGGAATTCGCGATGACCATTCTGGTTTTCTCCGGAGAGAAAACGCATCGCTCGAGTTGCAGAAGTTCCCGGTGTTTGGAGTTCATCCAGCGCGTCCAGCGCCGAAAAGGAGATTCGAAGGCAGCCCTCCGATCCAGCCACGCGGCATGCACACCATCGCCGGCTCGATAGATATCGCATGCGAGAATCCGCTCGAGACTGAAAAGCACGTCGAAACTGGGGGCCACCCGCTCGACCTCCCGGGCGAAACGAAGAGGTGAGCCGCCGTTCACCCGAATGACGAATTCATTCGGCCATGCGTTCTCCGGCCACTCCCGGGAGCCTACGAGGACCGGTTCGTGCCCCTCTTTTTCCACGCCCTGGGCCAGGCGCTGCAAATAGGCCTCCGCCCCGCCGGTGGGGGAATAGCCCCGCCGTACGAAGCCGATCTTCATTGATGATGGAAAATTCGCTGCATGCCTTGCTAACTTGGTGGTTTGACGGTTCCGCGAGACATATCAGACCCCCGCCCATCGGCAGAAGGCAATTCACGCCGCATGCCGAAGGCACTCCTCTATTCCATCGCCGCGGGGATCGGCGGGAGCGGGCTCGACCAAGTCGCCGCGGAATCGCTGATCGCCTCCGATCGAGGCGGCTTCCTCAGCCGCGCCCTCGCCTACCACAATCACCAGCACGTTGTCCCGACGTCGCGCATCGAGCTCCTCAATCGCCATCCGGTGCGGCTTCTTTCATTTTTACGGCGCGAATACTACGCCGGCGCCAAAAAGCATGCCCTCGACCACCGGGCGGCGCAGCGGCTCGCCGCGGGCGGATTCGATCTCCTGCACACCTGGTCCGGTGACTGTGTGCAATCCCTCCGCGAGGCGGAACGCCTCGGCGTGCCCTCAGTCCTCGAGATCCCGACCTGGCATCGCAACAAAGGCAAAATAAAGAAAGATCGGACCTGGAGCGAAATCCAGCGCGACGCCGCGCCATTCCCGCGCAGCCTGCTCAATCGGATGCTCGTCACCCGCCAGCAGGTGATCGAGGAATATGCACGCGCAACCCTGATCCTCGTGCTGTCGGAGAAAGCCCGCGAGACCTTCCTGATCGCGGGACTGCCCAGCGAGAAACTCTTCCTTCACTCCCGCGGGGTGGATGTCGACAAGTTCCAGCCCGCCGCAAAGCCATCGGAGAAATTCCGCGCCATTTTTGTCGGATCCCTGATCAAGCGAAAGGGCGTGCATGTGCTTTTGGAAGCGTGGAGAAGATTGAACCTGGAAAATGCGGAGCTTCATCTCGTCGGCCATCCCTCGGCCGACATCGCCAAGCTCCTCACCGACGCGCCATCCAATATCGTCGTCCACGGCTTCGTGCGTGACGTTGCCGCGGAACTACGCTCCTCGACCGTGCATATTTTTCCAAGCGAGTGCGAAGGCAGCGCGAAAGTGACCTACGAGGCCGCGGCCTGCGGGCTCGCGCAGATTACCACGAGAGAATCCGGAGATATTGTCGTGAACGGAGAGAATGGCCTCCTGATTCCGCCAAACGATGTGGACGCCCTTTCCGAGGCGATCAAGCAACTTCACGCGGACCGGGACCTCACCCGGAGGTTCGGAGCTGCCGGGCGCAAGCGTGTGGTCGAGAATTTCACCTGGGAGCATTTTCGCGAGCGACTCCTCGACGCCTACGATCGCGCATTACTCCTGGGAGGCCGCTGACGGATGCGCATTCTCATCCTCCAACTCAAGCGCATCGGCGACGCGATCCTTACCACTCCGGTCATTGACGCGCTCCGCGAACACATTCCCGGCTGCAAGATCACGCTCGCCCTGGACGCCGCTTCCGGCGCTCTGGCTCCAGCCCTCAAGGCCGATCACGTGCTGGTCTTTCGCCGGGGGCTGAGAGGTCTCGCATTCTGGCGGCAGATTGCCGCCGGCGGATTCGACCTCTGCCTGGATCTCACCGGAAACGACCGGTCGGCCCTGGCCTCCAGGCTATCCCGGGCACCACGCCGCGTCACCTGGCAGCGATTCGCAAAGAAGCCACTACGCGGACTGATCTACAGCGACTTTGTCGAGTCCCCGGTGAAAAAGCGGCATACCGCCGACCATCATACCGACCTGCTCCAGGCTCTCGATATTCACGTGGCAGACGTGCCGACATCTTTGCATCTGCCGATATTCGCGCAAAAGGAAGCCGAGGCGGCCCTGGCGGAAGCAGGAATCGTTTCTCCGTTCGCCATCGTCCATCCCGGCACCGCCCGTGCGGAGAAATACTGGGAGGCGCAACGCTGGGCGGAGGTCATCCACTTTCTCAGAACCGAACGGCAGCTCCCAGTATTGTTGACGGGATCCTCCGACAAGGCCGAGCAAGCCCACCTCGACACCATTCAAAGGGCACTCCCGATTCCCTGCCCCGACTTCGCGGGCCGTCTGAGCCTGCTAGGGACCGCGGCGGTAATCGAGCAGGCTCGGTTGCTGTGCGCCGTGGATTCCGCTCCCGTCCACCTCGCCGATGCCTTGGGCACACCGTTGGTCGCGCTTTTCGGGCCCACGAATCCTTTCCACTGGCGCCCACGCCGCACGAGCTCCCGCATCGTAACGGCGGCCAGCGCGCCGGAGATCGTCCCGGACTACCCAAAGGCTCCGATGAGCGATATTTCCACCGAGGCCGTTCTCCGCGCGATTCGCGATCTGATTTAGTCTGCGGAGCGAGGTCCGCTCACCAATCCTTTTTCTCACGCGGCTTTACGCCCTGCTCCGCGAGTTTTTTGTACTCGATGATGCCCGCTGCGATCGCGGCGGCATAAGCTTCCCGCCAGGCGGGATTCGCAATGCGGGCGGCGTCCCCGGGGTTGGTCAGGAAGCCTCCCTCGATCAGGATCGCCGGAGTGGATGCGTCCTTGAGCACGACATATCGAGCCCGCTTCACACCACGATCCTCGACCTTCATTTTCGCCATCAGCGCATGATGCATCGTGGTGGCGAGGGCGAAGTCCACGGGCTCCAGCGCATGCCCCAGCTCGGCCTCACGGTCACGCGCCTGCACGGCATCCTGACCACTGGGTGGCGCGCCGAGCGGCGGAATGGCGTACGTCTCGATGCCGTTCGCGGTGGGCTTCCAGTCCGCGGAGTTGAAGTGAATGCTCACGAAGATGGAGTTCGAGATCTTGTTGGCGACACGTGGCCGGCGCTCGAGCTCGATAAAGGTGTCGCTGTTTCTCGTCTGGACGACCTTGAGACCGGCGGCCTCAAGGCGCTTGCGAAGCCGACGCACGACGTCGAGCGTGAAATCCTTCTCGTAACCGTAGCGCGAGGAGGCACCGTTATCGTGGCCTCCATGCCCGGGATCCAGCACTACGGTCTGCACCGGACGCATGCCTTTGACGGCATCGGGACGAAAGGCAGGATCGATCGTGTGGCTGATATCCATCCGCGACACCCACGCGGCACCGTCTTTTGCCCGGGCAGGAAAGGATAACCATTGCCGCACGCCATCCACGATCGCCTCACGACTGTCGAGCTCGACTTCGATCGTGCGTCCGCCTCCGCTCGCAGCGAACTTTTTCGCCCCCGAAGCGGATGGTGCAGCCATCCCGTAGAAGGTGGCTGCACTGGCGAGGGAAACATAATCCCGTCCGTCGATCTGCGCGACCTCCCAATCCCCGCGCGCAAAGCCGAGTCCCAAAAACCAAGCCAGGAGGATCAATCGCCGCATGGTACGGCAGCGTTTCACAGCCGCCGTACCGAATCAAGAACGGCACCCACTCAGGTTGGGAAAACCTAGAAGGTCACGCTGCACTGCGCACCGAGCACGAGAGCGTTCGGGATGTTATACGCGCCGCCCGGATTGATGATGTATTGGATGTTCGGCTGAACGTAGAGGAACTTCGAGAGCTGCAAACGATGGCCCCACTCGAAGACGAGTTCGTAGTCAGGATGTCCGCCACCGGCAGCCTCCGTGGCAGCCGCGTAGTCTTCACTGAACTGGCCATAGACCACACCAAAGACGGTCTGGTCGTCGTCACGCCCGGGGATGAGGCCCTGATAGACGATGCCTCCGTTCACTTCGAAAGGCAGCTTCGCCATGTTCTGCTGCGGCGAAAGCACGAACGCACTCCAAAGCGTGAGCCCCTGCGAGGAACCCGGCGACTCCTGATAGACCATCTGGTCGGCGTGCCAATAGAAGCCATAGGCATTGGTTGCCTTTTCCGTGGTGCCGAACTGCGCATACTGCCATGGCGAATAATACGCGCCGAACCAGTAGTGACCTGGCAGCCCTTTCATCACCACGGGCTCCTTGAATGACTTGGCATCCTTGCTGTCCGCGACGGCCTTGCCATCGGACACAGTCTTCCCATCCGCAGCTTCCTTGGCCGGGACCGCGCGTTTGAAAAACTCCGGCGTCCAGCCGACCTGATTGATCAGGATCACGCCATCGCCGCTTTCCATCCGAAAATCGAAACCATGGTAGCCGCGATTTCCGAAACGGGTGGATGTCTGGTAGATCCCCGACATGGCATTGAACTCCGGCGTCGGGTCGACGCGCAGGCGGGCGCCCCACGACGCTCCGGGATAGGACGAGAACCCGGTATTGACCGGCAGCGCCTGCGGATTCCCGTCGATGCCGTTGTTCATGTAGAGCCAGTAGATCGGGGAGGATGCGAAGTCGTCGCCGGCCGCAAACCGGCCAATTTTGATCGCGACCTTGTCATCGAGCAGCGACTGTTCGAAGGCGATCGCGTAATAGGCGGCCGTCTGGGTGCCATAGACCTGCTGCACCGTGAACTGGTTGCCGATCGCGATCTGCGACAAGCTCTGGCCCGCGCGGTTCAAGGCACTCAGCGTGAGCGTTGCGCCCTTCCAGCCGATGAGCTTCTCAAAATTGAACTCCACACCGAAGCCGAGGTTGTCCGTATAGGTCGCGCTAAGCTGCTTTCCGCCGACTACGTTGCCGGCGATGTTGTTCGTATAGGTGACCGAGATATCGACCCCATCGTCCTCGAGCATGTTGCGCATGCCCCACCAGTCGCCCGTGAAACCATCGCCCTGGAGCCACCACTCCCGGGAACCGATGTAGTTCGTCGGGTTCGGCTCGTAGTAGTCCCAGAATCGGGATTTGTCCGCGTGGGCGGAACCAATGGCGGAAACGGCGGAGAGCGCCGCAACGGCAAGAAGTCGAATGCTCATAGGGGTACGCGGAGCGTGCCGAATTCCCTGCCGCGAGGCAATTCCAACCTCGCGCTACTTCACGACAATGTTCACGAGCTTGCCCGGCACGACGATGACCTTGACCACGGTGCCTCCACCAATGGCCTCGCGCACTTTCTCGTTCTCGAGCGCGATTCGCTCGTGATCTTCTTTCGTGGCGGTCTTCGCAATGGTGACGCGATCTTTCAGTTTTCCGTTCACCTGCAACGCGATCTCCACTTCATCGTCGATCAGGAATTTCTCGTCGAAAGCCGGCCAGGCCTGCTGCGAAGCCAATCCCTCGAAACCGACGCGCGTCCACATTTCCTCGGCCAGGTGAGGAGCGAACGGGCTCAGCAATGGGAGGAGAGTGCGCAAGGCGGCGAGAGGCCGCGGCGTGGCGCTGGTGAACTCGTTCACGAAAATCATCATCTGCGCGATTGCCGTATTGAACGACAGGGCCTCGATATCCTCGGTCACTTTCTTGATCGTGGCATGCGCCACGCGAGCCTGCTTGCTCGTGAACTCCGCATCAGCCAGCACCGGAGAGACAATCCACTCACCCTCCTGGTTCTCCTCGAAGCCCAGACGCCAAACGCGCGCCAGGAAGCGAAAGACGCCTTCCACACCCTTCATGCTCCAGGGCTTCATCTGCTCGAGCGGACCCATGAACATCTCGTAGAGTCGCAGCGAATCCGCACCGTACTCCGAGATGACTTCGTCCGGACTCACGACATTGCCACGACTCTTGGACATCTTCACTCCGTCACTGCCCAGGATGAGCCCCTGGTTCACAAGCCGCTGAAACGGCTCGGGCGTGGACACCTGGCCGAGATCGAAAAGGACCTTGTGCCAGAAGCGCGCGTAGAGCAGGTGGAGCACGGCGTGTTCCGTGCCGCCGACATAGAGATCGACGCCGCCGGGCTTGCCGGAATCCATCCAAAATTTTTCCGCATCGCGGGCAACGAAGCGCGAGGCGTTTCCTGGATCGCAATAGCGGAGATAGTACCAGCACGAGCCCGCCCACTGCGGCATGGTATTCGTCTCTCGTTGCGCAACCTCGGAATAGCGCACCCAATCCACGGCCTTGGCCAGGGGCGGCTCGCCCGTGCCGGTCGGCTTGAAATCCGCCATCTCGGGCTGTACAAGCGGCAGTTCCGCCTGGTCGATCGCGCGGTGCTTCCCGTCTTCCCAAACGATGGGAAACGGCTCACCCCAATACCGCTGGCGAGAAAAGAGCCAGTCGCGGAGTTTGAAATTCACACGCCCTGCGCCGACGCCTTTGTCCCCGAGGAAAGCGATGATCCGGCTCTTCGCTTCGGGCGTGGAAAGACCGTCCAAAAATCCGGAATTCACCGCAACGCCATCACCAGTAAATCCACGCCATTCTTCGTCGCCGCCCGGCTGGACGACCTGCCGAATCGGCAGATCAAAAGTCTGAGCAAATTCGAAATCGCGCTCGTCATGCGCCGGAACGGCCATGATCGCGCCGGTGCCATAGCCCATGAGGACGTAGTCGGCGATCCAGACCGGGATCTTCTCGCCGTTCACCGGATTCACGGTATAAGCCCCCGTAAAGACGCCGGATTTTTCCTTGGCGAGATCGGTGCGCTCGAGGTCGGACTTCGAAGAAACTTTCTTTTTATAGTCCGCCACCGCACCCGTCTGTTCGGCCGTAACGAGGCTCTCGACCAGCGCATGCTCGGGTGCCAGCACCATGTAGGTTGCACCAAAGAGCGTATCGGGCCGGGTCGTAAAGACCTCGATCTCCTGATCGCCCCCGGCGACCTGAAACTTCACCATCGCGCCCTCGCTACGGCCGATCCAGTTTCGCTGCAACAGCTTGATGGACTCCGGCCAGTCGAGACCGTCGAGCTCGTCGATCAATCGCTGCGCGTAGTCAGTGATGCGCAGCATCCATTGCCGCATCGGGCGCCGCTCGACGGCAAATCCCCCGACCTCGCTCTTTCCGTCCACAACCTCTTCATTCGCGAGCACCGTGCCGAGCTCCGGGCACCAGTTGACCGGGCGATCGGCGATATAGGCCAGACGCACCTCGTCCGGATCGCTGCCGGAATAGGTCGAGATCGGCTCCGCTTTATTCGTCGCCGGGTTGAACCAGGTGCCGTAGAGCTGGAGAAAGATCCACTGCGTCCACTGGAAATATGCAGGATCGGTGGTGCTGATCTCTCGCGACCAATCGTAGCTGAAGCCGATGCCCTGGAGCTGCTCGCGGAAGCGCGCCACGTTCCGCTCGGTCGTCACGCGTGGATGCTGCCCGGTCTTGATCGCGAACTGCTCGGCCGGCAGGCCGAACGCATCCCACCCCATCGGGTGCAGCACATTGAATCCCTGCATGCGCTTGGTGCGCGCGAGAATGTCCGTCGCAGTGTAGCCCTCGACGTGGCCGACGTGAAGTCCCTCGCCACTCGGGTACGGGAACATATCCAGCACGTAGTATTTCGGCCGGGCCGCGTCGAAGCCGGCCTCGCCGGGATTCGGCGCACGGAAGGCGCCAGTGGCCAGCCACTGTTGCTGCCAACGGGATTCGAACTCGGGAAACGGGAAAGGTTTGCGCTGCGACATCTTCTTCTTTGCGAGAGCCGGTCACTTTGACGGCTACCCGCGCAAAAGAAAACCGCGAATCGCGCCTAGACGTTTTCCAGGGTGAGCATGTCCAGCTTGCCGTTAATATCCGCGATCTCGCCGGCAGAGAGCTTGAAGTCCGCCCCTCGTGCGTTCGCCCGGGCCTGTTCAGCATCACGGGCACCAACGAGCGCGGCGGTGATGCCCGGCTGGGCCACGGTCCACGCGATCACGAGCTGGGCCATGGTCGCGCCATGGGCATCCGCGATCGGTTTGATCGAATCGAGGAACGCATTGATGCGGCGGATGTTTTCCGGTTGGAAAAACTCATTCCGCGCGCGGTGATCTCCGGATCCAAAGACATGCCCGGGCTCATATTTACCCGTGAGCACCCCACGCTGAAGCGGGCTGTAGGCAAGAATCCCTTTCCCATGCTCGAGGCAATGCGGAACCAGATCCGACTCGATTCCCCGATTCACCATGCTGTAGGCGACCTGATTCGACGACAGCGAGATCGTCTCCTCGGCGGCGATCATCTGCTCGACCGAGTAATTCGACACGCCGACGGCGCGCACTTTGCCCTGATTCACGAGCGTGGCAAATGCCTCCATCGTCTCCTCGATGGGCGTGGTCGGATCCGGCCAATGAAGCTGGAGCAAATCGAGATAATCGGTCCCGAGCCGTTTCAGGCTCGCCTCGCATTCCGCGATCACGCTGTCGCGGGCGGCGTAGCGGTAAGTGCGCACGGGGTTCCCGTCATTCCCCTCACTTTCAAAAAAATATTCACCCTGCTCCGTATCCCACCGCAGTCCGCATTTTGTAAGGAGCTGGATCTCATGCCGCGGGACGCCACGGATGGCCTCCCCCACGATTTCCTCGCTGAAGCCCTGGCCGTAAATCGGGGCGGTGTCGATCGAGCTGACGCCGGCGTCGATGGACGCGCGAATCGCCTCCACGGAATCCGAGCGCTCATTTCCGCCCCACATCCAGCCTCCCACGGCCCAGGCGCCAAAAACGATTTCCGAAATCTTTATATCCGCCCGGCCGAGTCGTCGCATTTCCATGTCCCGAATCTCGCACCGGCGGAAAATGGCGGCAATGGCGGATTCACCGGCGATTGCCTTTCCCTGCGCGAGCCCCTATCTAATCGCCATTCCTCCAGATCGAACGACACCCCTCTTCGCCTCGTCCATCACCCGTGCCAACTCTCCTCATCGCCACCCGCAACGCTCATAAGACCTCCGAGATTGCCGCCATGCTTGGCGATGTTTTCGAGGTACGGGATCTTACCTCGGAGAAAGATCTCCCCGAGGTGGAGGAAACCGGCACCACCTTTGCCGACAATGCCGCCCTCAAAGCCATCAGCGCCTCGAAAAACGTCTCGGGTTGGGCGTTGGCAGACGATTCCGGGATCGAAGTCGACGCTCTCGGGGGGGCTCCCGGAGTGCGCTCCGCGCGCTTCGCCGGCGAAGAAGCCACCGATTCCGACAACAACCAATTGCTTCTCTCACGCCTCGCCGAATTGCCGGATGCGCCTCGCACCGCACGCTTCCGCTGTGTCCTCGCACTGGCGAAAGAAGGTGAAGTCGTCGCTTTCTTCGACGGCACCGTCGAGGGACGGGTCATCGAAGCGCTCCGTGGCCCGGGCGGTTTCGGTTACGACCCGCTGTTCATCCCCGACGGCTACGACACGACTTTCGGCGAATTGCCCCCGGAGACCAAGAATGCCATCAGCCACCGATCACGCGCCCTGGCTAAGTTCCGTGACTGGCTCGAAACTCACCCGCTGCCGCCTACGGGCGCGTAAGCTTGTTTTCATCGGCGCATTGGTCCACGGTTTGCTCGCTCATCAACCACGTCCATGAATTTTCGTCGTTCCGTCGCCGCACCCACGCCGATTCTTTTCAACGTCACGGCATTCATCGACGTCCTGCTGGTCCTTTGCTTTTTCTTCCTCCTGACGTGGTCGAACCGATTGAAGGAGACAGACCTCAACGTCGCCCTCCCGCAGTCCTCGCAGAAGCAGGCGCCTCAGGCTCCCCCCTCTCCCATCATCGTCAATGTCCGCGCCACCGGAGAGATCAATGTCAATGGACGCGTCGTTTCCTATGACGATTTCAAAACCCTCCTGGCCAAACTCGCGAAACTGAACACCGACCAGACGGTCGTCATCCGCGCGGATAAGAAAGCGCAGTACGACCTCGTACTCCGGGTGCTCGACACCTGTAACGCCTCGGGCGTCACCTCGGTCGGTTTCGCCGCCAGCGTCCCAAACTGATTTTACATGAAGCTGGCCGAGCTCTTCCGCACGAAATCGATTTTCAAGCTCCAACGGGAGCTCACGGAAGGCTCCAGCGCCCACGGCCCCACGCTCAAGCGGCACTTGGGCCCGCTGAATCTCATCCTCTTCGGCATCGGCGTCGTCATCGGTGCCGGTATTTTTTCCGTCACCGGTCCCGCGGCGGGAAATCACGCCGGTCCGGCCGTTTTGCTTTCGTTCATGATCGCCGGGCTCGGCTGTGCTTTTGCCGGCCTTTGCTATGCGGAGTTCGCATCCATGATTCCCGCTTCCGGCAGTGCCTACACCTATGCCTATACGACGATGGGCGAATTCCTGGCCTGGATCATCGGCTGGGATCTGGTGCTGGAGTACGCGGTCGGCGCAGCCACGGTTGCCGCGAGCTGGTCGTCCTACCTGCTCAAATTTCTCACCCAATTCGGCATCCATTTCCCGATCGCTCTGGCCGGTTCTCCCTTCCAGAATCTGGGAACCTATCCCGACGGCACGCCGGTCCATGGCATCGTCAACCTCCCAGCAGTCCTGATCGTCATGGCGATGTCCCTGGTCCTCATACGGGGCATCCGTGAATCCGCCGCCTTCAACGCGGTCATGGTCGCGCTGAAGCTGATCGTCGTCGTCACGCTCATTGGGCTCGGCTGGAGCTACATCAATCCCGCAAATCACCAACCCTTCATCCCCCCGAACACAGGCACCTTCGGCAGCTTTGGCTGGAGCGGCGTCCTACAGGCGGCGGGCATCGTTTTCTTCGCCTACATCGGCTTCGACGCCGTCTCGACCGCCGCACAGGAATCGCGCAATCCCCGACGGGATCTGCCGATCGGCATTCTCGGATCGCTCGTTATTTGCACGCTGCTCTACTGCCTTTTCGCCTGGGTGCTCACCGGGCTCGCAAACTATAAGGATTTCGTCGGCTGGGATGGCCTCGCCCCGGTCTCGATCGCTCTGCAGCACACGCCCTATCAGAAGCTCCTGCCCCTCGTGGAGCTCGCCATTCTCTGCGGCTATTCCTCGGTCATCATGATCCTGCTCCTCGGCCAGTCGCGCGTCTTTTACTCGATGTCGAAGGACGGCCTTCTTCCTGCGGTGTTCAGTGAGGTGCATCCGAAATTCCGGACTCCGTGGAAATCGAATATCCTCTTCGCCGTCCTCGTCAGTCTCCTCGCGGGATTCGTCCCCAGCAGCGTCGTGGGTGAGATGTGCAGCATCGGCACCTTGCTCGCCTTCGTGGTCGTCTGCGTGGCCGTCATGGTGCTACGACATACGATGCCGGATGCGCCGCGGGGCTTCCGCACGCCTCTCGTTCCCATCGTCCCGATCGCCGGCATCCTGATCTGCGGCCTGATGATGTATAGCCTGCCTGCGGATACGTGGCTGCGCCTCATCGTCTGGCTCATTCTCGGGTTCTTCATCTACTTCGGCTACAGCCGCTGGAACAGCAGCCTCGCCACCGGCGGGAAAGCCGGCCAGTCCTAGCCTTTGCGAGCGGCGAGCCGTAAAATCGGCCACTGCCAGACGATGCGCGAATCCTCCTCGCCGAGCGCATAATAATCCCGCACCGGCCGCGAAGCGGTCTGAATCAATTTCCGTACCCGCTCACGGTTGGCGGGAGACGTTCCCGCGGTCTCGAAATACCACTCCAGGTCAGGCTGCTTGAGCCGATGCACATCGGCCCGCATCACTTCCAACTCCGCTGCTTCGCAGAAACTCCGCCAGACCGACGGGCGTAGAAATCTCCCGTGGCTCGGATCGCGCCACCGCTCGAGGTCATGCAGCCATGCCTCGGCCTCTGGCTGATCGTCCGGCGCGGTGCCGTCCAGCACGATCAGGTATCCACCAGGTGTCAGCACGCGCGCGGCCTCCCGGACGAAGGCCGCGGGATCGCTGAAATGGTGCGCCGCCACGCGGCAGGTCACGACCTGGAAGCTCCGGCCCGAGTAGGGCAACGCCTCCGCAGGATGCTGGCTCGTCTCGCAGAGGAATCCCTCGTCGTCCAGCAGTCGCGACGCACTCTCGAGCATCCGCAGGGAAATATCCGCCAGCGTGACCTGATACCCCCGCCGGGCCAGCCAGAGCGCTGTGTGCCCGCCCCCGGTCGCCACGTCGAGCGCCGAGCCCTCCATCGGCAGATCCAAGCCCTCGGCCGTCCCGTCCAGATCGGAGGTATCGGCAAGAACATGGGTGCGACCGTAGCGGGAACTCTGGCGATCGAATTGCGCCTGTGCCGCCCGCTGCGAGTCGTCGAGATTCATCGCACCTCGAGGATGAAAATCAGCCGGCCTCGCCCCCAACTGGGGCCGCGAATGTAGAGCGGAGCGCCCCGCGCAAGCCGCGCCTCGGAAGTCACGACGAGCTTCTTTTTGACATAGAGCTCGAGCTGCACCCGGTAATCGACCTCCGTGCGATCCAGGCAGCGGACCTTCAGGAAGACCTGTTTTGTCGGAACGATCCAGACCTCGCTGCCTTTCAGAATCTCCTTCTGCTTGGCCCCCAGCAGATAAAAAGTGTTGTAGCCGAAGACGGTCCTCAGTCCTTGCGAAAAGCTCTTCAACTCGACGGGAGCCGGCTTTGGCGGGTGCTCGTTGGTCGCCAGGACGAGCGCCGACCAGATGCCATCCGCCCGCGCGGAAGCCGCGACCAGCATGACGACGGCCGCGACCCATCTGATCATCCGTGGAAACTCCCGCCCCATCGGCTATCGGATCCCCTCGTTGGCGGGGATGTATCCCGCGTCCTGCACCCAGAGAACCGCGCCCTTGCCACCAGGGGCCGCAAAGGCGTAGGCGCCCAGCTTTGGATCGGTCGCATGCGCGGCAATGATCTTCGAGATATACTGATCCTCGCCCGGAGTGCGCGTGATACCAGGCAGGATGACCGCGGAAAACACCGCCGCCACGGCGAGCAAAAAGGCTCCGGACCAGGCAAGCCGCCCAACCGGGAACCAAGACCTGGCCGGCCGGGAAGCAGGCTGCTCGCGACCAATCGCCGCCAGCACCTGACTGTTGAGAAAATCCCCGTGGGGCATCGGCTCGGGAGCCACGCTCTCCCGCATCAGCCCGCGCAGCTTCCGCCAGTCCTCCCGGTCCCGGAGAGCATCCTCCCGGTCCGGCAATGAGGCCTCAAACTCCACCCGCTCCTGCTCCTCGAGAGCACCATCGAGCCACGCGGTATATTTTTCCTCAAAGGTTTTCATAGAAGTCTCGCAGTTCGTTTTGCAGTTTTTTACGGGCGTAGAAAAGGCGGGACATTACCGTTCCGATCGAACAGCCGACGGTGTCGGCGATTTCCTGATAGGACAAATCCTCCACCTCTTTGAGCACGACCACCATGCGATGCTCCGGGCTCAAGGTGCCGAGCGCCGCTTCGAAACGCTCGCGCATCTCGGCCCGGTCGATACTTTCGCCCGGCCGGTCCGGCTGGCTGGGCGTCGTCCGCGAGGCCGCATCGATGCTCATCGGCGCGGCCTCGAACTCTGTCTGCGGGTGCGACTGACGGCGGCGAATCAAATCGATCGACGCGTTGCTTGCGATCCGGGAGAGCCAGCTCCCGAAGGTCGCCGAGCCATCGAAACGCGCCAGGCTCTTCCACGCCCGGAGAAATGTCTCCTGCGTGACGTCCAGCGCGTCATCGTTGTTTCGCAGAATGTGATTCGCAATCATGTAAACCCGGTCTCGATGGAGGGTGATGAGCTGGTCGAATGCGACCGTATCGCCATTCCGGCTCCGGCTTATCAGCCCGGTCTCGTTCGCCAAATCGCCACTACCCATGTTTCCAGACGCGGCAGGCGCGACTTTATTCAAAAAGATTTACAATTCGCCCCGACGGCGGCGCAGTTCCTTCCGGAGCTCACCCATCATGTCCACGATGCACTCGCGGATGGGAAAGAGCAGATCGGTCACAGAGGCCAGATCATCGTCGTCGATGAGGTCCGACTTTCGGAGGCGGCTGGCTGCACCCAGAGCGTCGTTCGCCGCCTTCAGGCTGCGCTTGAGATAGGCAATGGTCATGCCCACTTCCGACAAATCATCACCGCACAGGGCCGCGGCAAGCTTGGCGCCGCAAATGGCCACGCGGGTGGCGAGCTCCACGGCCACCGGATGGTCCTTCAAAGTGTCGCGTTCCTCGACGAGGGTGAAAACCCGGCGATTAAGCTCCATGCTCTGCATGTAGACGGCGGACTGCTGGAGCTCATCGAGTTCGGAGTCCTCGTCCTCGGATTCCTCGTCCTCCGAGATCTCTTCACTGTCCTCTCCGGTCACGAGCCAGTCGGGCGCGTCTTCGTCTTCATCCTCCGAGTGATTCCAGCCCATCTCACGAGCGATGATCTCGTCACGGTTGGGGTGGTCCTGGTATTTCTCAAAAAGCTGGAAATACTGCTCGGTCTTGCGGTCCTGTTGCTGAAGAAAACGCTCCCACTGATATTCGTCCCACAGCTCGGGGCACCCGGAATTTTCGTCAGGCATCAGTACCTCACTAATTCAGCTTTGGGGCGTCTGCAATGGGTTTTTCGCCCCCGCCGCCCTGGGGATCGTTGCCAAGAGTTTGCAGACGAAGCTGGCCGCAGGCCGCCGCAATGTCGTGTCCTTTTTCACGACGCAGGGTCGCCACGGCTCCGGCCTGCCGCAATACCGCCATGAATTCGTCCTGCACCTTCTCGCTGGGCCGGACCCACGGCAAGCCCTGGACTGTGTTGTAGGGAATGACGTTTACCTTCGCGTCGGTGCGTTTCGTGATACGGGCCAGTTCGGCCGCCTGCTCGAGCGAGTCGTTCACCCCCTCGATAAGAATGAATTCAAAGGTCAGCTTCTGCTTCCTCCGGCTGCGGAAATACGCGCAGGCATCCAGCAGCTCGGCCAGCGGGTATTTTCTGTTCACCGGCATGATGCGGTTGCGCACTTCATCGGTGGCCCCGTGGAGCGAAATCGCGAGCCGGATCTGCAGCGGCTGATCCGCCAGATCGCGGATGCGCGGCACCAGACCACTCGTGGAGACCGTGATATGACGGGCGCCGATATTCGTGCCCCACGGCGCATTGATGATGCCGATCGCCCGCATCAGGTTGTCGAAATTCGCCAGCGGCTCGCCCATGCCCATGAAGACGATGTTATTCACCCGCTCGCCGGATTCAGCCTCAACGCGCAGGAGCTGATCGACGATCTCGCCCGCGTCGAGGTTCCGCTTCCAGCCATCGAGACCGCTCGCGCAAAACTTGCACCCATAGGCGCACCCGACCTGGGACGAGATACAGATCGTCCGGCGATCGGAGACCTCCCCGTACAGGGACGGCGAAGCAGGAATCAACACCGTCTCGACGAGCTGTCCGTCCCGCAGGCGGAAAAGAAATTTCTGCGTCGTGTCTTTCGATCCAGTCTTGCGAACGACCTCCAGCGGCCGTTCGTTGAACTCCGCGCTCAATTTTTCCCGCAAGCCCGCGGGCAGGTTGGTCATCTCATCGAAACGTCCCGTCCGCTTGAGATAGAGCCACTCGATCACCTGTTTGGCACGATAAGCCGGCTCGCCGAGAGCCTTGAACTGGCCGGCGAGCTCATCGAGCGTGAGCGATTTGATCGAGCGCATGGCCCTACGATAACATTGGCCAGAGCTCGCGGAAGGTGGAAAAATCAAAATTGATCATGGGGATCGAGCTTTCAGTGCTGGAGGAATGTGCCGCTTTGCGCCGGGAAGGGATCGCCCACGTGCTCGTGACGGTCGTCTCCGCACGCGGAAGCACCCCTCAGGACGTGGGCGCCAAGATGCTCGTCGACTCCCGGGACCGCATCGCCGGAACGGTCGGTGGAGGAAAGGTCGAGGCTGCCGCCATCCGCCATGCCCGCGAGCTTCTCGACCGGCGCGCCGGTCCGGAGTTGCAGATCTGGAATCTGCAGCGCGACATCGGCATGACCTGCGGAGGCGAGATGCAGCTGTTCTTCGAGCCGCACGGCGAAAGCAGCCAGGCTGGCTGGATGATTGCGATTTTCGGCGCAGGACATGTCGCCCAGGCGCTCGTTCGCGTTCTCGTGCCCATGGAGTGCCGGATTCTCTGCTTCGACTCGCGGCCCGAGTGGCTGGCCCGCCTGCCCGCGGCCGCAAACCTCCGCCCCCTTCCGCTCGAAAACGCAAGCGGCGCGGTGGATTCCCTGCCGGACGATGCCTTTGTCCTTGCCCTCACGCAAGGGCACGCCACGGATCTCCCAGTCCTGCGGCGGGCGCTGGAAAGGAATTTTCGATTCGTCGGCGCGATCGGCAGCAAATCAAAGCGCGCCACGCTGGAACGGGAGCTCCGCGAAGCCGGGATTTCCCCGGAAAAAATCGCCAATTTCCAATGCCCGCTCGGGCTGCCGATCGGGAGCAATCACCCCCAGGAAATCGCGGTCAGCATCGCGGCAGGCCTGATCCAGGCCCGCGACCAGGCGAGCTAGCCGATCGGATAATCGTCGTCCTTGACGACCGTCCATCCATCCTTGCTGCGCTGCAAAGTCAGCTCCCGGGTGAACCAGAACCCGTCCTTCTCCGAAAAGCTCGCCATCACCTTGATCTTGCCGTCCTTTTCCTCGCCGACATCGTCGACGCGAAACACCGGGCCATAAGCGCCGGTATCGCGGTCCCGGATCTCGGCAGCCGTGATTTCCATCGACCGCGACGCAGGTCGCAGGGTCACGCCATCGCGCTTCAGTTGGGGATCGTTCTGCAAAGCCGCCAGCAGACTGGGCGGGATGTCATCCTTGTGCGGTCCCTGTCCGAGAAAATAGACCGTGGAATCCTTCGCGAAACCAAGCGCGCGATAAGTAAAAAAGTGCCGATAGACGGTGGCCAGGATCGCGTCGTCCTGAAGCTTCGTGTCGTAGTTTGCCTCCGGCAGTTCGGAAGCGGCCCTTCGATCCACTATCGTGGGCACTTCCACCGCTTCCTTCGAATACTTGCCCGCGCCGAACTCCGCGGAACGGGCGGCCATCGTCTCGTCCGCCCACACGGAGCGGCGAGACCAAAACGGCCCCTCCTCCGACTGAACGATATTCTTTTTGATTTTCTGGTCGCTGGGGTCGGTGTCAGCTCGGAATTGCCACATGTACCCGGCCAGTTCCTCCTCCGAGAGAGTTTTGTGGAGCTTGTCCTGGATTCGACGCGTGGGCGTGTCGAATTCCGGCTCGGTCTTCTTCTGGCTGAGAAAAATCTGCGCCTGAGCGCCAGTCGCCGTCAGCAATAGCACCCCAATCAATAAACCCACGGACTTCATCGATTGGCGACCATAACGTTCGTTCCCAGAAGCTTCAAGACCACAGGTCTTTTCAAAAAAAGTGGCGCTCGCGCCCTGAATGTCTATCTTCGCGCCGAATGAGGCGTAAAAGTGTCGGGGTGGGAGAATTGTCACTGGGAGGTAAGGAATTGCTCTTAATTCTGGGTCCTTGCGTGATGGAGACCCCCGCGTTTACCCGTCGCATGTCGAAAAAAATCCACTCGATCTGCAGCGACTTGGGCACGTCCTTCGTTTTCAAAGCCTCCTTCGACAAGGCGAACCGCAGTTCCGGAAAATCCTTCCGCGGTCCCGGCATCGAGGATGGGTGCAAATTGCTCGCCGAGATCGGTGCCGAGCTGGGCGTGCCGGTGACCACCGATATCCACTCGCCGGAGCAGGCCGAACAGGCCGCTCCGTACATCGACTTCCTCCAGATCCCCGCCTTCCTTTGCCGGCAGACGGACCTGATTGTCGCCGCCGGCCAGACCGGGCGCGCGGTCAACGTCAAGAAAGGCCAGTTTCTGGCCCCTTGGGACGTGAAGAACATCGCGGTGAAGCTCGAGTCCGTCGGGTGCAAAAACTACTGCTTCACCGAGCGCGGCACGACTTTCGGCTACAACAATCTGGTCGCCGACATGCGCTCGATTCCCTGGATGCAGGAGCAGGGGTATGCCGTGATCTTCGATGCCACCCACTCCGTGCAGCGCCCGGGCGGCGGCGGAGACACCACCAGCGGCGATGGAGAACTCGCGCCCGTCCTGGCCCGGGCTGCGGTTGCAGCCGGCTGCGATGGCGTCTTTATTGAAACTCACGAAAATCCATCCCGCGCTCTTTCCGATGGCCCGAACCAGATTCCGCTTCGTCAACTTCCCGCGCTGTTGCGCAAACTCCGCTCCATCCGCGATGTCGTGGCTTAAACTTCCCGTCCTCTGCGCGCTCATGGTGGCGCCCGCCTTGCTCGCCGATCCCGCTCCCGGGAAGGATTCTCCGAAAAAGGACGATTCCTCCGCGCAAAAATCCGATTCCAAATCGGACCAAAAACCGGATTCGAAGTCCGATTCCAAGGCACCGAAGCAGACCTCCGACGACGACAAAGAGAAGAGCATGCTCGACTCGCTGCCGGCGAACCAGATTTACAACGGCGTCCATATCCCGAATTTCAGCCCGACCGGGAAGCTGCTCATGATGTTCGACGCGAAGTCCGCCAAGCGGATCGACGACCGCGACATCGAGATGCAGGATCTCAAAATTGAGATTCACAATAACGACGGCTCCACGTTCCATGTCGAAATGACGCATTCGGTGTTCAATCTCGACACCCGCATTCTCACCAGCAACACGCCCACCACCATCAAACGCGACGACTTCACCATCAATGGCGACCGGGCCGAATTCCACACCAAGGAGAAATTCGGCCGCGTCTTCGGCAACGTGAAGATGATTATCAATTCAGGCGACACCAACAAATGACCAAACGATGTTTTTCCGGAGCGCTGGCCTTCCTCTTCAGCGCTGCAATGATCACCGCCCATGCCCAGCAGGACGCAGCCGCCACCCCGGCGCCCGCCACTGCGGACACCGCCGGCTCTTCGAAGAAAACGGGCAAAGCCGATCCACTCGGACTCGGCGGGATGCAAAAGAACCGTCCAAAGAACGCGAAAACCGAGATCACCTGTAAAGACGAGGCGACCTTCGACAACGCCACGGGCATCGCCATCTTCACGACCTCGGTCTTCGTGAAGGACGTGCAGTTCAACCTCTACTGCGACAAGCTCACCGTCTACCTCAACAAGGAGCGCAAAGGCATCGACCACGCCGAGGCGGAAGGCCACGTCGTCATCGTCCAGGAAAACACCAACGACAAAGGCGAGAAGTCGAAGTCCATCGGTCGTTCCGGCCATGCGGTCTTCACGCCTGCCACGGGCGAAGCGACCCTGACGATCTGGCCCCAGCTCCAGCAGGGCATCAACAACCATATTTCGACCGAAGAGAAGACGATCATGATCCTCAACCGTGACGGCCGTCTCAAGACCATCGGCGGAAGCCGCACCGTCATCATCGACGCCGACAGCGCCGGCAGCCAATAATGAGCACTGTGGAAGCCACGCCCGCACCGGCGGCCGCGAGGAACCTCGCGGACCAGAAGCCCCTCCTCGAGACCGACAAGCTCGTCAAGGTCTATGGCGGCCGCGCCGTCGTGAACGGTGTCGACATCAACGTCAAACCCGGCGAGATCGTCGGCCTGCTCGGTCCGAACGGCGCCGGCAAAACAACCTCGTTCTACATGATCGTCGGCTTGGTGAAGCCAAACGGCGGTCGCGTATTCTTCCAGGGGATCGATGTCACCAACCAGCCGATGTATGTGCGCGCCCGGCACGGCATGGGTTACCTCCCGCAGGAGGAATCCATCTTCCGCAAGCTCACGGTCGAGGAGAACATCATGGCCATCCTCGAGACCACGAAGGCCTCGAGGGCTCAGCGCAAGGCCCGCTGCGCCGAGCTGCTCACGCAGTTCGGCATCGAGCACGTCGCCAGGCAGCATGCGCTTACGCTCTCCGGCGGTGAAAAGCGCCGTCTCACCATCGCCCGCTCGCTGGTGACGAATCCCGTGCTGCTCATGCTCGACGAACCGTTCAGCGGTGTGGATCCGATCGCCGTTTTCGACGTGCAGCAGATCATCACCGACCTGCGCAAATCCGGCCTCGCGATCATCATCACGGACCACAACGTCCGCGAAACCCTGAACATCGTCGATCGCGCCTATCTCATTTACGAAGGCCGCGTCGAGAGCCAGGGCAACAAGGAGTTCCTCCTCAACGATCCCATCAGCCGCAAGCTTTACCTCGGCGAAAGCTTCACGATGTAATTTTTCACCGGTCCGCGCGATGCCCGAAAAGCCGTCCAACTCCCGTGCTTCCAACCAGCTCACGGTCGGGCAATTTTACGCGAACCACGCCGAGCATCTCGGCTTGCGGCTCGAGGGGCTCTCGCTCGGGATGAATCGGATCATCCGGGAGCCCACGGTCAACCGCCCCGGCCTCGCCCTTGCGGGTTTCTACAGCTATTTCGCCGGCAAGCGCATCCAGGTCATCGGCAACTCGGAGCTGAGTTACCTCCGCTCCCTCAAGGCGCCCGTCCTCCTCGAGCGATGCCGAGAGCTTTTCTCACGCAAGATCCCTTGCCTGATCGTGGCCCGCGGCGCGAGCATCCCGCCCGTCCTGCTCCAAACGGCGGCGGAGTTCGAGACGCCGATCTTCCGCACGCCGATGATCACGATGAAGTTCATCAATGCGGCCACGATCGCGCTGGAATACGAATTCGCCCCCACGGCGTCGGAATATGGCAGCATGGTCGACATCCAGGGCATCGGCACTCTCATCCGCGGCGCCAGCGGCATCGGCAAGAGCGAGTGCGTCCTCGGCCTCATCGAGCGCGGCTACAGCCTGGTGAGCGACGACATTACGAAAGTGAAGGCCATCGAGGGCCGCGAATTGGTCGGCATGTCCGCCGAGCTCACACGCTTCCACATGGAGGTGCGTGGCATCGGCATCATCAATGTGGCCGCCGTTTTCGGCGTGGGCAGCGTGCGTCCGGAAAAGCGGCTCGACTTCGTGGTCTCACTTATCGATTGGCACGATGTCGAAGACGTGGATAGATTGGGCATCGACCGGGACTACTACGAGATTCTGGGCATCCGCGTTCCGCATGTGACGATACCCGTGCGAACGGGGCGGGACTTGGGGCGCCTTATCGAAGTCGCCGCGCTCGATCAGAAACTCAAAAGCATGGGACACAATACCGCACTTGAATTCAACCAGCGCCTGCTCAACATGATGCAGCAAAACCCCGAAAGTTAATGGGCCTGCTTTCCCGAAAAAAACCGGCGGACGACTCGAACCGCTGCGCACGCGAGGTGGTCATTCAAAACAGGAATGGCCTCCACGCGCGCCCAGCGGCTATGCTCGTCAAAGTCTCCAGCCGATTCCGCGCCGAAATCTGGGTCGAAAAAGATGGTGAACGCGTCAACGGCAAAAGCATCATGGGTCTCATGATGCTCGCCGCGGGCAAAGGCTCCAAATTGACGATCATTACCGAAGGCTCTGATGCCGAGCGTGCTGCCGAGGAGTTGCAATCACTCATCGAAAGCCGTTTTGGTGAGGAATGACCTTTGACCGTCTGAGCAAATCCTGTTAGCGATCACCCGATTATGGGTGACGCAGTCGGGTCCCGCGAACAACGCTTTGAAGGCATTGCCGTCGCGCCCGGTATCGCCCGCGGGCCTGCGGTCATCCACTGGCAGGAAGAGGAAGAGATTCCCTATCGGAAGATCGACGAGAGCGAGCTCCCCGAGGAGATCGCGCGCTTCGAGTCTGCCCTGATCGCCACGCGAGCGGAGCTGCTCGAGATGCAGCAAAAGATCGCGGAGGCGATCGGCACCAATGACGCGAGCATCTTCGATGCGCACCTCCTGGTGGTCGAGGATCGGACCCTGATCGACGAGGTGCTCCGCAGCGTCGAGTCCGAGCGGCATAACGTCGAGTTCGCCTTCCACAAGATCGCCGAGCGCTACTGCAAATCGCTCAGCGAAATCGACGACCCCTATCTGCGTGAGCGCGTGGTCGATATCGAAGATGTCACGCGTCGCGTCATCCGGAACCTGCTGGGCAAGGCGGCGAGCGGCCTGCATGCACATTCCGAGCCGCACATCATCATCGCCCACAACCTCACGCCGTCGGACACGGCGTTGCTGAATCGCTCGCTCGTCCTCGGCTTCTCGACGGAAGTCGGCAGCAAGACGTCGCACACGGCCATCATGGCCCGTTCGCTCGGCATCCCGGCGATCGTCGGACTGCACGATGTCACCTCGCACATCACGGGTGGCGATCCGGTGCTCATCGACGGTTATCGCGGAATCCTCATCGTCAATCCCTCCCCGCAGACGATCAAGGACTACGAGTCCTACGAGAAGGAAAAGGATCTCGTCGAAGAGCGACTCGAACTCATCCGCGACACGTTCAGCGCCACCACCGACGGCATCCGCATCACCCTTTCCTCGAACATCGAGCTGCCCAGTGAGATGAACGATGTGAAGGAAAGCGGTTCCGAAGGAGTCGGGCTCTACCGGACCGAGTTTCTCTTTCTCAATCGCGAAAGGCTCCCCGACGAGGAAGAGCAGTTCGAGAGCTATCGCATCGTCGCCGAGCAAAGCGCCCCGCACTCGGTAATCATCCGCACGCTCGATATCGGCGGCGACAAAGTGGCTGCCAGCCTGGACCAGCCCAGGGAGGAAAATCCATTCCTCGGGTGCCGGGCCATCCGGTTCTGCCTCGAGCATCCCGCCATCTTCAAGACCCAGCTCCGCGCCATCCTGCGCGCTTCGGCTCACGGCCACCTGAGGCTGATGTATCCGATGATTTCCGGGCTGGCGGAGTTTCGGCAGGCCAGCGCCATCCTCGAGGAATGCAAGGCCGAGCTGCGCAGTGAGGGCCAGAAATTCGACGAAAAGCTCGAAGTCGGCGTCATGATCGAGGTGCCCAGCGCAGCCCTCGTCGCGGACATTCTCGCGAAGGAAGTGAAATTCTTCAGCATCGGCACGAACGACCTCATCCAATACACGATCGCCGTCGATCGCGTGAACGACCGCATCGCGCACCTTTACAAGCCAACGCACCCGGCCATCCTCCGGCTTATCAAAACGGTCGTGGAGGCCGCCCGGGAAAATGGCATCTGGACGGGGGTCTGCGGAGAGATGGCCGGCGACATTGTGTTGACTCCGCTGCTTCTCGGACTGGGCATCGACGAGTTGAGTACCAGCCCGACTCTGGTTCCACGCGTGAAGAAAGCCGTACAGAGCGTCTCGCTGATCGAATGCCAGCAACTGGCCGAGAAATCGCTGAAGTCCAACTCCTCCAGCGACATCCTTCAGCTCTGCGTCGACTTCGCCCGGTCGCGTTACGACGAGCTGGTCTCGTAGAACGCTTCCGGCCTATCTCGAGGGAGGCTGGGGCTGCGCAGCGTCTCCTCGATCCTTGTACCAAAGGATCCCCCGCGCGCGCAGATTCGCCACCAACGCCTTGAGATTCTCGGCCATGGCACGATCCCCGATCAACGTTCCAAGGGCTCCCTTGCCATTGCGCGCGTCGTGAACCAGAAGGCGGATCTCGACCATGGTCTTGTCAAAAGATTGCGCCGCCGCTTTCGTCGCATCGAGGGTGTCGGTCGTCTTGTCGGCAGTCACCGTGATGTGTCCCACTGCCTCGGTCACCTTTTTCATGGCTTCGGAAGCATTCGAAGCCACGTCCTCGAACTGCTTCGAGGCCGTGGTGAAATCGGAACTGGTCTTGCGCAGGTTCTGCAGCGTCTCGTTCACCGCATCCACGCTCTCCTTTTTCAAGACCTGCTCGTTGAGCTTCACGACCACGGCGTTGATGTTTTTGATCGCCGTGCGCGCGTCATCGATCATGTCTCCGCCCGCGCCGGCCAGCTCGGCGATGCCACCAGCATCCTTTTTCCCCTGGACGACGGAGTCTGGCGCGATCGGCTTGTAGTGCTCGACATCGAGATTGGCCGGCATCGTGATGTCGACGAAGCTGTCCCCGAGCAATCCGGAGCTGCCGATCGTGAAGGCCGATCCCTCCGGGATCTGGACTCCGTCATAAATCTTCAGGATCACATACACGCCGCGCATGCTGCTCAGCACATAAGGACCATCCTTCACCGTCCCAACCTTGGCCCCCGCCAGCAGTACATCCGCACCAACGAAAAGGCCGCTCGCGTTCGGGTATTCGATCCGGATGTCGTAGAACTTTTTCAGTCCATCTCCGAAGCGGCCAAAATAGACCACCATCGCGCAGATGGCGACCAGGCCGAGCAGCATGAAAAATCCGACCCGGGTTTGCGTGACTCTTTCTGAACTCATGTTCGTATCTTTCCTTTATTCGGCTTCGTCCGAGCGTCCATCCACAAAATCGCGGATGATCGGGTCCGTGGTGCGCTTCAAATCCTCGACCGTGCCGTAGAAGTACACCTTGCCTTCATTGAGCAGCGCAACGCGGTCGGCGATATGATAGCAGCTCACCATATCGTGCGTCACGACGATCGAGGTCGCATGAAGCTGTCTCTGCATCCGACGGATCAGCCGGTTGATACTATCGGAAACGATGGGATCGAGACCGGCCGTGGGCTCGTCGTAGAGAATGACCTCCGGCGGTGAAACGATCGCCCGGGCCAGCGCCACACGCTTGCGCATGCCGCCGCTGAGGTTCACCGGCATTTTCTTCTCGTGGCCGGTCATATTGACGAGTTCCAGGGTCTCGTGGACTTTCTCCGCGATCAGCGCCTCGTTCCTTTCGCCACGCTCGCGCAGTGGGAAGGCAACGTTCTCGAAGACGCTCATGGAGTCGAAGAGCGCGCCGTCCTGAAAAACCATTCCGATTTTTCGCCGGATAGGCTCGAGCTGCCGCTCGTTGAAGTGCGTGATATCGATGCCCTCGACAAGGATCTGACCGGAAATGGGCTTCATCAATCCGATGAGGTGGCGAAGGAATACGCTCTTCCCCCCGCCGCTTTTACCCAGCAGCACCAGAGTCTCGCCTTTGATCACCGGGATGGAGAAACCCCGCAAAATCTCCTGGGTGCCAATGCGCTGCACGAGGTCGCGCACATCGATGAAGACCGAGCTCATCCATTCACCCCCGCAGGGAAGAAGATGTTCAGCAGCATCGTCATGAAAAAATTGGCGATGAGGACCGCCAGCGAGCCGATCACCACGGCCTCGGTCGTCGCCCGGCCAACCCCCACCGCACCATCGCGGGTGTAAAGTCCCTCCCGGCAACTGATAAAAACAATGATCACCGCAAAGACGAATCCCTTGATGACGCCCATGAAGATGTCCTGCGCTTCGGTGAATTTGTACATGTTCATCATGTAATAGGCGGAGCCGACGCCGAGGACCTTCGTCGCGACGAGATATCCCGAGGCAATCCCGAAAAAGATGCATTCACCAACAAGGAGGGGCACCGAAATAATCATGGCCAGGGCCCGAGGCACGACGAGGTAATCGACTGGATGCACGGCCAGAGCCCTCAGCGCATCGATCTGCTGCGTCACCTTCATGGTCCCGAGTTCCGCGCTCATCGCGGCTCCCACCCGGCCGGCGACCATCAACCCGGTAAGCACCGGCCCCAGTTCCCGGCACATCGCGACGGAAATCACCGGACCGACCGCGGATTCCATGTTCAGCCGCGCGAATTGGAAGAAAGTCTGCGCCGTGAAGACGGCTCCCGTGAAGGCTCCCGTCACGATCACAACCATCTGGGAACCGAAGCCGATGTGGCTGATCTGCCGCAACGTCAGCCCCACCCGTACCCGTCCCGCAAAGATCGAGCCAAAGGTCTCAGCTGCAAGTTCCGTGACCTGGCCGAGATAAGAGCAGAAGCCGGTCAAGGCCGCACCGATAGCCAGTGCAGGATTCATCGGAAAGGGCGAAGAGCGAAGGGGACGGGAGAAATCTCTCCCCTCACACCGTCAGCCTCTGCGTCTTCTTTTTGTTGGCGCTGACCTCTGGTGGCAGAGCGCCGACAAATTTCGCGTTCAGCCCGGACTTGGTGAAAAGCGCCATGAGCGAGGACAAGGAAGGGGCATCTCCGCCAAACTCCATGTAAACGATGTCGTGGTTCGTATCGACCTTGTAGCGAATACCCGGAAGCGTATCGAGCTCGAGAGCCAGAGCCATCATCTTCTCGGGTGCGCGTACCCCTGCGGCGTAAATTTCAACCTCGACCATGGTTAAAATCTTCCTCCGGGTCCGGTGGTGTGGCAAGGCGGTTTTTCCATTCCGGGCCTCCCGCAGGGAAGATTTTTACTTTCAGCCCGAAAAGCCCCCTCCGGAGCTGCGATTCCAGCCGAAAAGATCTACTTTTTGGCCTTCGGAGCCGCCCCGGCGACCGCGAGGGAGATCTTGATCTCCTCGGCCACCTTGTCTTCGCTCTGGCCGGGCTGGATCCCGTAGTCGCTCCGTTTGATCGTGAATTCCGAGCGAATGACCAGCAGGTCGCCCTCGACATTCGGCACCCTCTCCTTGAGACGGCCGGGCAGATAGACCACCTGCGCCGGCACGGTGATCTCCTTCGCCACGCCATGAAGGGTGAAAAGCCCCGTTACCTTTCCCTCGGCCGTTTCTCCCTCCCTTTTCACGTCCTCCACCTTGCGAACTTCGAAAGTGATCTGGGGAAATTTTTTGGCGTCCAGCCACGCCACCCCATGCAGATGGCCATTCATGATTGGATTCGGCACCTGCATGGACTTCGTCTCGACGGTGAGCGTGCCCGAAAAATCGGCCAGGGTTTCCGGATCGGTGGAGATCGTTCCGGCGATACCGTTGGCGGATCCATTGATCGATTCCAGCGGAGCATCGAGCTTGAAGGTGACGTTGTTCACGCCCTTCGGATCCTGAAAATCGAAAGCCACCTTTCCGGCGTGAGCGGCCGCGGCGAGACTCGATAGAGCAACGATCGTGACGAATATCTTCTTCATGAATCCAAGCTACCTACTTCGGCGTGATCCGCACGAACAGCGTGGCGGCAAAAATAATCACCGCGCCGCCGGCTCCAAGCGCAAGGAACTCCAGGCCGGGTACAAAACCTGACTTCCATTCCACGTATTTGATTCCAGTCACCGCATCGACCTTCTCGACCGGAATTTTCGTTTTCGTCCAGCCGAGCGTGCCTCCCAAGCCGCCCCAGAGTCCGAGCGTCCCCAGGAGGAGAACCAGCGCAAAAGCGCGAATAGTCATTCGCATGGCCGTCTAGCTCGTCAGGGCCACACCTTCCTGCTCGGAGTGAAGGTTGCCGTGTTTGCCAAAGGCCTCCGCGACGCTTCCAACGCGGGCATTTTGAGCCGCCGGATCGTCGTGGCCCGAAAACTTCACGCCCACGATCTTGCTCACGCCATGCTCCTCCATCGTCACACCGAAGACCGTGTCGGCACGGGCGATGGTGCGCTTGTTGTGCGTGATGACCACGAACTGGCTCTGGGCCACGAATCGATCGAGGATCTTGATGAAGCGGCTGATGTTCGACTCGTCGAGCGGCGCATCCATCTCGTCGAGCACGCAGAACGGGCTCGGCTTTACCATGTAGATCGAGAAGAGGAGTGCGACGGCCGTCATAGTCTTTTCGCCACCCGAGAGCAACGTGATGCTCTGGAGCTGCTTGCCCGGAGGTTTCGCAATGATGTCGATGCCGCATTCCAGCGGATCGTTCTCATCCGTGAGGAGGAGGTTCGCTTTTCCGCCACCGAAGAGCTCGGTGAACATTTCCTGAAAGTTCACGCGGATCTTCTCGAAGGTTTCGGAGAAGAGATCCTTGGTCGTCCGATTGATCTTTGCGATCACCTCGATCAACTCGGCCTTCGAGTTGATGAGATCCGTATTCTGCTGCTCGAGGAACGTGTGACGCTGCTCGAGTTCATCGTACTCCTGGATCGCATCGAGATTCACCGGCCCCATGCTGTCGAGCTTGCTGGTGAGCTCAGCGACGAGATTTTCGATCAGTCCCCATGGGATGGTCTCGTTCTCGAGCACGGGCTGCGCCTCCACCTGGGCCACAGCGGCCTCCGAACTTCCCTCCGTATCCTCGGCCGCAGCCTTGGATTTACGATCACGGAGGGCGGTGAGCAGCGAGTAGGTGTCGGGTTGGAAGTCCTCCAGCGAGAGCTGATAGCGCTGGGTGATGTGCGCGCAGATATTCTCGATGCGCATCTCGAGCTGTGTCCCGCGGACCTCGAGCCGGCTGCGGGTCTCCTGCAGCTCGCCGAGCTGGCGGCGTGAGGCTCGCAAGGCCGTCTCCAGAGCCTCGACGCTCTCTTGCAATTCACCGCGCTGGGCGAGCAGCCCCGCGATCTGCTGCTCGCCGGTCTCGAGCAGCATTTTCCAATTCTCGATGCTCGACTGCATCTCCGTGGACTCGGACTGCAACTGCGAGATGCGCGCCTCATAGTCGGCGATGTCCGTCTCGCGTTGCGCAAGGAGTTCGGTCAACTCGGCGACACGGGCCGCGAGCGGACCGCGCTGGCGGGCCAGCGTCTCCTGTTGCTGGCGCTCGGTGGCAACGCGCACGCGGAGCTCGTTCAACTCGTCGGTCGCCAGTCGCTCGCGATCTCGGGCCGTGTCGATGTGCGCCTGCATCTCGCCCTGCTTCGCGCGAGCCACCTGCAGCGCCTCCTCGAGCCCGCTCATCCCGCTCTCCAGCTCCGCGGAGCGGCTGGCTGCCGCTCCCACGGTCTGCTCGAGCGTGCCGGCCTCGCGTGAAAAATTCTCCAAGCGGCGCTCGGCCTCGCCACGCTGGCGCTCGATCATCGCGATCTCGCTCCGGGCGGTGGAATGGGCCAACTGAGCCGCCTGCACCGACTCCCGGGTCGCACGCAGCTGATCCTGAGCCGCATCGAGCGCCTCCATGGCGGCGGCGCGGCGGGCATTGCCCTCCGCGACGAGCGCCTCGCTCGCTGCGATATCCTGCTCGAGCGCGAGAATCTGATTCTTCCGGGCAAGGACGGATCCCGACGAATCGCCGCCGCTCCCCCCGTGCACGATGCCTTCCCGGGAAATGTAGTCGCCGGCCAGGGTCACGAAGCCCAGGTCCCGATACTGCGATTTGAGCGCAAAGGCCGTCTCCAGCCTCTCGACCACCGCCACTCCCGCGAGCAGCTGCCTGGCCAGTTCCCCGGCAGAATCGGTCACCCGGATGCAGTCACCCGCCCAGGCGAGCGCGCCCTCGGGCAAAAACGAGGCACTGTACGCTGCGGCGCCGCCGAGCCAGTCCCGTGGCACCACCGCCGCACGGCCCATTTTCTTCGAGCTGAGCGTGATCAGCGCGGACTCCGCCACCGAGGGGTCCTTGAATACGATCGCCTGCAGATTCCCACCCAGCGCGGATTCGACCGCGGGGATGTATTGCGCCTCGACCTCGATGAAGGAGGCCAGAGCGCCCTGCACCGCGGGCTTGAAGAAATCCGCGTTATCGAGTCCACGCAGCACGGCCTGAGTGCCTTCGCCAAAGCCTTCGCCGGCCTCAGTGAGCTGGCGCAGCACTTCGATGCGCGATCCCTGCTCGGCAAGGGTGCGATTCGCGGCGTTCAGCGCCGTGTCCGATTCCTGCCGCTCGCGTTGAGCGTCATCATGGAGCATCTGCGCCTCGTCGGCCTCGGATTGCGCGGAGGCAAGCTCGCCCGCCGACGCCTCTACGCGAGCCTGGGTCTCAATGACCCGGCTGTTCACGGCTGCCAGCGCCTCGTGCGCGCTGGCTTCCTCCGCCTTCAAAATCTGCAAGCGGGCCTCTCCGGCTTCCCGTCGACCGGCAGCCACCGAGACATCACGACGCAGGGAGCTCAGATTGGCCTCGATCTGCCCGATCTCGGAGTTCAAGGATTGAGCGTTGCGCTCCTCGCCCACGCGTTCTTCACGCACGATGCGCACACGCTCGGTTGCATCGTGGAGCTGGGTTTCGCCGGAGTGAAGCAGGTCCAGCATCTCGGCAATCATCGCCTCGGTGCGCGCGATCTGGTTTTCCTGTTCGCGGCGTTTCTCCTCGCAGGCGGCGATCTCGAGCTGATTGCGCTCGATCATCCCCTGCGCCTCCTCGCAACGCTCGGCGTTCGAGGCAATGCGCGTCTCGGCGGAATAAATGCGATTCCGCTGCGTCTGGATGCCGTCTCGCACCTCGGCCAAATGCAGCTCGAGGTCGCTCAGCTGGCCGCGGAAGCTGCCCAGCTCGGACTCCTGCGACTCGATCTCGCGCTCGAAGGTCTCACGTGCGTCCTCATGGCCATTGAGCTTCCCGCGAATGTCGTCGAGCTCCGAGCGGAGATTGATGTAGTTGCGATGCGAGAGATGCGTGTCGAAGGCCCGCAAATCCTCCATGAGCGACTGATAACGGCGCGCCTTCCCCGCCTGGCGCTGGAGGGAGCCGATCTGGCGTTTGACCTCCTTGATGATGTCCGAGACGCGCAGCAGGTTCGCCTCGGTGTAGTCGAGCTTGCGGAGCGCTTCCTTCTTCTGCGCCTTGTATTTCGTGATTCCCGCCGCTTCTTCGAAAATGGCGCGCCGGTCCTCGGGACGGCTCGACAGGATGTCGGCGATCTTGCCCTGCTCCATGATCGAGTAGGCGCTGCGGCCGATACCCGTATCCATGAAAAGCTGATGGATGTCCTTCAACCGGCAGGGGGCCTTATTCAGCAGATACTCACTCTTGCCATCGCGAAAAACGCGACGGGTGATGCGAACTTCGTTCCACTCCACCCCGAGTTCTTTCTCGCAATCCGAGAAGGTGAGCGAAACTTCGGCCATGCCGAGCGAGGCGCGGCTGTCCGTACCGCTGAAAATGACGTCCGACATCTCGCCGCCGCGCAGGGCTTTGGCGGATTGCTCACCCAGGACCCATCGGAGCGCGTCGAGCACGTTCGACTTGCCGCAGCCATTGGGACCGACCACAGCCGTCACACCCTCGTTGAATTGCAGAACGGTCTTCGGGGCAAAGGATTTGAACCCGATCATTTCGAGGGATTGAAGATACATGCGAAGTCTCCTAGATTTCGGCGAAAGCCTATTGAGCGGACAACGCCACGCGCAACCAAAAACCACTATTCCTAGACAGGAAAGTTATTCACAACCACAACATATAGTATATGCCCCTCCAAGAAGACCCTTTGGCGCTGCTGCTGAAATTCCTCCGATTTCAAACCATTTCGACGCAAACAGAACACGCTGAGGACCTTCGCCAATGTGCGGGATGGCTCAGCAATCTGCTTCAATCAATCGGCTTGCATTCCGAGGTCATCCCGACCGCCGGCCAGCCGGTCGTCCTGGCCCGCACCCCCCACGATCCTGCCCGGCGAACGGCGCTCATTTATGGTCACTACGACGTACAACCGCCGGATCCCCTCGACCAGTGGGAAACGCCCCCGTTCGAGCCGAACGTACGGGAAGGCCGTATCTATGCCCGAGGATCTACGGACAACAAAGGGCAGATCCTGGCCCATATCCTCGGGGTACGGGAAACACTCGCCCGGACCGGCACCACGCCGACAAATGTCATTTTCCTGATCGAGGGCGAGGAAGAGATCGGCAGTCCGAGCCTCGAGGCCTTTCTTCGCGAGCATCGCGATGAACTCGCCTGCGACGTGATTTGCATTTCCGACAACGGGATGGTCGCGGACTTCCATCCCACGTTGTCCTATGCGATGCGAGGGATCGCCGCGATGGAGGTCCGGGTAAAGGGACCCTCCGTGGACCTTCACTCGGGCGTCTACGGCGGGGCGGTGATGAACCCTGCCACCGCCGCCGCTCGTCTCGTCGCCAGTCTTCACGATGCGGACGGCCGTGTGGCGATCGCCGGCTTCTACGACTCGGTGCAGCCGCTTGCGGATTGGGAGCGTGCCGCCGCGGCAGCGAGCCCGATCTCCGAGGACGACCTGCTGAAACAAACTGGCTCGCCTGCTCTTTTCGGTGAAGCGGGCTACAGCGCCGTCGAGCGCATCGGCGCCCGTCCCACCGCCGAGGTCAACGGCATCGGCGGCGGATATCAGGGGGAAGGCACGAAGACCGTTCTGCCTTCGACCGCGTTTTTCAAACTGACCTTCCGGCTTGTGCCCGATATGGCACCCGAGAAAATCCTCGATGTCGCCGAAGCGCACCTCCGGGCACATTGCCCGCCGGGGGTCTCGATCGAGATCACTCGCGGCCACAGCGGCCTTCCCTATTTCAGCGATCCCATGTCGCCGGACGGTCAAGCCGCGCAGCGTGCGCTCGAGCGCATCTTCGGCAAGGCGCCCAGCCTCTACCGCGAGGGCGGGAGTATTCCCATCCTCACGACCTTCAAGGAAGTGCTCGGAGCCGATGCCTTGCTTCCCGCCCTCGCCTCGCCGGACTGCGCCGCCCACTCACCAAACGAGAATTTTCCGGTCCGCAATTTCGAAGCCGGCATCGCCCTGAATCAAGCGTTGCTGGAGGAGTTCGCGCGGACGAGCAATGGGATTGACGGTTACCAGGGCGACGTCCCAAACCTTGATCGCGCGAAGCGTACCGTGTGAATTTCGAAAGTTTCTCTTGCGATTGAGAATCCTTCCACTACCTTGAACATTCCTAATCGCGGGGTGGAGCAGCCCGGTAGCTCGTCAGGCTCATAACCTGAAGGTCGTAGGTTCAAATCCTACCCCCGCAACCACTTTCAAGGCCCGTTTCCTTACCGAAGCGGGCTTTTTCTTTGCCGTGGAATATCGAGTTTACGTGATCGAGAATGCTTAAGGCCGATTTTACATCGGCCTTTCCGACAACCTCGATCGTCGTGTTCAACAGCATAACGATGGTGTCTCCCGATGGACCGCGAACAAAGGTCCTTGGCAGCTCGTATGGAACAGCGAAGCGCTTTCCTTATCCGACGCCCGTAAACTCGAAAACATCCTCAAGCGCCAAAAAGGTGGGGCGGGTTTCTTTTCCCTCACCGGCCTCGACCGCTCGTCAGGCTCATAATCCCGCGGCCGCGGGATCGTAGGTTCAAATCCTACCCCCGCAACCACTTTCAAAGCCCGCTTAACAAAAGCGGGCTTTTTGTTGCCTTGGAATACCGAGTCTACGTCATTGAGAATCCACAGGGCCGATTTTACATCGGCCTCTCTGACGATCTCAATCGCCGTGTCCAACAGCACAATGACGGCGTTTCACGTTGGACGGCCAACAAAGGCCCTTGGCAACTCGTTTGGAACAGCGAAGCGCTTTCCCTACAATAAGGACAACTTTTCAGACCGACTTGCCGCCGGCAATGCCTCTGCCGGCCTAGCTTGGACTTGCCTTGACTGTTGCCACACTTTCGCCACGGAACGCCTCGCCGCCGGAATGTCGATCTTCGGCCATTTCCAAGGAAATGGGCTCGAGCCTGTCTACGATTGTTAAGCAATATGCAGCCTTAATCCCGCTCGATCAGGCCTATTTTCGAGCATCTTCAAGCGCACCACACTCCCGATAGAAACCCTACAGAACCCTTAGAAGGCGGGCGCGTTGCGAGTGAAGAAGGGCCACGTGTCGAGATCCGGCAACCCGAGCGTCTCCTGTTCAAAGTCTCCTTTGCAATCGGAGTCGCGGATCACATTGAGTTCAGCAGCGACGTCTGCGAGCAGAGGATCGGCGAGCAATCGCGGAAGAATTGCCCGATCGTATTCGCCGAGAGGAACGGTTTGTGGAGCATTCCTCCTTTGCATGAGAAACGGTTTCACCTGGCGATGAGAAGACGAGCGCAGTTTCGAGAGGATGAGGTATCCAGAAGGATCGGTGTCGCCGAAATGATAAACGGGAAGTTCACGAGGCAGCAGCTCAAGTAAGCGCAGCAAAGCCCGTGTAGGGAAAGAACACGCAGCCATGAGTGTATCACCATCGGAATTCACGCTCGCTAGGCGGCGCAGAGTCGTTTTTGAATTTTCGATGGTGAGGATCCTCGCAGCAGGGGTGCTGGCACGCTCGGCGCGCTCGAGATCGCTGAGCGAAAGGCCGTAAATCGATCGAAGCTCGTCGAAAATCTGGGTCTCGCCACCGGGAAAATGGAGAGTGAATATTCCGGCGAGATCGGTGCGACTATCCGTTAAAACGATACCGAGTGCCTCCAGCGGCATGGCCCGTCCAAACATCTGCGCGAGACAACTTTCGACGCCGCGGCGCTTCCGCTCGAGGGCTTTGGAATGCAACCCAATCTCGACGCTGATCTCGCGAACCAAAGCGCCATCACGCCACAACAGAGCAGTCAACCGATAGACGATTCCCAGCATTTCCTTCACACTCTCCGGCGATCCCCAATAAAGAGGACGTAGATTTCGACCCGCGCGAAAAACACTTTCCAATTTCGCACACCAGTCAGCCCAGAGCTGAGGAAAGCGTGGATGTGGCCAGGCCGCTGCGAGGGAGACCTCTCGTAGGGAAGCTGCGTGACATTCACCCGGTTGCCTTTGACTAAACTGCGCCAGCAACCAGGGTTCCGCAGGCAATGGCAACTCGATCGTCTGCACAAGATATGTGCGCCCCTTGAGTCCGTTCAGTTTTACGTGGCCACGTTCGTGCTCTTTCCGCGCGTCGCGGAGCGCTACGTGCTGCGCCTCGGCAGAGTGAAGACCCGCGGCCTCAAGGAGGTCAGGCCACTTGCGCCGGAAGGCCCGTGTGCGAGGCATCGCTCGGTTGCCGCGAGCCGCGCGCCATTGACGATAGAGTTCCTCCAGCCAGGCTCGCTTCATGTGGCGAAGGGAGCGGCGGCGTCACGCTCCCAATAGATCACGTCGTTGACGATCTCGACTGGCACCCCCTTGGCATCGAGACGCTTCTCGAGCCGGCATTGGATGATGCTATCGGCGTGCTGCACCATAGTGCCGAGCCGATCCATGGGAAAGGCGAGGACAAGCTGCAGGCCGAAGCCTTCGGCGAGGGAAAGACAATCTGCAATGTGCCCCGCGCTGAGCTTCGAGAATGCTTCGTCCATCACTACGAGGCCGAGGTGGGCCGCGTCGCCACGTTGCCCGCGATCATAGACCCGGTGGAAAGCTGCGAGCACCGCGACGAAGAAAGGCGCTTGTCCCTCCCCACCACTTCCACTGCGCCCGCTTTCCTGCAGAGAGATTTTACCCTCCGTGTCATCGTCGAAGCCGACAGGAATCATGTCGAGATCGTAGCGATGGTAGGTGCGATAATCGAGCAGGGCGGCGGCGCGCTGGTCATCGGGATTGTCGAGCGCGTGCATGAGCTCACGCTTGGCCTGCTCGATTTCGCCTTGCAGTGACCAATCCATCAATGCGTCTCCCGTGTGAAGCCCTTCGCCGCTTTGGTCGATCAGTTTCCACATGGCAGATTGGTTCGAGTCGCGATGCTGAGACAGCATGTAGCGATAGCCGCCGATCTCACGGCTGAGGATGCGTCGAAAATCGGCAATGGTCTGCTTTGCTTCGCGAAGCTTTTCGCTGAGGCCGTTGAGCACGTCTTCTTGCAATCGCACCTCCCAGTCGGCCCGACGTTCGGTGGCGAGCGTTTCGAAGCGCTTGACCTCATGCTCGCGAATCTCGCGCAGCCGCTGGTCGTAGCGTGCATTGCTGTCGTCGAGTCGGTCAAAGTCGCCATACTCATCCTGGTGCGCAGCCCAGAGGGCGTGGCGCTCATCGGCACGACGCTCCCGAGCCTTCCCGGCGTTATCGCGCCAAACTCGCCGCGCTTCATCGGCCATATCGCGGCGCACGCGCCAGGGCGAGGAACCGGCGACCGCCTTGCCCAGTCGCTCCGCGATCTCCATATCGAGAATGCCGGGAGGAAGCTTTACGCGACTCCCCTCGAGCTTGATCCCTTCTGCCGTCAATTCCTCGCCGACGCTCTCGATGTCATCCAAGAGCTTTTTCTCCTTAACTTGAAAATCGGTGACCGGGGTCGTCAGCCGGCCGATCGTTTGATTGGCGGATTCCAGCGTGGTTTCGAGATCTCTTACTTGCGCGAGTCGCGCCTCGAGCTCCGGCGTCTGGAGGAGCTCGATCGTGCTTTTCGTGGTTCCCCGCGCCGTGCGCAATGAAGGCAGACGCAGGGCCTCACGCGAATCGATGACGGTATCGTTTCGATCCAACCGCTCCGTCTTTCCTGATTGCAGCCACGTGTGGACGTCGTCTCGCTTCCGTCGCAGGGCGCCGAGGCGCTCGGATACTTCGCGATGCTCCGCCTCCTTCGCCGCGACCAACCGACGGAGCCCCTCTTCGCCAAGAGTGAGATCTTTCTCCGGAACGAGCCAACGGCGCAAAGGAGCTTCCTTGACGGCGCCCTCTGGAGTGGCCGCTGCGGAATGAGCTTCCAGCTCGGCGGCATCGCTCACTGCTACGATCCCGCCGAGCCGCCAATCGAGAAATCGGCGGGCCACCGGATGTTTTGTCTGGATCAACGACGACAAGGCACCCTCCACGGGTGCGGCGTCGGGGATCTCCTCGGGATTGATGAGCGACTCGGACGTCTGCATCTGCGCCCAATGCTCCCGCGCCCGCTCGAAGTCTGCCTCGCTCCCGACCAATAGCGCACTACGTTCGTGGGCCAGCAACGCCTCGATCACCCCCCACCACGGCTCGCCGGCCGGGCTCACCTCAACGACTCGAGCGAGTGTATCCGCGGCGACGTCGGTGGCTGCCAGCGTGTCGAACAGGGGCGTGGGCGCGGTGCGCCGATCCCTTAGCTGGGCGAGCCTTCCTTCCAATCTCGTTTGCCGCTCCTCGAGCGAGCCAATTTCCTTGATCACCGGAGCGAGTCGATCTTGGGACTCGCTCCACACGATGCTGAATCGCTCGCAGAGCCCGGCTACAGCCGCGAGAGCAGCTTCGACATCGATTCCGCGCAGTGCCGCGATCCCCTCGCCAGACACACCGACCTCCCATTCCATCGCAGCGGCATGGCGCAGCCACCTCTCCCAGCTATCTGCGCGACCAATGAGGAACTCCCGCGTGGAGCGGGCGATACCACTAAGCCGCTCGATCTCGGCGTCCTGTTCCTTTTCCAGGCGAGTAAGACGCTCGAGTTCGCTCAGCTGCGGATCTTCCTTTCCCGCGAGGAGCCGCACGTCGGCGAGTTGGCTGCGGGCCACCTCCCGGGCCGCGGTGGCATTTTCGAGGTTCGTCTTATCGTCGTTGTGCTGCCGGCAAAGTTCGACGAGGGCCGCGTGAACCCGTGCAGATTTCTCCTCGCACTCGGCATAATCGAGTGCGTGCCGCAGGTGCCCGAAGATCGCTTCTTCGCGAAGCGCTTCTTGGTAGGCAGCATCCTCGGCAGCAATGCGCTCGAGCCACCGCTGCTGCTCGTGGAGCTTGCTGACTCGCAGCTCGGCCGAGCGGAGGGCCTCGAGGCTGCGGCGCGTGTTGGTCACGTCGGGCAGGCTAGCCTCGAGAATAAATTCGCGGATGAATTTCTGGTAATCGGAGTCGAACTCGAAGGCGATCGCCTTCGGCAGAGTCTTGCGCATCTGCACGTCATCGAAATGCAGATGGCGCGCCACGCCCATCTCCTCCTGGAATGCACGGTTTGTCGCAAAACCGGCATCACCGTCGAGCTCGTGCTTCACGTTCGACCGAAAGACTTCCTCGGCGAGCAGGTCACCCTTTTCATCGCAGAAATCGGCGCGCTCGATTCGGCCGGGAACGAAGAATCGCACATACGAGGGCTGAGCGCTCGGGCTCTCGAACTCGACGCGGATTCCCCACGTCTCTCGCCGAGGTTCGGCTCCCGGTGCCGCGGGCCACGTGAACTCGAGCGCAGCGATCGTCACCCCGCTACGTCTCAGGTAACGCTTCCGCCCATCGCCATGCCGCGTCCGGGAATCGCACAGGCAGTAGCTGCGCACGTCGCGTGCGTTGCTTTCGCCTGCCGCTGCTTTGTTGAACTTAACCGAACCGGCACTCATGACGAATTGGATGAGGTCCAGCAGCGCGGACTTGCCCGTGCCCGTCTCCCCGCAGAGCAGCGTGAGCCCGTCGACCTCGATGATCGTGCGAAAACCATACCAGTTGAACGCGACGATGCGGCTGAGGCGGATGCGGGAGCCCTTCATAGCGGCGGGGCCTCGGTGGAATTTTCCCGGCTAGGCATGCCATCGGTCTGGAAGGGAGTGGCGCGCGCCTGCCATTCCTCGAGCCCTGCGAAGTCAATCGCGCGAGGCAGAGTTGGCAGCACCTCGATGAGGGCCTCGCCAGGTCGGGTCGGATCCCCCGCATCGATGAATCGGATCAACCGCTTCCGGCGCAGCCGGGCGAGAGCATCCTTCAACGCCGAGGGCGTCGGGGGCTCGATGCGGTCGAAGATCACCTGCCACCTCATCCACAGATTGTTCGTCGTGAAGAGCACCGCCCGCGCATGGCTGGTGATGAGCGCTTCGTCATACATGCGCCAGAGCACGAGCGCGAGGAGCGTCTCCTGCTGGGTGAATTGCGCGAGGAGATCGCACTCGTCGGGAATGGGCTGCGCCTGCACGAGAGGAGGCTCTTCAATGACGACGACGCGCACGCCGAGCGGGGCAAAGTATTGCTCGACCTCGTCGCGAAGATGGTCGCGCACGAGTCGGAACATGTCGCGTCCGCTACCCTCATCGCCGAGGATCACACCGTGGCTCAAAAGCTCCGACAGAATGTCGCGCAGCGGCTGGCGGTCGTCCTCTTCAACGTGCGACCAGAACTTCGGCCAGGGAAGCGTGCTCATGCCACGCGCGAAAGGTTGAAGCGCTCCACCTTCCAGCCGCCCACCCTGTCTCGCGGCACGGCTGCGCGGTCGAAATCCGCCATCTCGTGGCTAAGGACGACTCTCCATCGAACGATGGCTCCATCAACGAAATCGTGATTGAAGGACGCTGCGGCGATCAAATCCAGAAACGTCTTCTCGTCCTCGACGGCAATCTCGCTGGTCGAGACAGAGCTCCCTTTTTGCGGCAAGATCTTCTGCACGAGTCTAGCCGCCCGCATAGGCGTTACAGCCACCCGCATTACCTCCAGCAACCGGGCGCGCTCCCTTTCATCAGGCGGCGGGAGAGACGCATCCGTGAGACTCAGAGAGACTGGCTGCCGGACCCGACGCGCGGAACGCAGCGAAGCGAGACCGTGGAAGAGCTCCACCTCCGGTGCTAGAAGACCACGCCACGGGCCGGTGAGCGCCGCCAGAGGCGCGCCGTCCAGATCGCTAAAGCGCCGCCCGGCAAACCGCTCGTTGATCGCTTCGCAAAGCTGTCGCGCCATCTCCGGCCGCCGCCCGCGCATCTCGCTCTGGTAAAAAAATCGCTGTCTTGAGAGCTGGTGAAATGAGGCGATGCGCGCATCGACGGCATCGGCTCGCTGGCGGATACCTCCCAAGGCTCGGATAACCTTCGCGAGCTCTTCTCCCGCCGTCGTCCAAGCTTGCTCTTCCGACACACCAACCGCCCGCAGACCCTCGGCGAGCCGCTCCTGTGCGAAGGGATTTCTCTCCGCCTCGCGCACCACCTCGCACGCGCGGTAGAGCCGGTTGAGCAGCCCGCGCCGGTGCAGCACTTCGTGGCAGACGATGTGCTGCCCCTCGTAGAATTCGCTGTAGAAGAGCTGCAGAGTCTCCGCACCCGTGCGACTCTGCATCTGCCGCTGCTCGAAGCCATGCACGATCTTCTCGACCGAATGTAGCTGCGAGATGGCGTGAGCCAGGCGGGTATTCACATCGTTCACCGTACTGCGCAGCGCATCGCCAGATTGTTTCGCCGCGTCCAGCACCCCGTCTGTTTCCAGCGTGCGGCACACGCCGTCCAACGTATCGGCAAAGGTCTGGAGCTCTCCGATGCTGTCCGAAGCGAGTTCGCGCAGCATATAGAGCAGGGGTCGCAATGCAGGCGAAATACCAACCCAGCGCTCATAGAGACTCTCCGGCCGATCCTCGAGCCAGCTCGTCTCCAACAAAAAGTTGAAGACCTTCCCGGCGCGCACGCGGATATCGGCGTGCGCCTCCTCCTCCGGCCAGTCGAAATCCGGGTGCTCCGCCACCACTGTCTGCACGAGATCCCTCGCCTCGCTCAGCTCTAGACGAGCGGATTCCCCCGCCGCTCTTTCCAGCCGGTCCGCGCAATCGACGTACACGGGCATCAATCGATGAGCGAGCGGGCGAAAAAAACCTCCCGGTAGCGTGCGAACAAGCTCTGCGCTCAACGATGCCATGGTGAGATTCGTAGGAAGCCGGGTGAAAGAGAAGAAAAACCCCTCGGCAGCGGCAGACTAGTCCGTATTCCTTAATAAAAACAAGCCTCAAGCTATCATCACCAACCCAGTCCCTTCACCCTGCCAGCCCATGCGGGAAGAAGCAATTCGCACGACATCGACACCGGCCCCGCCGACGCAGAGTGAAGTCCACACAAAACTACCGGCCCGACCGCCGACGTGAGTTGCTTTTAAAGCCCGTTTTCTCACCGAAGCGGGTTTTTCTTTGGCGCGAAACATCAATCTCGAAAGCGCGTTTTTTTTCACGCCTCAAGGCGCACCAATTGGAGCGCAACTTGCTTTTGGAGAGGACTGCTCCAACTGCTGCCACGTTTCTTTAATGACTCCACTCCTACCCCGCTCTCAGGTTCTGCCGTATCTCCAATGAGGTCGAAGGAGAAGCGCTTTCCCGACGACCTCTGGTTCGCCCTGTTCCTGGTGATCGCCACTCTGATTGCCTACCGACCTGCGTGGTACGGCACCCCGATCTGGGATGACGCAGCCCATCTTACGGCCGAACCGCTTCGCACCTGGATGGGGTTGTGGCGCATCTGGACGGAACCCGGAGCCACCCAGCAATACTACCCGCTCGTGCATAGTGTCTTCTGGGTGCAGCAGCATCTGTGGGGCGAGGCATTCCTCGGCTACCATCTCACCAATATCCTCCTCCACGCAGGCGCGGGAATTGTTCTGCTCTTTATCCTCCGGAAGCTGGAAATCCCCGGAGCCCGTCTGGCGGCGATCATTTTCTCCCTCCACCCGATCGAGGTGGAATCGGTTGCCTGGATGACGGAGCTCAAGAACACGCTCTCCGGCATTCTCTACCTCGGCTCCGCGCTGGCTTATCTCCACTATGAGGCGAATCGACGCCGCTCCCTCTATGGTCTCGCGCTCGGATTGTTCCTCCTCGGGCTCATGGCCAAGTCGGTGATCGCCAGCCTGCCCGCCGCTCTATTGCTGGTCATCTGGTGGAAACGCGGACGCATCGATTGGCGCAAGGACGTGCTTCCGCTCGTTCCATTTTTCCTCACCGGCGCGACGGCAGGGGGTTTCACCGCCTGGATGGAACATCATTTCATCGGCGCGAGCGGTCCCGCATTTGCCCTCTCCCCGCTCGATCGGATCCTCATTGCGGGCCGGGTGATCTGGTTTTATCTCGCTACCCTGGCCTGGCCGACGGACCTGATCTTCATTTACCCCCGCTGGTCCTTCGACCCGTCGGTATGGTGGCAATATCTCTACCCCCTCGCCGCACTCCTGACGACCGTTGGCTGCTGGCTGATCCGGCACCGTGCCCGATGGCCGCTGGCGGCGTGGCTTTATTTCGTCGGCACCCTGTTTCCTGCGCTGGGATTCATCAATGTCTACCCGTTCCTGTATTCCTTCGTCGCGGATCATTTCCAATATCTGGCGGGTCTCGCACCGATCACGGTGAGCGCAGCCGGAATCACCATCCTTTTGGAGCGGCGGCTCGCGACTGCGCGCTTGATCGCTTATCCACTCGTGGTTCTTGGCCTCGGCACGCTCACCTGGCGGCAGAGCGAAGCCTACACCGATGTGCGAACGAGCTGGGAAACGACAATTGCGAGGAATCCCACAGCGTGGCTGGCCTTCAACAACCTCGGGACGTTTCTGTTTTACCAAGGCGACACCGAGGCGGCGATTCGCCACTACGACCGGGCGCTGAGCCTCCACCCGAACTACGCTGAAGCTGCCTACAATCGAGCCAATGCCTACGCCAGGAAAGGCGATACGCCTGAGGCCATCCACTCCTACGAGCAGGCGCTTCGCCTCCAGCCGGACTATCCCGAGGCAGCCCTGAATCTTGGCGCCGCGCTCGCCCGGAGCGGGAGGCTGGACGAAGCCACTTTGTACTTTCAGCGCGCCGCGGAACTC
>Ga0310811_10000265_pt1 | contig 74151 bp, 69 predicted proteins | sample YCmetagenome_FD_207642 | JGI IMG/M metagenome (GOLD analysis project Ga0310811, IMG submission 207642) | Soil microbial communities from experimental microcosm in Duke University, North Carolina, United States - YC | ecosystem: Engineered > Artificial ecosystem > Soil microcosm > Unclassified ... | reverse complement strand
GGTCCCGGGTGTAGCCCCAGTGCCCGTGCAACTGCAACGCCTCGTCACAGATGTACTTCGCGGCCTCGTTGGCGAAGATTTTCGCCGTCACCGTCCACCGGGTGTTGGGGAAACCGCCGTCGTCCGAGCGCGCCGCGCGCCACAGCAGCTCACGGGCGCTCTCCAACCGGAGCGCCATATCGGCGACCTTCCACTGCAGGCCCTGGAACTCGGCCAGCTCCCGCCCGAACTGCCGGCGGGTGCGCAGGTGCACGATCGAGTCGTGCAGCGCCGCGCGGGCCAGCCCGATGCCCATCGCCGCGTTCCCGCAGCGCTCGGGGTTGAACTGCTTGAGCATGATGGCGGCGCCCTTGCTGGAGCCCGCCTCGGGCGTCACGACCACGGCGTCCCGCTCGACCCGCACCCCGTCGAAGGTCAACACGGCCTCCCCGATACCTCGCCCGCCCATCTTCGGCTGGCTACGCGGGGACTCGAAGCCGACCTGGCCCCGCTGCAAGATCACCGCGCCCAGTCCCTTGGCGCCCTCGGTACCGGCCAGCCGACAGAACACCAGGAAGGAGTCTGAACGCATGCCTGCGGTGATGTAGCACTTCTCGCCGTAGAGCCGGTAGCCGTCACCGTCGGGCTTGAGGTAGCTGGCCAGCTCCGTCGCCGAGGAGCCGGCCTGCGGCTCAGAGATCGCGATGGAGAACAGCCGTTCGCCGCTTGCACAGCCGGGCAGGTACTTGGCGCGCTGCTGGTCGGTGCCCAGCTCGGCGATCGCTCTTGGCGGGCCGTTGAGGAACATCTGCACAAGCATCGCGGAGTTCATGCACACCGCCGCGATCTCCTCTGCGACGATGCACGCCTCCAGGACACCGCGGCCCTCACCCCCGTATGCCTTGGGCAGGGTGAGCCCGCAGATCCCGGCGGCGCGGATCTTCTCCAGGGACGCCTCCGGGAAGATCTCCTCCTCGTCCCAGCGCTTGGCGTCCGGGGCCAGGTCCGCGGCCAGAGCGGCGGCCCGGTCGCGCAGGACGGAGAGGTCGCCGGTCAGAGGCGGCACCAGTGGCGGAACCTTGATCTCCGTGGACCCAGCGGGTCGGGCTCCGGCCTGGCCCGTCCCGGAGCCGTTGACCGGGGAGCCGTCGGGCTCGACCTTGGCTCGCCGCTGGTCGAACCGCCGCCCCAACACCTCGGCGGCGAGGACGTTGCGGTTGGTCTCCAGTGTGCCTCCACCGATCGAGGTGCCGCGGGCGTCGCGGTAGTAGCGTTCCATCGGGATGTCGCGGCAGTAGCCGTGATGGCCGTGGATCTGCATGGCCTCGCGGGTGATGAACTCGGCCGCCTCGTTGGACGCGATCTTGGCGTTCATCACGTACCGGGTGACAGGGAACCCGCAGTCGTCGGACTCAGCCGCCTTGATCAGCAGCAGTCGCGCCGCGTCGAACCGCATGGCCATGTCCGCGAACTTCCACTGGATTCCCTGGAACTCGCAGATGGGTCGGCCGAACTGCTCTCGGGTGCGGGCGTAGGTGATCGCCCTTTCGAAGGCGGCGCGAGCGATACCCAGCGCCATCGCGGCATTGCCGCAACGCTCCGGGTTGAACTGGCGCAACATGGCGAACGCGGCGCGGGAGGTCTGCGGGTCGGGGTCGATCACCACCTGGTCGCGGTCGATCCGGATCCCGTCGAAGTAGAGGTAGGACTCGGAGATCGCGTTGCCGCCCATCTTGGGGGGCATCTGCTTTCGGGTGAACCCCTCCTGGTCGCGATCGATGATCACCGCGCCGATCCCTTTCGAGCCGGCGGTGCCCTGAGCCCGGCAGAACACCAGGAACGAGTCCGCCCGCATACCGCCGGTGATGTAACACTTGTCGCCGTGTAGCCGGTAACCGTCACCCTCCGGGACGAGGTAGCTCCTCAGCTCGGTCACGGCCGACCCGGCGTGCGGCTCGGACATTGCGATGGCGAAGTACCGGGTGCCCGCCGCGACACCGGGTAGGTACCGAGCCTTGGTAGCCACCGGTGCGAGCTCCCGGATGGCCCGCGGCGGGCCGTTCACGAACATCTGCAGGATGGCGGCCCCGACCCCTATGCCGTGGGCGAGCTCCTCGAGCACCACACAGGACTCGCGCACCCCGTAGCCCATCCCGCCGTGTTCCTTGGGAGCGGTCAGGGAGAACAGACCGGACTCCCGCAACGCGGCATATGCCTCTTCTGGGAAGCGACGCTCCTCTTCCCAGCTGGTGACCGTCGCCTCGTCGAACCGCGCGCACACCGCTGCGGCGCGCTCGCGTAGCTCCCGCAGGCGGGGATCCTGCTCATCGGGGATCAAGTCCGGGAAGGTGACCTTGTCGATCACGGACGTCATCCGCGTCGCTCCTCTCGTGGCTTGTCACCCGTTAGTGCACCGACCGTTGCGGTCCGGCATGCTCGGCCGTTGCGATAACGACGCGGCTCCGACGATGCTGTGGGCTATACTTTTCTTTTCGCCTTGTTAACACACGTTAGCTCCAGAGGGGCGCAATGTCACCATGCTCGCGCTGCCGAACCCGCCCCCCGCGTCCCCGTCGTACTGCGGCCCCGCCGGCCCCGGGCGCGCACCGACGGACGGTTGAGAGCCCTCGGAGGCCGGCGTCTCCTCCGCGGTCGGCCACATGAGCGGGGTGGCGGCCAGCGGGCACCGCGGCGCGGATCAGCCGCGTGCGGCGAGCAGCGGGTCCAACCGGGAGCAGGAGATACTCGAGGCGGCCGCGCGGCTCTTCCACGAGCGTGGGTTCGACCGGGTGGGGGTCGATGAGATCGGCCAGCTGGCTGGCATCAGCGGTCCGGCGATCTACCGGTATTTCTCCGGGAAGGACGAGATCCTCGCTACCTTGTTCGATACGGCGATGGACCGGCTGTTGCTGCTGTTCGGCCAGGCACCGGAGGATCCGGCGGCCGCGCTGGAGCGGCTGGTCGCGGCACACGTGGAGTTCGCGGTGCGGGACCGGATGCTCCTGTCGGTCTACGCCCGGGAAGAGCGCTCCCTCGCCGAGCCCTGGCGGCGTCGGCTGCAGCGCCGCCAGCTCGACCATGTGGGGCGCTGGGTCGGCGTTCTGGGCAGGTGCTTCCCCGACCGGTCGACCGCGGAGCACCACGCGGCGGCGTACGCCGCCATCGGGATGATCCACTCAGTCTCCGGCTGGCCTCGACAGGCCCGGGACGGGGTCGATCTCACCCGTATGTTGGTGGGGCTTGTCGAACGGGGGCTCGGGGAACTCAGGCGAGCCGAGCCGGTGGTTGTGAGACCGTCCGGTCGCCGGGCTTCGGGTCGCGCCGATAACGGCTGTTAACAGCTTATCGACGTGACACCTCGTAGCCGGCCACCCGGGCACGGGCGGGCCGTCCCGCCGGCGGCACTGCTGCTCGGGTATCAGGCACCGGAAAGGCCGGTCGCAGGGTCGGCGGTCGCGGTGACGAGCCGCCGACCTGCGGGCTGGATCCGGATCGGCTCTGGCCTCAGCGCCAGGGCGAGAAGTCAGGCTTGCGCTTGTCCAGGAAAGCGGTCGCGCCCTCCTGCTGCTCTCCGGAGTCGAAGAACCCCGGGTTGATCTCCTCCAGGAAGTTGTCCGGGATCTGCCGGTCCCGCAGCGGCTTCCAGTGGTCGTCGAAGCTCGTCTTCACCACCTTGAGCACCGTCGGGCTCAGCGACAGCATCTCGTCCGCCCACTGGCGCACCTCGGCGTCGAGCTGTGCGGCCGGCACGACCGAGTTGACCAGCCCCCACGCCAGCATCTCCTGGGCCGTGTAGCGCCGGCAGAGCATCCACATCTCTCGGGCCCGCTTGGCGCCCACCACGTCGATCAGGTAGGACACGATCGCGCCGGAGGCCGGGCTGCCCACCCGGGGTCCGTTCTGCCCGAACGTCGAGTCGTCCGAGGCGATGGTGAAGTCACAGTGGTAGGCGAGGTGGTTGCCGCCGCCGATACACCAGCCGTGGACCCGAGCGATGATCGGCTTGAGGCAGTCACGCATGGAGTCGTAGAGCCCGGCCATGAAGTCGTCGCTGCCGCCCTTGTTGTCGCGCAGCTCCTTGAGCCCGCCCTCCTTCTCCCAATTCATGTCGCCGCCGGCGCAGAATGCGCGGTCGCCGGCCCCGGTCAGCACGATTACGCCGACCGAGCTGTCCTCGCCGGCCCAGCGGAAAGCGTCGATCATCTCCCGGATGGTGACCGGTGTGAACGAGTTCAGCTTGTCCGGTCGGTTGATGGTGATCGTGGCTACGGCGTCGGAGACGTCGTAGAGGATCTGGGTGTAGTCGGTGGTCGCGTGGGACATTCGTACCTTCTTGTGTGGAGGGAACGCGGCTGGCCGCGGTGGAGGATCGGGTCGTTCAGCCCAGCTCTGACCCGACGATCGAAATGAAGGTGACGCCAGCCCCCGGCTGACCGCCTAGGTTGTGGGTCAGGCCCAGCCGCGGGTTCTCCAGCTGGCGGTCGCCGGCCTCGCCTCGCAGCCGCAGCCAGGTCTCGAGGAGCATCCGCAGTCCGCCGGCGCTGATGGGGGTGGCCATGTCAGGCCTGGCGGTCGGGCAGCTCGACGGTGGCCTCAGAGGGCACGCAAGGGCCCTCCTCACTGGACACCAGCAGCTCGAGGTCGACCAGTTGTCGGCCGTTCTCCTCACGCTTGCCCACCACCTTGCCGGTCAGGGTGGCGGTCTGTCCCGGGTAGATCGACTTGATCATCGAGATCTTGCGTCGCCGGATGAGGGCGTCCGGTCCGGCCCAGTCGTTGAGGCCTCGGTCGACGAAGCCGTGGTAGAACAAGGTAGACAGATAGATATTGCGCTGACCCTGGGCTCTGGCGTAATCGGGCTCGTGGTGCCCGGGGAACCAGTCCCAGGTGGACGCGGCGTTCATGCAGACCCGCTTGTGGGTGATCGGCAGGGACACCGGGGGAATCTCATCGCCGACCGACACCTCGGCGTAGCTCAGCCCCCATGTCGTGATGGTGGTGCTCATGCCGGCTCCTCCTGAAGGTTGTAGCGGAACAACACGTTGGTGTTACGACCGATCGTGTCTCCGCGTTGGTCGCGGTAGGTGGTGACCGATGTGATGAACACCCCGGTGCCCAGCCGTGTGGTCTTCTCCTCGGAGATCGACACGATCTCCTCGTCGATCGACACGTGGTCGCCGATCCGGGGCCTACGCTCCAGTTCTGTAGTGGTCGAGGCGTTGATGATGTGCTTGCCCGGTAGCGGGATGCCGAGGGCGAACAGGCCGTCGCCCCTGCGCAGGTGCTCCGGGGTCCACTGCGGGTTGAATCCCAGGGTCATGAGCAAACCCGGGGGGCACTCGTCGCCGTCCCAGTAACGGGGGTTCCCGTCCTCGACCAGTGAGCAGTAGTAGAGGACCATCGAGCGGTCGATAGGGAACCAGGCCTTCTTTGGCTCGGACGTCCGCCCGACCCATGCCTGCCCCTCCTCGACGGTGCCGAACTTCAGGCCGAGGCCCGTGACGTCGTCGCTCACGGCTGTCCTTTCGTCGTTTCGTGGTCGATCATGAGGATGGTCCGCCATGGTGCTGGCCCGACGCCACTGGGAGGGAGCCGCCGTCCGGCAACGGCATCCGGGACAGGATCGAGCACATCGACTTGCCGGTTTCGTCGAAGCGCAGGGTGGTGGTCGCGCCTCCGCCGAGGGCGCCGCGCAGCACGACGTTGAACGCCAGCAGGCGGGGTAGCGTGAAGACTGTGACCTCGCCGGTCACCAGGCCTCGCAGGAACGTCGAGATGGTCTCCGGTACCAAACCGTGCTCGAGCCTGCGGAAGGCCTCGGCGTCACGTGCGAGGATCACCACGTTGGAGATGTCGCCCTTGTCCCCGGAACGGACATAGGCCAGGTCATGAACGGTGGGCATCGAGGAGCTCCTTCGCGGTGTCGACCCGGACCCGCTGGGGGACCAAGTCCCGGGGGACAAGAGTGGGCCACAGCGCAACGATCTTGCGGACCGCGAGCGGGGCCCCGAACGCCGTGCCGACCGGGCCGGCGGTCGCAGGTAGGAGCATGGCGCGGCGGGCCACCTCAGCTTCGCGGCGGGTACGGCAGCGAGCGACCATACGCAGCTCCACCTCGTTGGGCTGCGCGTCCGGTGCGGGTCGCGGTGCCACCGGACCGGCCAGGGCGTCCCACCCGACCCGGTCGAAGCGCATCTCCTCGGGTTCCACCCCCAGGTGTGCGATGCGGCGGCGGACGAGCTGTTCGCAGAAGTCGGCCTTCTCCAACGCGTCCGGCCAGGGGAACATCGTGCGTCCCTCGGCCAGATATCCGTCCTCGTAGCCGATCTGCACCTTCAGGGTGTCGGGCCGCCGCCGCCCGCTCATGCCGGTGAGCCGAACCCGGTCCGGGCCAAGCTCGGTGACCTCCACGCCCGCCATGTCGACGACTCCGTCGGGCAACAGGTAGGAAAACGGATCGTGCACCTCGTAGAGCAGGTGCTCCTTGATGGTCCACTCGTTGAGCACACCGCCCGTACCCGGCAGCTTGCTGACCACCGCGGTGCCGTCCTCGGAGACCTCAGCCATCGGGAATCCCAGGCGCCACGGCTCATGGGAGAGCCGCCACTGTGATGACATGCCGCCGCTGGCGATACCCGCGCACTCCAGGACGTGCCCCACGGTCAGAGCAGCGCCGATGAGCTCCCAGTCGTCGGCGTCGAACTTCCAGCCGAAATGGCGCATCAGCGGGCCGCAGTAGAGCGCCGAGTCGGCCAGCCGGCCGCCGATCACGACCTGGGCGTCGCCGTCCAACGCCTCGATGATCCCCTCAGAACCGGTGTAGGTCGACACCGCGACGATCCGGTCGGCGATCCGGTCGATGTCCTCCTCTCCGGACTCGAGGTGCGTGAACTTCCAGCCGGTTGCGCGGATCTCGTCCAGCCGCCCGGTGAGGTCGTCACCTTCGATGGTGCCGATTCGGGTGTCGGGGTGACCGATCTCGCGGGCCACCCGAGCGGCGACCAATGCCGCTGCGGAGGGGTTCGCGCCGCCCCCGTTGGTGATGATGCCGACCTCGTTGCGGCGAGCCGGAGGCAACACCTGCCGCAGTATCTGCTCGACATCCGGGATGTGTCCCTTGGCAGGGTCGCGCATCTTCGACCGGGTGAGCAGGGCCACGGTCAGCTCGGCGAGCAGGTCGAAGCAGGCGTAGCGGATGTCGCCCTTCTCGATCAGCTCGACGGCCGGGTCGACCATGTCGCCCCAGTAACCCGACCCGGACCCGATCCGCAGGTTGGCGGTCATGGTGGGAACAGTCCTCTCCAGCGGTGTCATGTGCGCCGGCCCGCGACGTCATCGCCGGGCTCGACGCGTCGCGGTCAGCGATTCCGGAAACGTGGCGGCCGCTTCTCGGCGAACGCCGTGGCGCCCTCGAGGTGGTCGGCGGTCTGGGTGGCGAGGAACTGCGCGGTGATCTCCGTGGTGAGCGCGGTGCCGAGATCGAGGGACGCCGAGCGGCGCAGGGCCTGTTTGCTCAGCCGCACACCGAACGGTGCGACCGCGGCGATCTCGGTGGCAAGACCGAGCGCGGCCTCGAGCAGATGCTCGGGTTCGACGACCTCCTCGACCAACCCGATACGCAGCGACTCGACCGCGTCGATGTAGCGCGCCGTGTACAGCAGTCGGGCGGCCTGACCCGGTCCGACGATCCGCGGCAAGGTGTAGGACACGCCGTAGTCCGGGCCTAGCCCGACCTTGGCGAACGGGAATCCGAACCGGGCCTCGGTGGAGGCGTAGCGGATGTCGCACAGCATCGCCAGACCGGCGCCGGCGCCGGCCGCGATCCCGTTGACCGCTGCGATCAACGGCTTGGGGAATTCCCAGGCCGTGCGTACCGCGTCCATCAACGGTCCGGATGCCTCCAGCTTCTCCACGACGCTCCAGCTCGCCCGGGCTCTCTGGTCCCTGACGTCCCCGCCGGCGGAGAACGCCCGGCCGGCACCGGTGATCACGGTCGCGCGCACCTCGTCATCGCCGGCGGCGGCCTCGAGAACTCCGGCCAGGTCCGCGATCAGTGCCCAGGACAGGGCGTTGAGCCGGTCGGGGCGGTTGATGGTGACGAGCAGCGTCCCGCCGCGGCGTTCTTGAAGCAACCAGGGCTCCCCGGTCTCCGGAACTCCCGACAAGGTGGGCGCGGGGTCGGTCGATGGCGTCGCCACGGGCTAGACAGCGTCGTCGGACCGGTGCGGAGCGCACTCGATCAGGGCGCTCTGGTTCTGTTGCACCCGCTCGGGCGGGAGCCCCATCGAGGGGGAGTAAAGCATGATGTGGTCGAGCACTCCCTCGTAGCGACGCAGCCCGTCGCGTACCTGCCGGGCCGTCCCGGCCACACCCATCGCGTCGATCATCCGGTCCGACACCGCATCGAACATAGCCGGCAGGTCCCGGCGACCGAACGCCTCGCGGATGGCTGCGCCCTCCTGACTGAAGCCGTTGACATCGAGCACGCACTCGTAGGACTTCACCGAGGAATAAAAGGCAATCTGCTGGGCGAGCTCGCGACGGGCCACCGACTCGTCATCGTGGATCGAACACATCACCATCGAGATGACCTCCACGTCAGCTGGATCGCGGCCGGCATGCGCCGCACCCTTGGCGATCGCCGGCCGCACCACCTCCTCGACGTAGGTCGTGGTGAACAGGGGATGGCCGGCGAGGCCGTCGGCCACCCGCCCAGCCACCTCGCACATCCGCGGCTGCACTCCGGCGGTGACCACCGGGATTGCCCGCTTCGGCGGCTCCACCCGGTCCGTCGGCACAAGGTTCATCCGGTAGAACCGGCCCTCGTGCCGTACCGGACCCTCGTGCAGGTTCCAGATCTTGCGGAGCAGCGTGACGAGTTCCTCCATCCGCACCGCGGGCGCCGACGTATCGGCCACCCCGTGCCAGTCGCTCATCATCCGCTTCGTTCCGTTGCCGAGCCCGAGGACGACCCGGCCACCGGAGAGCTCATCAAGGTCGGTGGCCTCGGCGGCCAGGACAAGCGGGCTGCGCCCGACCCCGTACATGATCGACGAACCCAGCCGGCACCGTTCAGTGCGACCGGCCATGGCCGCCATCGAGATCGACCCCGAGCGGGAGTAGAACTCCGAAGTCCAGGCGGCGTCGAAGCCGGCCCGGTCGGCCGCCTCGGCGTTGCGGACCTGCGCCATCAGATCGGCCCCGAGGACCGACACGCCGTAGGTGCTCATGCCTTGTAGTAGAGGCCGCCGGAGATGGTGTGCACCTCTCCGGTGATGTATCTGGACTCGTCGGAAGCCAGGAACAGCGACAGGGCGGCGACCTCCTCGGGCTGCCCGGCGCGGCCCAGCGCGGCGGGCTCCACCATCTTCTGCAGCTCTCCGGGCGGGTAGATGCGCTCCAGGAACGGGTTCCAGATCAGCCCGGGAGCGATCGCGTTGACCCGGACACCCTTCGGTCCGAGTTCGGCCGCTGCCGACCGGGTCAGACCCATCACCCCCGCCTTGGCGGCACAGTAGGCGGACTCGCCCATCGTCGAGCCGATGTAGCCGGCGATCGAGGCCATGTTGACGATCGAGCCCGAGGCTTGCGCCATCATCGCCGGCAGCACCGCGCGCATCGTCCGGAAGGCCGCCTTGAGACAGATGTCCTGGACGAAGTCCCAGGTCTCGTCGTCGAGCTCCCAGATCGGCGCCAGCTTGTTGATTCCCACATTGTTGTGCAGCACGTCGATGCGGCCCCACCGGTCGGTGGCGGCGGCTACCATCGCCTCGATCTGGTCGAGCTGGCGCACGTCGACCGACATGCCTATGGTCTCGACCCTGTACTCGGCCTCGATCTCCTTGGCCAGCTTGGCCGGCCGGTCCGGGTGCGCGTCGGTCACCACGACCTTGGCGCCCTCCATGGCGTAGCGGCGGGCCACGGCCTGGCCGATCCCGGCGCCGGCGGCGCCGGTGACGATCGCAACTTTGCCGGCGAGCCGCCCACTTCCGGTGATGTCCAGCGGGGCGGGCATGGTTCCTGTCATCTGGGTGTCCCTTCGGTCGGGCTGCTTGTTGCGGCGCTACTCGTCAGGCGGGCACGAATCGGACCAGACCGAGCTCGTCGTTGACCTGTTCGAAGGTCGCGCGGACCTTCAGACCGATCGCCACCTCGTCGATTGCGACGCCTTCGAGACTGGACATCAGCTGGGCGCCCTCGTCCAGCCGGACCAGCACGATCAGGTACGGGTCCTGGCGCGGGAAGGAGTTCCACGGTGGGCGGTGCACCGGGGCGAAGCTGACGACCTCACCGGTGCCGGCCGCGCTCTCCCAGGCCAGCTCCTCGCTGTGGCAGGTCGGGCACAGCAGGCGCGGGTATAGGAACGGGTGACCGTTCACGCATCGTTGGAAGATCAACTCACCGCGGGCGGCAGCGGCGAAATAGGGACGGTTGACCTCGTCGAGTCGCGGGAGCGCCTCCGGGTCATGCAGCATCTCTAATGCGTTCTCGGTGGTGTCGGTCATCAGGCTCCTTCCAGCACGAGGCTCAGGTGGCTGCACAACATCGAGCCGTAGCTGTGCACGAAACCGGTGTCGGCGCCCGGCACCTGTCGGCCCTCGGCCCGCCCGGACAGCTGCCAGTACGCCTCCAGGATCTGAGAGATGCCCGACGAGGTACCGGTGTGGCCGAATCGGATCAACCCGCCGTCGGTGTTCACCGGCAGATCGCCACCAGGGTCAGCCCGGCCGTCTCGGTAGCACGCGCCGGCGGTACCCGGCTTCAGGAAGCCCGCTTCCTCGAGGATCATCGCCGGATTGGACGCGAACGCGTCGTAAAGCTCGCACACGTCGATATCGGCATGGCTACGCCCGGCACGCTCGAAGGCCATCGGCGCGGACAGTGCGGCGCCCGTGCGTCCGGGCCGGCGCAGCGAACTGAGGAATCCGTGGGTGTGACCCTCGCCGAACCCGAGCAGATGCACCGGCCTGTGCGGGCCGCGCCGGGCCCGGTCGGCGGAGCCGAGGACCAACGCCCCACCACCCTCGCTCGGGATCGAACAGTGGTAGAAGTTGAAGGGGCCCGCGATCGGCCGCGACGACATCACGTCCTCGACGGTGATCCGAGGTGAGTCGTGCGCAATCGCCGCCGGGTTGAGCGCCGCCCACCGGTCCTGCGACGCGGACACCTCGGCGATATCGGCCTTACCCTGACCGGTTTCGTGCATCCACGCCTGCGCGATCAGCCCGTACAGGGTGGGCACCGAAGGACCGTAGGGCAGCTCGAAGTCGTGCTGACAGACCGCCGCCATCAGGCCTCGACCACCGTCGCGGATCTGCGGGAACTTGCCCGCCGAGACGACCAGGACGGTCTCGGCCTCGCCTGCCGCGATCACGTGCGTTGCGGCCCGGGTCATGGCCAGGTGCGTGCCCCCACCGAGCTGGAACGTCATCTGGTATCGCAGGTTGGTGAGTCCGAGGTAGTCCATCAGATCCTCCGACAGGAAGATCGAGCCCTCGTCCATCATCGGCCCGGCGCAGACCAGCCCCTGGACCTCGTCCGGTGCCAGGCCCGAGTCGGCCAGCGCGCGGGCCGCGGCCTGCACGTGCAGCTCGGTGAACGACCACGGCACGTTCTTGCCGGGTTTCAGTTCGGCCGCACCCATGATCGCTGGGCGGTCGTGAACCATTGGCGCTCCTGCCGATCGGACCAGTGAACCATCGTTATCCTACACATCGCCACCGGATTCGTCACTCGCCGATGCCGGCATATGGGCCTTGATCTGCTTGATATGGCGTGACTTCGACCTCGTGTGAGCGTGCGCGGTGGAACGACGGTTAATGCAGTGAGGTTAGCGCGCTCGCCTCAGCCGTCCGGTGACGGGATCAGTGGTCGGGGTGGGGGGAGTCGCGGCGGACGGCAGAGAAGTCGGGTTCGCGCTTCTCGACGAAGGACGCGCGGCCTTCGGCCGAGTCCGGGCCGGTGAGGTCGAGCGTCGCCGAGAGCCACTCGACCTCGAGGAAACGCTCCAGGGGCAGATCCTGAGCGGAGCGGATCATCCCCTTGGTCAGTCGCAGCGCTTCCGCGGGCCCTCGCGCCATCGTCACGGCCATCTCCAGGGCGTCCGCCAAGGCCGCGCCGGGTTCGGTCACCCGGGTCACCAGGCCGATGTCCGCGGCTTCCTGGGCGCTCATCCGTCCGCCCGTGAGCAGCAGGGCCGAAGCGCGTTGTCGACCCAGGGCGCGGGTCAGGAACCAGGCGGCACCGCCGTCGGGTACCAACCCACGGAGCACGAACGGAGCGCCGAACACCGCGTCGCGGGCTGCGACGACCACGTCGCACGCCAGCGCGAGACTCCAGCCCGCCCCCATGGCTGGCCCCTCGACGGCGGCGATCACCGGCTTGGGCAGCTTGAGTAGATCGTCCACCACCCGCTGAGCGAGGAGAAGGCGGGCCGCCGGTGCCCCGAGGCCGGTGCCTCGGGAGGGGGAGGACTTGACGTCGCCGCCGGCGCAGAACGCCCCACCGGCCCCGGTGAACACCACTGCCCTGCATCCGTCATCGCGGGCGACCTCCGCGATCGCCGGGCCTAAACTCTCCCAGATCTGCCAGTTGGCCGCGTTGCGTACTTCGGGGCGGTTCAGACTGATCACGGTGACGCCGGGCCCGGGCCGGTCGAGCAGCACGGCGGGCTCGCTCATCAGCCGGCCCCCCGCGATGCCCCGACCGGTTCGGCGGCGGATGTGCCGCTCGGTGGCGAGGACTGTGAGTTCGACTCGGTCGCAAGCCGCCGCAGATGGGCGGCGATCGCGGCTCGGGCGGCGGGCAGCTCGGCGCCGCCGCGGCCGGCGAGAGCGGCCCGGTACCACAGGTGTACCCGTTGCTCCCAGGTGAAGCCCATGCCGCCGTGGCACTGCACCGCCGCCTCGCCGGCGGCGACGTAGGCCGCCGAGGACCACAACCGGCTGGCGACGACGTCGGCTGCCGCCCCCGTTGTGCCGGCTCCGAGGTCCCACGCGGCCCGGTAGGCCAGTGAGCGGGCCCCTTCGACCTTGACCGTCACATCGGCCATACGGTGCCGGACGGCCTGGAACGATCCGATTGGCCGCCCGAATTGCATCCGACCGGCGCAGTACGCGACAGTCCGGGCGATGAGTTCGCCGCCACCGCCGACCGCCTCGGCGTCGAGGAAGAGGCTGTGGCCGGTCGCGCAGGTGTGCTCTAGCCCAAGCAGATCCGGCGCCGTGTGCACCAGCGAGCCGTCGACCGATACTCCGTCGAGGGTCACCACGGCCACCGGACGGCGCAAATCCACCCCGGACGGCGTCCCCACCGTGACACCGTCCCGATCCAGGTCCACCAACGCGAGCGCCGGATGCCCGTCGAGTCCGATCGGGATGGCCATCGCGGCGGCGTCGCTCGCGCAGGGCACCGAGGTGACCCGGCCTGTCACCCGAACCCCGTTGTCCCCCGTCCGGACGGCCGGCAGCCGCGCGGCCAGACGGCGGGACGTCCCGTTCGGGCCCGGTTCGTCGAGCGCAGGTACGACGGCGGTGACCATTGAGCCATCCCTGAGCCGCTCGAGGCCGGCCCGCCAGCCGGTCGCGTGCATCAGCGGCAGCAGGTAACCCGCCACCGCGTCGACCGGGCCGGTGACCGGCACCGCGCCGAAGGCCTCGGCGACGTGCAGAGCGGCCACCCGCTCGGCCGGGCCGGAGTCGACACCGGTGGCGGCGGCGAAGTGTTCGAGCCACTCCGATGCGACCAGCTCGCGCCACGCGGCCAACCGGGCGTCACATGTCGGTTCGCCGGCGGGGTCGGGCATACGCTCGCGGAGGAATTCCAGCAGCGCCCCGCGCAACACCGCGACGTCGTCGTCGATCCGGTAGTCCATGCCGATTCTCTCCGATCCGGTCAGCCGCGGTCGCTCGGTAGTCCGAGCGACTTGGCAATCAGGTTGCGTTGGATCTCCGACGTCCCGCCATAGATCGTCTCGGCCCGGCTGAACAACAACGCCCGCTGCCAGTCGGACCAGCCGGGCGGGGCCTCAGTTACCTCGGGGCCCGCCACCTCGAGGAGGGTGGCGAGCTGGGCCTGGTGGCTCTCGCTCCACAGGACCTTGGCCACCGGCGCCAGGATCCCGGGTTCGACACCGTCGGCGATGGTGGCCAGCACGCGCCGAACCGTGCTGTCGACCGCCCGGCTGCGCACGAACGCGTCAACCAGGATGTCGTCGTCGTGCCCCTCGTTCGTCAGGCGCACGTTCATCAGCTCCAGCTCACGGGACAGCTGCAGGGCCCGTTGAGCGAGGGCGGTGGACCGTTCCCGGGCTAGGGCATAGGTCGCCACGCGCCAGCCGTCGCCGATCTCGCCCACGACGTCCTCCGCATCGACGACGGCATCGTCGAGAAACACCTCGCAGAACTCGCTGCTGCCGGTGAGGTTGCGCAGCGGCCGGACGGTGATCCCGGGGCGGTCCATGTGCAGGACCATCATCGTGACGCCCTTCTCGACGCCCGCGACCCGGGCCATCAGGTAGCAGCGCTGGGCGTACATGGCGTAGGAGGTCCACACCTTCTGGCCGGACACGATGAACCGGTCGCCATCGGGCACCGCGCGAGTGGTGAGGGCGCCCAGGTCGGAACCGGCGGCGGGCTCGGAGAAGCCCTGGCACCAGACCTCGTCGTGGGCCAGCATCGGGCCGAGATAGCGGGTCTGTTGCTCCGGGGTGCCGAACGCCATCAGGGCCGGGGCGAAGATTCCCATTCCGTTGGTGTTCATCTGTTCTGGTGCCCCGGCGGCCACCAGAACGTCGAGGAACGCCAGTTGCGCGTCCACGCCGAGCCCACGTCCGCCGTAGGCCACCGGCCAGTGTGGCGCGAGCCAGCCGCCGGTGTGCAGCATCCGGCCCCACTCCAGGCGCATGCGGACGTACTCGACGTCGTCGCCGGTGCCGACGGGGACGTCGCGCCAGTGCGCGGGAAGGTTCGCCTCGACCCACGCGCGCAGCTGCTCGCGGTACTCGAGGGCTGGCGCGGAGAGTGTGAGATCCATCAGCTCCTGATCCTCCCGGCGGGCAGGTCGTTCGTGGCCGGCGCTTACCAGCGTCGGACTTTATCCTTGTAAGAATTATGAGGTACAGGCCGGCGCTCGGCAAGGTGGCCAGAGGTCCGCACCGAGCCGCGACCGGTGCGCTGGGTCGGCGATGTCCACCAGGGCCCGTGCTCGCTGGATGCGGGACAGCCCGCGTAGGTCCGCCGCTCCGTGCTCGGTGACCACCCACCCGACGTCCGAACCGGCCGTGGTGACCGGGCCGTCGAGGCCGGTGACGATCCGGGATGCTCCGCGCCCTGTCGTGGAGGGCAGCGCGACGATCGCGGCCCCGCCCGGCGAGGCCGCCGCGCCACGCAGGAAGTCGACCTGACCGCCGACCGCTCCTAGGTATCGGCCGCCCACCGACTCGGCGCCGACCTGACCGTCGAGGTCCACCTCCAGTGCCTGGTTGACCGCGACGAACCGGGGCAGAGCGCCGGTGATCGCGGCCGGGTGAACTTGGTCGACCGGGCGCAGCTCGACCGCGGGGTTGCGGTGCAGGTACCGATACAGCCGGTCGGTACCCACAGCCGTGCCGGTCACGGCGACCGGCCGGTTGTCTCCCATCGCCACCGCTCCGTGCTCATCGAGGTCGACCAGCCAGTCGCCGACCAGTCCGCCGTGCAGCCGCAGGCCGCGATGCCCACGCAAGGCGGTCGCGACCGCTGTGGCCAGGCCTCCCACGCCCAGCTGCAGCGTCGCCCCGTCCGGCACCAACTCGGCCACATGACCGGCGATGCGGACCTCGACGTCGCCCCCTGCCCGGTCGGGCACCTGCGTCGGACCTCGTTCGACGTGGATCGAGGCGGCGAACGCAGACCCGGGAAGCCGGCCCGGGCCCGCGGTCACCGGGACCCGGGGGTCGATCTCGGCCAGCACCACCCTGGCGGTCTGGGCGGCGGCCAGCAGATAGTCGACGCTGACCCCGAGGGAGTGGAAGCCGTCCGCGTCCGCCGGCGACACCTGGCAGAACACCACGTCCGCCGGCTGGCGACCCGACCTGATCAGGTCGGGCAGTGCCGACATGTGGCAGCGCAGCACGTCCACCGGTCGCCCGGAGAGCACGCCGAGCGCGCCGTAGGAGCGCAGCCGGAGCCCGTCCACGCCCTCGAGGCGGGTGTCATAGGTCATGCCGACGAACGCGGTGACACCCCCGAGGTCCGCGGCTTGCCGGACCAGTGCACCGATAAGGGCCCTGGGCTCACCGCCTGCCTGACCCCACAGGACTGTGTCGCCCGGGCGTACGAACTCCCGCAGGTCGATCGACGCGGTATCCGGGCCGGTGGGTTCACTGCTCACGTCGGGCGATTCGGGTCGGGTCGGTGGCTCACCGCTGCGGCCGCAACCGCGCGGCGCGGTCGCGCAGGGAGTACCGCATGAACTTGCCGGTGCTCGTCATCGGGAAGCTCTCGAGCATCTCGACGGCCTCCGGCCACTTGGTCCGGCTGAGGCCTTTGTCGGCGAGGAATGCGGTGAGATCGGCCAGGGCGACGGTGTCACCGGGGGTCTTAGGCACGACGAAGACGGCGGCGCGCTGCCCGAGCCGCTCGTCGGGCATCGCGACAACGGCGGCCTGGCCCACCCGGGGGTGCTCGTAGAGCAGCTCCTCGATCTCCCGGGGGTCGATCTTGTAGCCGCCGCGGTTGATCAGGTCGTCTCGGCGGGAGACGAAGTAGCCGTAGCCGTCGGTGTCGAACCGGACGATGTCGGCGGAGCGGAACCAGCCGTCCTCGGTGAACATCTTCGTGGTGATGTCGGGCTGGCCGAAGTAGCCGACCACGAAGTTCGGCCCGCAAGACCAGAGCTCACCTTCCCCCGGGAGCTCGACCTCCCGGCCTTCGTCGTCGACCAGGCGCATCCGGACACCGTCCAGGACCGTGCCGATGCTGCGGCTCGTGATCGAGATCGGGTCGCCGGGTCGCGTCATGTGGGTGACACCGGCCTCGGTATAGCCGTAGAACGCCGAGATGTCGACGTCCAGCTGGGTGTTGAGCGCGCTGAGGGTCTCCGCCGGGCATGGCGCTCCCGCGTAGCAGATGGTGCGCAGGCTCCGCACGTCCCGCGAGCCGAGGTCTGCGAAGCGGGCCAGGTCGATCAGCATCGGCGCCGCGCCGAGCAGGAAGGTCGGCCGGTCTCGCTCCAGCAACTCCACACAGCGGGCCGTGTCCCAGCCGGTGAGCAGGGTGAACGCCGCACCGCGGTGTAGCGCTGACAGCACGCCGAGGCCGAGCCCGGTCAGGTGGGCGATCGGCGTGACGATGATCCATTGTGCGTTGCGCGGGAACTTCTGCCCCTGCTCGAACTTCCGGATCCAGAAGAGGTTGTTCGCGTGGGTGTGCAGCTCGGCCTTCGGTCGGCCGGTGGTGCCGGAGGTGAACATGATGAAGAACGGGTCCGCCCCGGTGGGGCGCAGGGCGTCGAGGTCATGATGCCCGGCCGTCGAGGTAGCTGCGCCGGCGCCCGCCATGGCCTCGAACGAGAGCAGGCCGTCCGCGCCGTCGCCGCCGACTACGATGAGATGCTCCAGCACGGCGACCCGCTCGCGCATGGTGCGGGCCAACGGGACGAATTCGCGGCCCTTGAAGTCGACGGGCACCACAAGCGCCCGGGCTCCGGTCAGGTTCAGCACGTAGTCCAGGTCGTGCTCGTCGTAGACCACGTGCAAGAAGACCGGGATGATCCGGGCTCGGGCGCAGGCCATCAGCGTCACGCAGAACTCGCTGCTGTTGGGCAGCTGCATGGCGAGCCGGTCGCCGGGTGTCAGTCCCAGGTCGAGTAGTGACAGGGCCAGCGCGCGGGTGCGCCGTTCGTACTCTCCGTAGCTGGTGCGGCGGCCATCCTCGTCGATGATGGCCAGGGCATCCGGTCGCTCGGCGGCGTGGCGCTCCAGGTCGTGCACGAAGCTCTGGTCGGTCCAGTCGCCGTCGTCGACGTAACGCTGCAGGATGTCGCGGGTGACCCAGGTGTCCTGCCGCGCGGCCAGCTCGTCGAGGCGCTCGGACATCCGATCGTCCACCCGGCCGGGCCCGGTCATCCGTTGAGTCCGAGCTGCCCGGCGATGATGTTCTTCTGGATCTGCGAGGTCCCGCCGAAGATGGTCAGGACCAGCGAGTCGCGAACGTAGGACTGCATCTCGCTCTCCATGCTGTAACCCATGCCTCCCATGAACTGCATGCCCTGCAGCGCGGCCTCCTTGGCCGTCTCGGTGGCGAACAGCTTCGCCATCGAGGCCTCGGCAGGGGCCTGGTCGCCCTCGTCGAGCAGCTCGGCGACGTGGCGAACGAGCAGACGGGCCGCGAGCAGCTTGGTGGCCGTCTCGGCGAGGCCGTGCTGCAGCGCCTGGAACCGGCCGATCGGCTGCCCGAACTGGTAGCGCTCCTTGACGTAGCGCAGCACGTCGTCGAACGCCCGTTGTCCGATGCCGACCGCCTCGGCGCCCAGGATCATGCGCTCGCTGTTCAGCCCGCGGACCAGGGCGCTCCAGCCCTGGTCGAGGCCACCGACGATGTCGGCGTCGGTGGCCGCGACGTCGGCGTACCGGGTGATCGTGGTGTCGATGTGGCCCAGCATCTCCAGTTTGGTGACCTCGACCGACTCCATCGGCAACAGGAACAGCGAGATACCGCGGTGCTTGGGCACGTCGGGGTTGGTGCGGGTGACGACCAGCACCCACCGGGCGTGGTTGGCGTTGCTCGTGTAGATCTTTTCGCCGTTGATCCGCCAACCGTCGCCGTCACGGCGGGCGTGCGTACGCACCGCGGCCGCGTCGGACCCGGTGTCCGGCTCGGTGATAGCGATCGAGAGCACTGAACCCCGTGCCACCTCCGGCAGGACGCGCTTCTTCTGCTCCTCGGTGCCGAACAGGATGATGGCCTGGGCGGTGATCACCGTGGTGAGGAACCCGGTCACCGGCAGGCGGTGGTAGGTGAGCCGCTCGGTGAGCAGCGCGACGTCGGACAGCTCGCCGCCGGCGCCGCCGTACTCCTCCGGGATCGTCAGACCGAGCCAACCGGTGGCCGCCAGCTTCTGGTAGAGCGCGGGGTCGTGGGCCACGGTTCCGTTGGCGGTCATCTCGCGTAATTTCCGCGGCGGGCACTCCCGTTCGCAGAAATCATCCACCGCCTTGACAAAGGCGATCTGCTCGGGGGTGAGCCGTTCACGCAACGCTGCCATCTGTTGACCTCAGCTCTTTTCCTAATAAGGATCACCCTGTACGTTAGCCGCTCGGAGGGCGGTGCGTCACTAGCCGAGGAGACCCATTGGACCGAACCGACGGTTGGGTCGTAGCGGCCTCGTCGGTGCCCGCCGGATGCGGTCCATGAGGTGACACCAAGTCCAACGGAGGACGACAAATGACTACAACCGACGCCGGGCCACGGCACGTGCGGGTCGAGGTCGAGCGCGGCGTTGGTCTGCTGACCGTCGACCGTCCGCCGGCCAATGCACTGGACCTGTCTCTGGTGCAGGAGATCGTGCGTGCGGCGGGGCAGACGGCAGCCCGCGACGACGTGGGCGCGCTGGTGCTCACCGGGGCCGGCCCGAGATTCATCGCCGGTGCGGACATCAAGATGCTGAACACTCTCGGGCCGGATGAGATGCCCCGTTTCGTCAGCTCGATCCAGCGGGCGATGGACGACTTCGAGGCCATCCCGGTCCCGACGATCGCGGCGATCAACGGCCACGCCATGGGCGGTGGCATGGAGCTTGCGCTCGCCTGCGACCTGCGAATGCTGTCCGAGTCGGCCCGGGTCGGGCTGCCCGAGGTGAAGCTCGGGTTGCTGCCCGGTGCCGGTGGTACCCAGCGGCTGGTGGAGGTCGTCGGCAAGGGTCGGGCCCTGGAGATCCTTTACACCGGCCGCCAGCTCGGCGCGGAGGAGGCCCTGTCGCTCGGCTTGGTCAACAGCGTCTACCCCGCCGACCAGCTGTTGGCGGCGGCGATGGACCTGGCCGCGACGCTGGCCGCCGGTGCGCGTCCCGCGTTACGCGAGCTCAAGGCGTGCGTGCTCGGGTACCTCGACGGCGGCCGGCGCGCGGGGATGCGGGCCGAGGCGTCCGGGATCGACCGCTTGTTCACCACCCCCGAAGCCCGCGAGGGCATCGCGGCGTTCGTCGAGAAGCGACCGGCCCGCTTCGGGCAGCGGTCCGACGGTGGCTGAGCCGGTTCGGGTGTCGGTTGTGTGGCAGCCCGTATGACTGGGCCGGCCCGACGGTCGGATCCGGCCAGAGAACCCGGTGAGCGGCCCGCCGACGCGTTCGGCGGGCCCACTCCTGTCCAGCGGGACTGGTCGTGCGTGACGGGTGTACGCCCGGGGGAGCGGGTCGTGTTCGCCGGTGCCGCGGGCAAGATCGTCGGCGAGGTCTGGCCCGCCGTCGGCGCCCACGTCGGCTCAGCTCTGCTGCTACACGGCGGTGGCCAGACCCGGCACTCCTGGTACCGCACCGCGGCCGCCCTCGCCGACAGCGGTTGGACCTCGATCGCGTTCGATGCACGCGGGCACGGAGACAGTGACTGGTCCCCGGACGGCGACTACAGCATCGACGGGCTGGTTGCCGACCTTCGTCGGGTGGTCGGGGCACTGGACGAGCCGCCTGTGCTGGTCGGCGCCTCTATGGGTGGCGCGACGTGCCTGGTGGGGGAAGGCGAGCACGGCGGCCTCGCCCGCGCACTGGTACTGGTGGACATCGTGCCCAGAGCCGAGCCCGACGGTGTCGCGAGGATCATGGCGTTCATGAGCGCGAACCCGGACGGTTTCGGCTCGCTCGAGGAGGTCGCCGAGGCCGTGCAGACGTACAACCCGCACCGGCGGCGGGCTCCGACCCCGGAGGGCCTGCGCAAGAACGTGCGACAGCGCAAGAACGGCCGGTGGTACTGGCACTGGGATCCGGCCTTCCTGCTGATCGACAACGAGCCGAGGCGCGCGACGAGCCACGAGCGGGCGTCGGCCGCCGCCGCCCGGATCCGCGTGCCTGCGCTGCTGGTGCGCGGCGACCAGTCCGACATCGTCGGTGACGAGGGCGTCGCCGAGTTCCTCGGGCTGATCCGCGGCTCGCGTCATGTCGACGTCTCGGCGACCGGGCACATGGTCGCGGGCGACGACAACGACGCCTTCACCTCGGCGGTCCTCGATTTCCTGTCCGACCAGGGCACCTCCCCCACGGGCGATCGCGGCCGAGCCCAGAGCGGTGTCCGATGACCACCGGCGACGGTCTCCGTTTTCGAACATCGATCACCGAGATGGACCATGAGGAGATCTACGTCCGCGGCTATCCGCTGTCTGAGTTGATTCAGGGGCGCGGGTACGCGGAGAGCACCTACCTCACCCTGCGCGGCGAGCTGCCCGGGCCGGCCGAGGCGAGGGTCTTCGACGCCGCGCTGAGCTCCTTGATGTCCTATCCGGCGGGGCGGGGCCCGAACATCCTGGCCGGCCGGATCGCGGTCTCGGTCAACCCCGAGCCGGCGGTGGGGATCTTCGCGGCGCTCTCCTGCGCCGGCCGGCACACGATCTCGCCCGAGCACACCGCGGCCATGCTGGCCGACGGTCTCACCCGCCTGGGCGACGACCCGTCGGAGGAAGAGGTCGCGGCCACCGCCACCGCCATGGCCCGAGAACGGCGAGAGGCGGGTGTGCCGCTGCCCGGAGTCGGGCACCCCGACTTCACCGAGGAGGACCCCCGGGCTCGGGCGTTGCTCGCGATGGCTCGCGGACACGGGTTCGTGGGCACCGCCAGCAGGCTGCACGTAGCATTGGTGCGGCAGTACAACGAGCTACGCCCAGGTCGCCGGCCACTGCCGTTGAACATCGACGGGGCGCTCGCCCGGGTACTCACCGAGCTCGGTTTCACCCCGCCGCAGATGTACGTGGTCAGTCTGATCTCGTTCTTGCCGGGGATCGCCGCGCACATGCTCGAGGAGATCGACAGCGGCGAACGGTTCCGCATGCTGACCACCGACCGCGAGGAGTACTACGGCCCCGCCCGGCGGCCGCTCCCCGCCCGGAACCCAGCCGATACCGGTGAGCCACCGCCATCCGCCCGCGTCGCTCCAGTCGGGCATGGTCGAGTTCCGGAGAAATGACATGGATAGTCAGATCATGGATCGGCCGCTGCTGATGAAGCAGCTGCTATGGCGGGCGGAACGGGTGTACGGCGACATCGGCGACCCCAAGGGGGGTGCTCTACAGCCACCGCCGCGTCGTGCTGCACACCCTCGGGATGTGCGTCCACGACGTCGGGGTGATCGACCCGGATGGGTACCTCCAGCTGACCGACCGCTCGAAGGACCTGATCAGGGCGGCGGGGAGTGGATCTCGTCGGTCGAGCTGGAGAACTCGTTGATGTCCCACCCGGCGGTGGCCGAAGCGTCGGTGGTGGCGGTACCGTCGCCCGGGCCCGGTACCTCGAGGAGGAGGTAGTCCGATGATCCTGGTCGACTACTACTGCGACGACTGCGATGGCCTGAGCGAGCATCGTGTGGCCAGTCCCGCGCCCGCCACGATGGACTGCCCGGCATGCCGGGCCCCGGCCCGTCGCAGGTTCGCCGCTGTGGGACTCGGTGGGCGGGCCTCGGCCCCCTCCGAGCCCGAGCCGGCCAGGTCCGGTCGGCCGTTGTGTCTGGACAACCGCGACGTGCCGGGACTATGTCACATGACGCCTGACGCCGGGCGGGCGTGGGTGGCGAGGGCGCGGCGCGACAACCGCGCCCTCGACCGGGAGCTGGAGCGCCAGGAACGATCGCTCACGCTGGGCGGCGGCGTGGTGGCCGACCCGATGTCGCACGACCACGGTCACGCGCACAGTCACACGTGCGATCCCGCCCAGAACTCGGCGCCGGCCTGACTGTTACCACAGCCGCTGACCGACCTGATCCGCGAAACCCGGCTCTCACCGATCACGAAGGAGACGACGATGGCGACACCCGGAACGGCCAAACGGATGTGGGCACTGGACTCACCAACATTCACCGTCGACAAGTCCTTGCTACTGGTCGGGGCGTCGGGTGAGTGCACCATCCCGATGCCCGCCTACCTCATCGAGCATCCGAAGGGCCTGGTGCTGTTCGACACAGGGTTGGCACCGGCCGCGGCCACCGACCCCGAGGCCCTCTACGGCGAGGTGGCCAGCCTCCTCGGGCTGTCGTTCGCCCCGGACCAGGCCGTGGACGCGCAGCTGAAGGCGCTCGGGTACAAGTTGTCCGACATCAAGTACGTGATCGCTTCGCACACCCACCTCGACCACGCCGGAGGCCTCTACCTGTTCCCGGACGCCCAGTTCTTCGTGGGAGAGGGCGACATGCGGTTCGGGTTCTGGCCCGACCCGGCCGGTGCGGGGTTCTTTCGCCAGGCCGACCTCGAGCCGTTGCGGGGCCGGAATGTGCTGGAGGTTCCCGGCGTCGACCACGATGTGTTCGGTGACGGGAGTGTAGTGATCCTGTTCACCCCAGGGCACACCCCGGGGGAGCTGAGCCTGCTGGTGCGGCTGCCGGGGCGGAACTTCATCCTCACCGGCGACACGGTGCACCTGCGCGAGGCGTTGACCACGATCGCCCCCATGCCCTACGACGCGGACACGGTTCAGGCGCTGAGGTCGATCCGGAGGCTGAACCTGCTCCGGGACTCGGCCGACGCGACGATCTGGATCAGCCACGACCCGCAGGACTGGGCCGAGTTCCAGCATGCACCACACTGCTTCGAGTGATTGACAGACGCGGGCGTCGAGCTGCTCCGGGTCTGCGATGCGATCCAGTAAGCCGTCGCCTGCGACAGACGCCGGCACTTCGCTCCTGAGGGTCGTGGTCTGCGCGTTCGGTCAGGAGCTTTCCGGGCACGCCCCGGGCGAGCGGCTCTCCCCCGAGGACATGGACAAGACGCGTCGCGTGCCCCGCGAGCGGTGGCTGCAATTGCGGTGAAGCCGGGCATCGCTCACAACCCTGCCTTGGACACGCGCCCTTCGCGCCACGTGAACTCGATGCCGGCCACAATGACCCCACGGGTCTCCCTCGGGTCGATGATGTCGTCGAGGTAGAAGTTAGCCGCTGCCTCCCACGGTTCGGACTCATGCGACCACTGCTCCACCAGCTCGGAGAGCCGCTGCTCGTAGGCTTCGGCGCCGCCCTCGGCCCGCAGGATCTCCAGCTCGCGACGGTGCACGGTGCGCACCCCGGCCTCGGGTGCCATGAACCCCAGCTCGGCCGTCGGCCAGGCCACCAGCAGATCCGGAGAGGACTGCTTGCCGGCGAGCAGGAAGTACCCACCGCCGTAGGACTTGCGCAGCACCACGGCAACCTTGGGCACCTTCGCCTGGGACAGCCGCAGGGCCACCCGCTCCAGGTGCTTGATCAGGCCGCGGCGCTCCTCGTTGGAGCCGATCAGCAGTCCGGGCACGTCGTGCAGCATCACCAGCGGCAGGTTGAAGGTGTCGCAGACCTCGATGAAGTCCAGCCACTTCTGCAGCGCGGGGACGTCCAGGGCACCGCCGTGGCGCATCGGCTGGCTCGCCGCGAGGCCCACCGCCATCCCCTCGATCCGGGCGAACGCGCAGATCAGGCCAGGCCCCTTCATCGCCCCGTACTCGAGGATGGTGCCTTCGTCGAACACCGCGTCCAGAACCGGACGCATGTCGTATCCGTGTTTGCGCTCCACCGGCAGCAAGTGCAGCAGGTCCTCCGCCGAGCGTTTCGGGGGCACAGGCAATGCCAGTGGAGCCTCCTGCGCGGCGTTGTCGGGGAGGTAGGTCAGCACTCGCCGTAGGGCGGCGATGGCCTCGTGCTCGGTCTGTGCCAGCATCTCGACGGTGCCGGCGTGCCCGATCGCCACCTCGGGACCACCCAACTCCGTGTTGCTCAGCTGTTCGCCGGTCGCGGTGGCGACCACCTCGGTGCCGGACAGGGCGATCGAGGCGTTGGGGGTCATGACCGAGAAGTGGGCGGCCGAGGCCTCGATGCCGGCGTCGCCGAAGCATGGTCCGAGCGCGGCACACAGCCGGAGCACCGTGGGATACCCGTCCGGCGTCGCCAGGAAGGCGTCGAAGGCGATGGGTAGGCCACCGAAGCGCCAACCCATCAGGTCGGGCATCCGGCCGCCGTCCGCGTCGGCCAGCACGATGATCGGGAATCCGGAGCGTCCAGCCGCTGTGAACAACCGCATCAACTTGCTGGCGTTGACCCGCGCGGTGGTGCCGCCCAGCACCGTGGCGTCCACGGCCATGACGGCTACCCGCCGGCCGCCGACGCGCGCCCAACCGGTGATCAGACCGTCTGCCCCGCCCGGCGTGTCCGGCCGGGTCTCGGGCAGTGCGAGCAGCCCGAGCTCGTGCCAGCTGCCGGCGTCGATGAGCAGGTCGATCCGTTCTCGGGCGGTCAGCCGACCGCTGGCTCGGTGCCGGGCGATCCGCTCGGGTCCGCCCATGGCGAGCGCCTCGGCGCGCCGCCTCTCCAGCTCGGCCACGTGCTCCAGCATGGCCGCACGGGCCTGGGCCCGGCTAGGGTGGAGCTGGTCGCTCTCGACGTCGGCAGCGCTCATGGTTCCCACCATAGGGCTATCGCGAACGCTCGTTAACCACGTGCTCCGGCGTGGCCGCTCGCGGACGTCCCGGCCGGCCCCCCGGAGGAGGACCAGCCGGGCGCGTGCGGTCGTTCTCAGTCGTTGAGCTGTTGGGTACTGGCGTAGATCGATTTGTACTCGAGGTATCCGTCGAGCCCTTCGGGCCCGGCCTCGCGCCCGATACCGCTCTCCTTCATGCCGCCGAAGGGTGAGCCGAGATCGATGTTGTAGTAGTTGACCCCGATGGTGCCGGTCCGGATGCGCCGGGCGACGTCGATGCCGTGGGCCTCGTCGGCGGTCCATACCGATCCGGCCAGGCCGTAGTTGCTGTCGTTGGCGATGGCGATGGCTTCGTCCTCGGTGTCGTATGGAATCACTGCGAGTACTGGTCCGAAGACTTCCTCGCGAGCCAGCCGGTCGTTGTTGTCTACGTCGGCGAACACGGTCGGCTCGACGAACCAGCCGCGGTCGAGGTTCGCCGGCCTGCCGCCGCCTGCGACCAGTCGTGCGTTGCTGGCGTTCCCGGCGTCGATGTAGCTCAGCACCTTCCGCAGGTGGTGTTCGCTGGCCATCGGGCCGCACGTGACGGCTGGATCCAACGGGTTGCCGACGGTCAGGCCGCCGGCGAATCCGGCGACCGCATCCACAACCTCGGCGTAGCGTGAACGCGGCGCGAGGATCCGGGACTGGGTCGTGCAGGTCTGACAGTTGTTCATGAACGAGGCCAGACCCAAGCCCTGCACGAATACGTCGAGATCGGCGTCGTCCAGCACTATGGAGGCGGACTTGCCACCCAGCTCCAGTGAGAACCGGCGGATCAACCGGCCGCACTCGGAGCCGATGGCCCGGCCGGCCTCCGTCGATCCGGTGAAGGCGATCTTGTCGACGCCGGGGTGGCTCACCAGCGCGGACCCTGCCTCACGGCCGGCCAGCACGATGTTGAGCACCCCCGGAGGCACGCCTGCCTCCTGAGCGGCGTCCCCGAAGATGTAGGAGTCCAGAGCGGTGTCCGGAGACGGCTTGAGCACGATGGTGCAGCCGGCGGCCAGGGCAGGGGCGATCTTCATCATGGCAAGCGCTTGGGGGTAGTTCCAGGGTGTGATCGCCCCGACCACCCCGACTGGCTCGCGGCGCACGATGGTGGCCCCGGACTGGCTCGGCCGCGCGGCCTCTAGCGGTGTGCTCTTGACGATCTCGGCGTACATCTGCAGCAGGGCGGCGGGGGCGCCGCCGTTGAATGCCGCAGACAGGCCGATGGGCATGCCGTTCTCGCGGCTGACCAGCGTGCTGGTGCTTTCCGCGCGAGAGGAGAGGGCGCTGGCGAAGCGGTGCATCACCTCGGCCCGTTCCTCCGCCGTGGTGCGGCCCCAGGGCCCGTTGTCGAGTGCGTTGCGAGCGGCGGACACAGCAGCGTCGATGTCGGCGTCGTTGCCCAGCGCCGCCGTACCCAGCAGCTCTCCGGTGGCCGCCTCCAATGAACGCTGCGTCTCGGTGCCTTTGGGTTCCACCCACTCCCCGTTGATGAAGAAACGGGTTCGGTCCAGCTCGGTCTTCTGGTCGATGGTTGCCGTCATCATGCCTCCCGATATTGGGCTGTTAGGTCGCTGATTCGATGCCGCATCCCGCGGATGACTGGCGAATCAGCACAATCATCACCAGCTAACCAGTAACGTCGATCACACGGAACCGTAGGTGGCGGGGGAATGCATCCGGCCAGGGCTCCTGCCGTCCACCGAGAGCGTAAGATCATTATCCTGTATCCGTCGTTCGGCGACCAGCACCCACGGGACTTTCCGGTTCCCGCCGTGGCCCCGACGGCGGCCGGGCTCCGGCCCGCGCGGGGTGGCCGACACGGAGATTGACAGTCGGGGCGCGCTGAGCGAGAGTCGGGTTGATCTGTGCACGGAACGCAGACCCCCCATCCTCGGAGGCGATCGTGGCCGTCCCAGCCCGCTCAGACACCTCGGCGGCCCGGCAGCGCGCGAGATATCTCGAGATGGTGGAGGACCACCGGGTGCACAGCAGTCTCTACACCGACCCGACCGTCTTCGACGACGAGCAGCGCGCCATCTTCGACGGCTGGGTCTACGTCGCGCACGAGAGCGAGGTCGCCGAGCCGGGCGACTACTGCCTCAAGACGATCGGCACCCAGCCCGTGGTCATCAGCAGGGACGCCGAGGGGCACGTCCACGTATTGATGAACCGGTGCAGCCACCTCGGCAACCTGCTGTGCCACGACCAAAAGGGCAACTCCGGGACCTTCCGCTGCCCCTACCACGGTTGGACCTTCCGCAACACCGGTGACCTGGTCGGGGTGCCCTACAAGGCCGGCTACGGCCCGGACTTCGACCGGGGTGACTTCGCGCTGGGCCGACCCGGTCGGGTGGACAGCTACCGGGGTTTCGTCTTCGCCAGCATGTCCCCCGACGTGCCTGACCTGCGTGAACACCTGGGCAACGCGGCCGAGGCGATCGACCGGCTGTGCGAGCTGTCACCCGAGGGCGAGATTGAGCTGAACCGGGGCTGGCTGCGCCACCGCACGTTCTCGAACTGGAAGATCGCCTTCGAGAACGAGGTCGACGGCTACCACGGCAACTTCGTGCACCGGTCGCTGAAGATGGTCGGCAGCTGGTCGTTGCTCGACCAGGCCGACGTGACGAACGAGAAGTCGGCCTCCCAGGTGCGCTATCTGGGCAACGGGCATACCGACATCGACTGGCGGCCGCAGTTCCGGAAGGTGGGGCACCCCTACCTGTGGCTCGGGGCGCCCGAGGAGTCCCGGCTGGCCGACTACGCCGAGGCACTCGCGGCGCGACACGGACCTGAGGGCGCCCGGGAGCGACTGATCGACGGGCCACCCCACACCCTGATCTTCCCCAACCTGTTCATCGCCGAGCTGTTCATCCTGGTGATCCAGCCGATCGGGGTGGGGGAGTCGGTTCAGATGCAGACGCCCATCCAGTGGAAGGGTGCACCGACACTCAACAAACGTGTGATGCGCCAGACGGGAGCCTCCATCGGGCCAGCCGGGATGGTCATCGCCGACGACAGCGCGATGTACGAGCGCAACCAACTCGGCATGGCGGCGCGTGAGCCACAGTGGCTGCAGCGCACCCGGGGTCTGCACCGCGAGCAGACACTGCCCGACGGCACCGAGGTCTCGAACATCACCGACGACACCCCACACCGCGGCTTCTGGCGGCACTACCGCTCGCTGCTCACCGGCACCAACCCGGATGGTCCGCTGAAGGACGGGGACGGCCGGTGAAGCTGGTCAATGAGTTCGCCGCGGTCGAGGTGGAGCTGGACAACCGTGCCAACGGGGTGCGCCTCAAGATCGTCGATCTGACCCGGAACTCCCACGCGGTCTACCTGGACCCGGTGCACCTGGAGGCGCTGGTGTGGGCAGACCCGGCCGAGCTGGACCGGTTGACCGACCCCGACCACATCCTGCGCCGGCTCGACGCCGACGGCCCGACCGACCGAGCGGAAGGCGCCCGATGAGCGTTCCCACCGAAGTGCTCGGCGAGCTGGTCACCGGGGACCGGCTGGACGCGGTGCGGGCATTCGTCTACCGCGAGGCCAGACTCTTGGACCAGCGGCGCTACGCGGACTGGCTGGAGGTCTGGACTAGCGGGCCCGAGGACCTGTACTGGGTGCCCGCGGAGGACGACGTGGCCGGTGGGGACGAGGTCATCTCCTACATCTACGACAACACCACCCGGCTGCGTACCCGGGTGAAACAGCTGCTCACCGGCGAGCGTTACTCGCAGGTCCCGACGTCGAGCACGGCCCGGGTGGTGTCGAACCTGGAGGCCTACACCGCGGCACCGGGCGGCGACGGCGACGACGGTGCGGTCCGGGTGCTCACCTCGTTCGCGCTGCACGAGTACCGCCTGGGGCGGACCCACGTGTGGGCCGGGCGCACCGAGTACCGGCTGGTGGGCCCGGACGCCGGGAACCTCCGGATGGCGGCCAAGAAGGTGCTGCTGGTCGACCGCACCGGGGCGGTGCCCTCGATGGCCTTCCTGCTCTGAGCCGTCCCGCGGTCCCGGACGGCCGCCGCTAAGCTGATCAACTGTTCGGCCCGGACCACAGGGGGTGTGTTGGCGTGCGCAATGACCCGGCGATCGCCGCGGTGACCGAGATCCCGCCCGGCCGGTACCCGGACTTCGACGAGCTCGGCCTGCACCTGCGGGTGCTCGATGAGTTCCTCGACCAGTGGCAGGTGAAGCCGGGCGAGATCGACGGCGTGCTGGCGGCGCCGACCGGTGTGCTCGCAGAGGGCGGCGCGGACATCTCGGTGCACGAGAAGGTCGCCGACGAGCTGGGTATCAACCCCCGCTACGCCCAGTCGATGTACGCCGGCGGCGCCACCTATGCGCTGATGGTGGCCCGGGCCTCGGCGGCGATCGCCGCGGGGGAGGCCGACGCGGTGCTGTGCATCTCGGCGGGGAAGTTTCCGAAGGTCGGCGCAGCAGGCGGGGAGAAGATCGCCCGTTTCGCCAGCCACCCGGAATTCGAGTTCCCCTACGGTGTCTACATCCCGGTGCTCTACGCCATGGCCGCCACCCGCTACCTGGCCGAGACCGGGTGCACGCACGACGACCTCGCCGCGGTGTCGGTATCGCAGCGCGAGTGGTCACTGCGCCATCCCGACGCGTTCATGCGGTCCAAGGGCGCCATCACCATCGCCGACGTCGCGGCGTCCCGGATGGTGGCCAGTCCGTTCCATCTGTTGGACTGCTCGGTGCCGCTGGAAGGCGGCGCCGCCGTACTGGTGACAGGTGGTGAGATGGCCCGGCGGATCGCCGGCCGGCCGGCCTACTACCTCGGGCACGGTGAGGCGCATTTCGAGGCCGCGGTCAGCCAGCGCGCGAGGTTCGACACCGGCGGTGCCGAGGTGTCCTCCGCGCGTGCCTACCGGGCCGCCGGCATCACCCCATCGGAGATCGACATCGCGCAGCTGTACGACTCGTTCAGCAGCAACCCGTTGATGTACGCCGAGGAGTGCGGGTTGCTCGGCCGGGGCAAGGCGGGCGAGCACTACCGGTCCGGGGCGGCCTCGCCGGGCGGTTCGCTGCCGATCAACACCTACGGCGGTCTGATGTCCTTCGGCCACACCGGGGACGCCTCGGGCATGAGCATGATCGTCGAGGCCGCGTTGCAGGTAATGGGACGGGCCGACGAGCGGCAGGTGCCGCGCTCGTCCACGGCATTGGTGCACACCCACGGTGGCATGCTGTCCGAACACGCCACCCTGCTGCTGGGCGATCGGGCGGAGGGCTGAGACCATGACAGACGAGACGGCAGACGACACGGTTACCGATCGGACGCCGGGCAAGCCGATTCCGGAGCCGACGGCGGTCTCGGCCCCTTACTGGGCGGCTGTCGACACGGGTGAGCTGCGCATGCAGTACTGCCCGGTGTGCACCGGCTGGACCTTCCCGCCGAGCAGCCGCTGCCGGCAGTGCTCGACCCGGGACCCGCAGTGGCGGCCGGTCGCCGGCACCGGTGAGCTGCTGACCTGGTCGGTGGTGCACCAGGCGCCCTATCCCTCCTACGGGCCCGACACCCCGTACGTGGTGGCGGTGGCCCGGCTGGACGAAGGCCCCCAGCTGATGGCGAACCTGCTCGGGGCCGACGAGACCGCCCTGGCCATCGGGACTCGGGTGCGGGTGGTGTTCGAGGAGCGCGCGCCGGGGCGTCGGGTTCCACAGTTCGTCCTGGCCTGACACCGGGATCCGACCCGGGTTCCGTATTTTCTCCGGATGCCCAGCGCGGGTGGGGCCTCTCGTATGACTACGCAAGGTGTAGGCGACCACTCGACGGCGATGGCCGCTCGGGCGCCGGAACAGCGATCCAGACGGGGAGCAAGCACGCTATGACAACGACGGTCGGCGAGGTCACCGAGGCTGAGACCTCTCGGTACGTGCAGGTCGGTGAGTACCGCATCCACCTGAACGACACCGGGGCCAGGACGGCCGCGGCCGCGGCCAATCCGCCTTTCGTGCTGCTGCACGGCGGAGGTCCGGGAGCTTCGGGCTGGAGCAACTTCTCGCAGAATGTCGCGGGCCTGTCCGAGCACTTCCGGGTGCTCGTGGTCGACCAGCCGGGCTACGGCAAGTCGGACAAGCCGGTGGTCTCCGAGGGCGTCTGGACGTTCAACGCGCGGATCCTGGCCGGTGTGCTGGACGAGCTGGGCATCCCGAAAGCGCATGTCCTGGGCAACTCGCTTGGCGGGGGCACCGCGCTGAAGCTGGCCATCGACTATCCCGAGCGGGTGGAGCGGCTGGTCCTGATGGGTCCCGGCGGCGGTGCGCTGAACATATTCTCGGCCGACCCTTCCGAGGGTCTGAAGGTTCTGTTCGGCTTTTACGCCCCGCCAGGGCCCAGCCTGGAGAAGATGCAGAACCTGATCAACGTGATGACCTACGAGCCGACGAAGGTGCCCGAGGCAGTGCTGCACCAGCGGTTCGAGGCGGCCACCAGCCCGGAGGCCGTCGACTACGTGCGCCGGCTGTTCGAGAGTTTCGGTGCCTCCGGTGGCGGTATGGAGGAGCTGTGGCGCGAGGTCGACAAGATCGGCCACAAGACGTTGCTCACCTGGGGGCGTGACGACCGAGTACTACCACTCGATGGCGCGTTCTTCCTGCTCAAGCGGATGCCCGACGCGCGGCTGCACGTCTTCCCCAAGTGTGGGCACTGGGCCCAGCTGGAGTACCGCGACGAGTTCAACGCGCTGGCCACGACCTTCCTGACCGGCCCCTGACCCCGACCCGCCGAGCGGCCCTGGTCGGAGACGGCCGTGGGCGAGGAGTGAACCGAGTGAGCGAAACACCCGAGCAGGAGCTGACCGTCTGCCCCGTAGAGGACCTGGAGCCGGGCGAGCCGCTGCTGCTGGAGACCGTTCCCCCCATCTCGGTGTGGAACGTCGACGGGGTGCTCTATGCCATCGACGACACCTGCAGCCACGCGGAGGCGTCGCTGGCCGACGGCGACGTGGAAGGCTGCCTGGTCGAGTGTCCGTTCCACATGGCCAAGTTCGACCTGCGCACGGGGGAGCCGGAGAGCCTTCCGGCGACCGTCCCGGTTCGCACCCACGCCGTCGAGGTCCGCGACGGCATGATCACCGTACTGGTCGGGGTCGCGGCGCGACCCGAGGGAACTCCGGTCCCGGGCTGACCGGGGACGCGCCGGTCCGGCTCCGGCTGTCGGGCCGGGTCGCCGATCCCGTGGTTCGGGTCGACGCCTTCGGCCCGACGCCGGCGGGTGTCAGCCCAGACCGAGCTTCGGGCGCACCCAGTCGGCCATGTCGCTGACCGCCTTGTCCCCTTCGGGAGCCCGACCGGCCAGGAACGGGTATACGTGCTGCATCCCGTCGGCCACGTCGAGCCGTACCTCGACGCCGGCCCGCTTCGCGTTCGCCTCGAAACGCTGTGCGTTGTCCAGCAGCGACTCGGCGCCACCGGCGTTCATGAAGATCGGCGGCAGGCCGGCAGGGTCGGCGTAGAGCGGGTTCGCCAGGGGGTCGGTGGCCGAGCCATCCTCGCCCAGGAACGCGGCCGACATACCCTCCAGCACCGAGCGCTGCACCAACGCGTCGGTGGCGGCGTTCGACTCCAGGGTCTCGCCCTTGTGCTCCATGTCCAGCCACGGCGACATCGGTAGCAGGGCCGCCGGCAGCGGGTCGCCGTCCTCACGCAATTTCAGCGCCACGCTGATGGCGAGGTTGCCGCCGGCCGAGTCGCCCGCGGTGGCGATGTGCCCGGGTTCGATGCCCTGGGCCAGCAGCCAGCGGTAGGCGCGCACCGAGTCGTCCAGCTGAGCGGGGAAGGGGTGCTCCGGGGCGCGGCGGTAGTCGACCACCAGCGCGCGGCAGCCGATCGCCTTGGCCAGGTGGCCGGCCAGCTTGCGGTGGGTGTGCCGGCTGCCCACGACGAAACCGCCACCGTGGGTGAACAGCACCACGCGGTCGTTCGCGGCACCCCGCGGGATGCACCAGACCGATGGGACGCCGTCGGCGTCGACCTCTTCGTAGGTAACGTCGGTGGGCTCCCCGGTGGCCAGATGCCACTCCTCGAACAGGTCCCGCATCGCGGGTAGCTGCATCTCGGGGTCGGCGGTCATCCGGCTGAGCCATTCGGCGTAGATGTCTGCCAGGAATGCGGACTCTTTGCTGGGCATGGTTGATCCAATCTGTTGCTGTGGACAGTGGCCGTCAGAGATGGCCAGGGCCTAGGAGAGCAATGCCTCGGGAACGTCGGTAACCCTGCTACGCAGGTACTCGCCCAGCCCCTTGGCCTGCGAGTCGGGACGGACGCACGAGGCGACGCCCTCGCCGAGCAGTTCGTGGACCAGGAAGTTGAGCGCGAGCAGGTTCGGCAGCTCGAAACGTTCGATGCGTAGCCCCTCGGCCTCGGGACCCAGCAGCATCCGCACGCGCTCGACGTCGAGATGCTCGCGCGCCCAGGCGTAGCCTGCCTCGTCGCGGGCCCACAACCCGATGTTGGCGTGCCCGCCCTTGTCCCCGGACCGGGCACCGAGCACAGCTCCGATCGGAGCCCTCCGGGTGGGCCCGCCCGGTGCTCTCGCCGGAGCCGGCGGCGCGGCGGTGTCCAACCCTGTGGCGGTGTCCAACCCTGCGGCGGTGTCCAACCCTGCGGCGGTGTCCAACCCTGTGGCGGTGTCCGACGAGGAGAGTCCGGCTCCGGGCCCGGAGCCGCCATCGACCGTCGGTGGCTCGGAGATGATGCGGCGCCGGCCGTCGGGGAGAACCACGGTCTGGGTGACGGCGGAGCGTGGTACCGCGGCGGGCCGGTACACACCGTAGGCAGATTCGCTGCTGGGCGGCGTCGTGGTGTGGAACCCGGAGTAGCCGGCCAGCGCGATCTCCATGATGCCGCCGGAGAACTCGCGTCCCACCTTGCGCGGGTCGGGATCCTTGACGGTGACCCGCAGGTGCGCGGTGGCCTGGTCGTTCGAGCGGGCGTCGGGCGTGTCGAAGCGCAGCAGGCGCACGTCCACCTCGGCGAAGCGGTCGCGGCCACCGAGCACGTCGAACAGCTGCTGCTCGGCCCGGGCTGCCTTCTCCTCGATGTCCAGGCCTGTCAGCACCATGGTCATGGTGTTGCGGAATCCGCCGGTGTCGTTCAGCGCGACCTTCAGGGTCGGCGGCGGTGCGCTGCCGGTGACCCCGGAGATCCGCACCCGGTGCTCGCCCTGCTGCTCGAGCCGGATGCTGTCGAAGTGGGTGGTCACATCGGGGCCCAGGTAGGCGGGAGCGCCGATCTCGTAGAGCAGCTGAGCAGTGACGGTACCGACGGAGACCAGCCCGCCGGTGTCCTCGTGCTTGGTGATCACGCTGCTGCCGTCGGCCGCGACCTCGGCGATCGGGAACCCCGGGTAACGCAGGTCGGTCACCTCGCGCAGGAACGAGTAGTTGCCGCCGGTGGCCTGCGGGCCGCACTCGATGACATGCCCTGCGACCACGGCCCCGGCCAGCGCGTCGAAGTCGTCCAACCGCCAGCCGTGCCACCACGCCGCCGGACCGACGGTCAGCGAGGCGTCGGTGACCCGCCCGGTCACCACCACGTCCGCGCCGGCTGTCAGCGCCTCGGCGATGCCCCAGCCGCCGAGGTAGGCGTTCGCGCTGACCGGCTTCGCGTCGCCGACCGGCGGGAAGATCGCTGAGGTGTCACCGCGCAGATCGTCACCCTCGACATAGGCGATCTTCGGGTGCACACCCAGCCGCCGCGCCAGCTCGGTGAGCTTGGCGGCCAGACCGGCCGGGTTCAGCCCGCCGGCGTTGGCCACGATCTTGATGTTGCGGTCGAGACAGGTGCCGAGAACCTGCTCCATCTGGGTCAGGAAGGTGCGGGCGTAGCCGCCCGACGGGTCCTTGGCCTGTGCCTTGGCCAGGATGAGCATGGTCAGCTCGGCCAGGTAGTCGCCGCAGAGCACGTCGATCGGGCCGCCGTCGACCATCTCTCTCGCGGCCGCGATGCGGTCGCCGTAGAACCCCGAATAGTTGCCGATGCGCACCGGTGCGGTCATGAAGAGCTACCCCCGAGGGAACTGGCCGGGCTCACGTCCGGTCCCGGCCGGGCCGGCGAACGCCTGGGCGATGGACAGCCACTCGTCCGCGACCGGGCCGGTGGCCACCACGTCGGTGTCGTCCCGGTGCCGGCGCTGGGTGACCAGCAGGCAGTAGTCGAACGCGGACCCGGTGACCTTGTTCTCCGCGTCCGGTGGACCCCACGTCCAGGTCTGGCCGTCCGGGGCGAGCAGCTCGACCCGCACCGGCTCGGCGGGTGGGGTCCGGCCGTTGGCCACGTAGCTGAACGGGCGGGCGCCGGTGCCGATGTGCGCGATGTGCCGCAGTCGGGCCGACGGCTCGCGGGTGGCACCGAGTGCATCGACGATGTCCTGGCCGTGCGCCCAGGTCTCCATGATCCGCGCGGTGAGCGAGGACGCGGTGCTCATCGCCGGTCCGAACCACGGCACCCGCAGGCTCGGGTCCAGCGGTCCGAAGCCATCCATCAGGCCCTGGCGCGCGCTGTCGAACCAGGCCAGCAACTCCTCGCCCGGCATGTCGCGGAACCGGGCGGCGATCACCTCGGTGTCCACCCCGCCGGACTCGACCAGCCGCTTGAGCTCGCCGTTGAACGCCTCCGGGTCGGTGGCCGACTGCACCGCGACATCGTCGAAGTAGGCCAGGTGGCTCACCTGGTCGCGGATGGTCCAGCCGGCCGCCGGGGTAGGCCGGCCCCACCCGGTCTCATCGTCGGGCAGCCCGACCAGCAGCGAACGCAGCGCGGCGGTCTCGGCCGCGATGTCCTCGACCAGATCGGCCATCGAGACAGCCATGGATCAACGTCCTTTCCACTGCGGCTTGCGCTTCTCCCGGAAGGCCGTCGGGCCCTCCTGTGCGTCGGCGCTGAGATAGACCGGCTCCCAGATTTCCTCGGCCAGCTCGTAGGCCCGTTCCATCGGGTGCCGGGCGGACAGGTAGGCCGTCTTCTTCGAGGCCAACACCGACAGCGGCGCGTTCGACGCGATCCGCAGCGCCAGCCGCTGGGTGGCCTCCCGCAGCTCGGCCGCCGGCACCACCTCGTTGACCAGACCCACCTCGCGGGCCCGTTCGGCGCTGATCGGGTCGCCGGTCATCAGGATCTGCAGGGCCAGCCGGGGCGGCACCAACCAGGACAACGGGGCGGCCCACGGCGAGCCCCGGCCCACCTTGACCTCGCTCACCGCGAACGTCGCATGCTCTGCCGCGACCACCAGGTCGCACTGCTGGGAGAGCAGGAAGCCGCCGGCGAACGCGACCCCGTTCACCGCCGCGATGGTCGGCTTCGGCACCTCGATGTTGCGACCGAACTGGGGCGCGAAGTCGATCGGCGGCACGGTCAGCGCGTTCTCCGCCATCTCCTTCAGGTCGCCGCCCGCGCAGAACGCCTTGTCCCCCGCGCCGGTGAGCACTAGGACCTTGGCCGAGTCGTCGTCGTTGAACCGGCGGACGTTCTCGAACAGGCCGTCCCGGGTGGCTTTGTTGAGCGCGTTGCGTGCCTCGGGCCGGTTGATCGTGACCCAGGCGACCCCGTCTACGACCTCGTAGGTGACCGGTGACTCGCTCACCGCCTATCCTCTGCCGCGTCCTCGGTCGGGACGACGACCGCCATCACCTGGCCGGTGTCGACCTGGTCGCCCGAGCTGACGTTCACCTCGGAGAGGGTGCCGTCGGCCGGTGCACTGACCGTGTGCTCCATCTTCATCGCCTCGAGCACCACCAGCGGCTGGCCCGCGACCACCTGGGCGCCGGCCTCGGCCAGTACCCGCAGTACCGAGCCGGGCATCGGCGCCAGCAGGGAACCGGCGTGCGCCACCGATGCCGGGTCGATGAACCGAGGCACCGCGGCGAGTTCGAATGCTCCGCCTGGGCCATCCACGTAGGAGACGTCGTCCTTCCGGTACACCGCGAAGCTCCGCCGGACACCGTCGACCTCCAGGTCGACGTGCTCCGGACCGACGCCGAGCAACCGCACCGACTCCAGCGCCTCGCCGTCGACGCTCACCCGGGCGTCGCCCGCGCCGAGCCGGTAGGCGACCTCGATCTCCCGGTCCCCGGCGGTGAAGCTGGTGCGTTGGGCCGCGGTGGCCACGTAGCGCCAACCCGAGGGCAGCGTCGAGAGCACGGTGGCGGCCTCCCGGTTGGCGGCCTGCTGCGCCAGTGCGGCCGCCACCGCCGGAAGCCTGACGGCGTCGGGCCCGGATGCGCCGAGCGCGGCCGGGTCGTGCCGGGTCAGGTAGCCGGTGTCGGTCTTTCCGGCCAGGAACTCCGGCTCCCGCAGAATCCCGACCAACAGGTCACGGTTGGTGGTCACCCCGTGGATCCGGGCCCGGGACAGTGCCCGGGCCAGCTTCCGGGCCGCGTCGCGCCGGGTCGGGCCGTGCGCGATCACCTTGGCCAGCATCGGGTCGTAATAGGTGCTGACGACCGAGCCGTCGACCACCCCGGTATCGACCCGGATGCCGGGTGCGGCATCGATCTGGAAGGTGTGCACGATGCCGCTGGCCGGTAGGAAGCCAGCGGGCACATCCTCGGCGTAGAGGCGGACCTCGATCGCGTGCCCATTGATCCGTGCGTCGAGCACCTCGGTCGGCAACGGCTCGCCCTCGGCCACCCGCAGCTGAAGCTCCACCAGGTCGAGGCCGGTCACCAGCTCGGTCACCGGGTGCTCGACCTGCAACCGGGTGTTGACCTCAAGAAAGAAGAAAGATCCGGACGCGTCGAGCACGAACTCGACGGTGCCGGCACCGACGTAGCCGATCGCCTTGCCGGCGGCCACCGCCGCCGCGCCCAGCTCGGCGCGCAGCTGGTCGTCCACGGCCGGCGACGGGCACTCCTCGACGATCTTCTGGTACCGGCGCTGGATCGAGCACTCCCGCTCGAACAGGTGCACCACGCCGCCGTCGCCGTCGCCGAAGATCTGCACCTCGACGTGGCGGGGGTCGGTGACGTAGCGCTCCAGGAACACTGTCGAGTCGCCGAAGGCGGACCCGGCCTCGTGGCGTGCGCTCTGCACCGCTTCCCGCAGGGTGGCACCGTCGACGCCGGGCTCGTACACCACCCGCATACCCCGGCCGCCGCCGCCGAACGCGGCCTTGACCAGCAGCGGATAGCCCACCCGCTCGCCGGCGGCGACCATGTCGGCCTCGTCGGCGACCGTCGCACCGGGCAGCACAGGTACCCCGGCCGCTTCCATGCGCGCCTTGGCCTCGAGCTTCGAGCCCATCGCCGCGATCGCGGCCGGTGGGGGACCGACGAAAATCAGGCCCGCGTCGGCGCAGGCCTGGGCGAACTCGGCGTTCTCGGACAGGAAGCCGTAGCCCGGGTGGATGGCGTTCGCACCGGTGGCCCGGGCCGCTTCGATGATCTTGTCACCGCGCAGGTAGGTCTGTGCCGGCGTCGCGCCGGGCAGCCGGACCGCCTCGTCGGCAACCGCGGTGAACGCGGCGTGCGCATCCGGGTCGGAGTAGACGGCCACGGTGTCGATGCCCATCGCGTGCGCGGTGCGCATCACCCGGATGGCGATCTCACCGCGGTTGGCGACGAGCAGCTTGGTGATCGGTGTCATGGACGGGCTCACATCCTGAAGACGCCGAAGCCGCGACGGCCGGCGACGGTGTTGGAGTGCACAGCGGACAGCGACATTCCCAGTACCGTGCGGGTGTCGCGGGGGTCGATGATGCCGTCGTCATAAAGCCGTGCGGTGACATAGAAGGCGTGCGACTCGTTCTCGATCTGAGCCTCGATGGTGGCCCGGCGCTCGGCGTCGGCGTCCTCGTCGAACGGTAAGCCCCGGTCGGCGGCCGAGGCCTTGCCCACGATGGACAACACACCCGCCAGCTGCGCCGCGCCCATCACGGCGAGCTTGGAGCCCGGCCAGGCGAACATCAGCCGGGGGTCGTAGGCACGACCCGACATGCCGTAGTTGCCCGCGCCGAACGAGCTGGCCATCGCCACAGTGATGTGCGGGACCTGGCTGTTGGTCACCGCGTTGATCATCTTGGCGCCGTCCTTGATGATCCCGCCCTGCTCGTAGCTGGTGCCGACCATGTAGCCGGTGGTGTTCTGCAGGAAGATCAGGGGCGTGTCGGTCTGGTTGGCCAGCAGGATGAACTCGCTGGCCTTCTTTGCCTCCTCGCTGAACAACACCCCCCGGTGGTTGGCCAGCACCCCGACCGGGTAGCCGTGGATGCTGGCCCAGCCGGTGACCAGTGAGGTGCCGTACAGCGGCTTGTACTCGGAGAAGTCGGAGTCGTCGACCGTGCGGGCCAGGATCTCCCGGGGGTCGAAGGGAACCTTCACGTCGCCCGAGACGATGCCGAGGATCTCCTCCGGGTCGTATCGGGGCGGTGCGGGATTGAGCGCCGGGCGTGGGCCGAGCTTGCGCCAGTTCAGCCGGGACATGATTTCGCGGCCCAGCCGGATGGCGTCGCGCTCGTCGATGGCGAAGTAGTCCGAGAGCCCGGACACCCGGGAGTGCATCTCGGCGCCGCCGAGGGACTCGTCGTCGGCCTCTTCCCCGGTGGCCATCTTGACCAGTGGCGGGCCACCCAGGAACACCTTGGCCTGCTTGTCCACCAGCACCGCGTAGTCGCACATACCGGGCACGTAAGCGCCGCCGGCGGTGGAGTTGCCGAACACCAGGGCGACCGTCGGGATCGCCAGCCCGGACAGTTCGGTGAGCTCGTGGAAGATCCGCCCGGCCGGCACGAACAAATCGGCTTGGGTGGGTAGGTCCGCGCCGCCGGATTCCACCATGTTGATCACAGGAAGCCGGTTTAGCCGGGCCACCTCCAGGGCCCGCAATGTCTTGCGCAATGAATAGGGGTTCATTGCCCCGCCGCGCACCGTGGGGTCGTGACCGATGACAACGCACTCGATCCCGGAGACAACGCCGATGCCGGTGAGCACGCTCGCGCCGACGGTGTAGCCGGTGCCCCAGGCCGCCAGCGGGGCCAGTTCCAGGAACGGGCTGTCGGGGTCGAGAAGCAGCTCAAGCCGCTCCCGGACCAGCATCCGACCACGCTTGTGGTGGCGCGCTCGGTAGGCGTCACCGCCACCGGCCGCAGCCAGTTCGAGCTGTTCGTTGAACTGGTCGATGAGTGTCAGCTGGGCCTTGCGATTGGCCTGGAAGGCCTCGCTGGACGGGTCGACGGACGTAGTCAGGACGGGCACCGACTACCCCCCGGAACACCTCGTTGTGATTCGTCGTTCACGTTTGGCACCATACCTCCCGGACTGCAACCATGACCAGATGACGAACGCCCGGCCGCCCGCACCGAGCCGCTCCCGGGATCCGGACCGCAAGGCCCGCATCCTGACCGCCGCTGCCGACCTCTCCGCCCGGCGGGGGTTTCACACCGTGGGGATGGCCGAGATCGGTGCCGAGGCGGGCATTGTGGGCTCGGGAGTCTATCGGCACTTCACCAGCAAGAACGCCATCCTGGTCGCGCCACTCGAACAGGTGATATGCCGGCGGCGTACCGAAGCCAGCATCATCGTGGCCGGCTCCGAAGACGACCGGTCGGCCCTCTCGGCGCTCGTACGCGATCATATCCAGGTCGGGGTACGCGGCCGCAGGGTGCTCGCCGTATACCACCGCGAGGTGCAGAAACTGCCCCAGGAGGACAACCGCAGGCTGCGCCGGGAGCAGCGCCTGTAGCTCGAGGACTGGGTGCGGGTACTCGCTACCCTGCGTCTCGACCTTGCCGAGCGTGAACGACGGTTTGCGGTTCACGCGGCCGTGGGCGCGATCCAGCCGACGTTGTTCTTCCACGGCGGGCTCGCGGCGCGGCAGCTGACCGAGCTGCTGGACGTGATGGCGCACGGTTGCCTCGGCGTGGCGGCGGCCAGCCCGCTCTCTCATCGCACCGGCACCGATCCGGCGGCGGTGCGGCCCGGCCCGGCTCGCACCTGACGGCCCGGCCCAGGTCGGGCTCATCCTCCGGACACCGGCGCGCCGGTGTCGGGGTGCCGAGCGAAACCTTCGTAACCCTGCTCGGCGACGTCTTCGCACCTGCGGCGGTAGAGGCCGAAACTGCCGAAGAAGAACAGCGGGCTGCGCGGCTTGCCGGGGATGTTCCCCCCGTTGAACCACGAGTCGGTGGCCGCCCCGACGTTGCGGTCGGACTGCTCGCGCACGTGGTCCATCCACGACCGCTGGGCCTCCGCGCTCGCCTCGGTCACCCCGACGCCCTGTCGGCGGTTGTCCTCGATGCACCGCGAGATCCACTCCACGTGGTGCTCGATGGACACCGGCAGGTTGCCGAAGGTGGCGCCCGGTCCGGTGACGGTGAACAGGTTCGGGAAGCCGGCGATGGCCAGCCCCAGGTAGGCCTGCGGCCCGTCCGACCAGGCCTCGGCCAGCCTCAGTCCGTCCCGGCCGCGGATGTCGATCCGGGAGAACGGCCCGGTCACCGCGTCGAACCCGGTGGCCAGGACCAGCACGTCCAGCTCGTGATCGGCGGCCGTGGTCCGTACCCCCGTGGCGGTCACCCGGTCGATCGGGGTCGCACGCAGGTCGACGAGGGTGACATTGTCGCGGTTGTAGGTCTCGAAGTAGTTGGTGTCCACGATCGGGCGGCGGGCACCGAACGGGTGGTCGGTCGGTACCAGCTTCTCGGCCGTCGCCGGGTCGTCCACCGCCTCGCGGATCTTCTCCCGGATGAAGTCCGCGGCGTGCGCGTTCGCCTCGAAGTTGGTCAGCAGGTCCTTGTAGGAGCCGAACACGAACTTGAACCCGCCGTGGGCCCACAGCTCCTCGAACGCCTCCAGACGCTCCTCCTCGCTGACACTCAACGCCGAGCGGCCGTTGTGCTGGTAGGGGAAGCCACTGACCGACCAGCGGGCCTGTTCCCAGATCTGGTCGTAGTTGCGCCGGATCTCGGCGAGGAACTCGTCGTCGACGGTGTGGTGCCGCGCAGGGATGGCGAACTGCGGTGACCGCTGGAACACCGACAGGTGCCCGGCCTGCGCTGCTATCACCGGGATGGCCTGCACGGCGGTGGAACCGGTGCCGATCACCCCGACCCGCTTGCCGGCCAAGTCGACCGGTCGGTCCGGCCACAGACCGGTGTGGTGGCACTGGCCGGCGAAGTCGGCCAGCCCGGGGATGTCCGGGGTGTAGGGGGCCGAGGCCAGCAGCCCGACACCGGTGATCAGGTAGCGGGCTGTCACCCGGTCGCCGCGGTCTGTGGTGATGTCCCACCGACCGTCGGAGTCCCGGTAGTGCGCGGCGGTGACCCGGGTCCCGAGCTGGATGTCCGGGCGCAACTCGAACCGGTCGGCCACGTGCTCCAGATAGGCCCGGATCTCCGGCTGCATCGGGTACTTGCCGCTCCAGTGCCAGTCGGCCAGCAGCTCCTTGGAGAAGGAGTAGCAGTAGACGTAGCCCTCGGAGTCGCAGCGCGCGCCCGGGTAGCGGTTCCAGTGCCAGGTACCGCCGACCCCCGGCGCGGCCTCGAAGACCCGCACCGAGAGCCCGAGGTGGTCCCGCAGCCGGTGCAGCATGTAGAGCCCGGCGAATCCGGCGCCGACCACCACTGCGTCGTACTCGGTCACGCGGTCTCCGGTGGCGCCGCTTCCGGTGCTGTGCTGGTCGAGGGTCTGCTCCGTCATGGGTCCACTCTCGGTTCTAGCCGGTGCCGGGCGTCGCCCGGTGAGCTGGCCGCGCTCGGTGTACCGGGCGGACCGCCCGGTCGGGAAAGGTCGATCTTGCCCGTGACCTCGAGGATCAGCTCGGTGGTCTTCTCCGGCTCGTCCCACATCGGTACGTGGCCGACCCGGTGCATCATGACCAGCTCGGCGTCCGGGACCCGGGCCAGCATCGGGCGTCCGAAGTGTTCGAACGGGATCAGCCGGTCCTGGTCGCCCCACACGATCCGGACCGGGCAGCCGGGGTCGGGCAGCGGCCGCAGCGGATGCTGGGTCACCGAGCGCAGCAGCTGTAGCAGCACCGGGGCGCTCTTGATCGAGCGGAGGTCGGCGATGAAGTCCTCGACGGCGACCCGCTCGGGCCGGGCGACCACCGGCGCGAGCATCGCGTACCGGATCCGCTGGCGCGAGACCAGCTTCTCCAGCAGGTCCTGGTGGTGCTTCGCGCCGTAGAGCATCACCCGCAGCGAGGTCACCGCCACCGCCATCCGGGCGTTCGAGTGCCAGGCCCCGCCGGGGGCAAGCGCCACCACCGACCTGGCCCGCCCGCGTCGGGCGACCTCCAACGCGATCCACCCGCCGAGCGAGTTGCCGACCACGTGCACCTTGTCCAGGCCGAGCCGGTCCAGCTCGGCGATCACCCCGTCGACCAGTGCGTCCACCGACGGCGCGACGCCGTCGGCCAGCGGGTCGGCGCCGCTGTGCCCGAGCATGGTCGGCGCGATGACGTCGTGGTGCCGTTCGAGCAGCGGCAGGATCGGCTTCCAGGCCCGCCAGGTGGCACTGAAGCCGTGCAGCAGCAGCAGCGGGGTCCCCGACCCGCCGCGGTACCCGGCGGTGTCGGCCGAGATGTGCGGGCCGGGCGCGGGGGGGCCGGCTCCCGGGCTCGCCTTCGGTCGCAGGGCCCGGACCCCGGCCAGGCCCAGTGCTCCGGCGCCGGCGGCAGCCGCGGCCAGCCGGCCGCGTCGACGCGGCGTCACCGGAGGCTCCGGCGCGGCGCCGCCGTCGGTTCGGTCGATGGATCTCCGGTCGAGGCCACCTCAGTCGAACACCACGACGCCGCGGATGTTCTTGCCAGCGTGCATGTCCTCGTAGCCCTGCGCCACCTGATCGAGGGTGTACTCGGCGGTGATCAGCTCGTCCAGCTTCAGCTTGCCGCAGCGGTAAAGATCGAGCTGCTTGGGTATGTCCACGTTCGGTGAGCAGGCACCGTAGAGCGAACCCTGGATGCGCTTCTGGTACATGATCAGCTCGGCGATCGGTACCGGCACACCGACCTCGCGGTTATCGCCGATTCCGGTGGCCACCAGCGTGCCGCCCTTGCGGATCGAGGCGAAGCCCTCGGCTAGGTGGCTGCCGGTGGTCACTCCGACGGTGACGATGGCCGAGTCTGCGCCCTGGCCGTTGGTGAAGCTCTTGGCCAGCTCAGTGGCTTCCTGCATGTTCTCCACTGCGTGGGTGGCGCCCATCTGCTGGGCCTTCTCCCGTTTGAACGGCACCGGGTCGACCGCGATGACATTCTGTGCGCCAGCATGCGAGGCACCCTGCACGGCGTTGATCCCGATGCCGCCGATGCCCATCACGATGACCGTGTCGCCGACCTTCACTTCGGCCGAGTTGACCGCTGAGCCCCAGCCCGTGCCTACCCCGCACCCGGTCAGGCATGCCGTTCGCAACGGGATGTCGTCGGGAATCTTCACGCAGCTGCGCACGTCGACCGTGCTGTACTCGGAGAAGGTGGAGACGCCCGCCATCTGAGCCACCGGAGCGCCGTCCAGGGACATCCGGAAACTGCGTCTGTCGTCCAGGCGCGAGCCGAAGAGCATGTTGTAGCCCAGGTCGCAGAGGTTCTGCTGACCCTTGGCGCAGAAGCGACAGCGTCCGCAGCTGGGAATGAAGGCGAAGACGATATGGTCGCCCTCCTTGATGTGGTGCACCTCGGGGCCCACTTCGACCACTACACCGGCGCCCTCGTGACCGCCGCAGATCGGCGTCACCGGCACCTTCATGTCACCGGTCTGCAGATGGTCGTCGGAGTGGCAGAGTCCGGAGGCGGCCAGCTTGACCAGGACCTCGCCGGCGCGGGGCCCGTCGAGGTCCACCTCGACCGTCTCGAACTTGCCGGGTGAGCTTCTGATGATGGAGGCGCGCGTCTTCATCGTGCTGTCGTCCTATCTGTGCCGGGTGATGCAGTGATCATGGGTGGTTGGACCGAACGCGGTCAGCCGGTGAAATCGCGGCCAATCAGGTATCGGGCGATGACCAGCTTCTGGATCTGCGGGTGCCGTCGCCGACCTGTCACCCGCTGACGTCGATCAGTTGCTGCGGCCTACTCGTCACGGCGGTCTGAAGATCAGGCACAAGACATTTGGAGTCGGTCCACACCGACTCCTCGAAGGCCTGGTGCTCTGGCCCGGACAGGAACGGCGCCGTGCCTGCCTCGGTGATAGTCACCCAATGAGTATAAGGATTCGAGTCAACGCAGTCGAGGGTTTGACGCGGCGGAAGCGCTCAACCCAGCAGGGTGCGAACCTTCGCCAGGCGTTCGTACTGGTTGAGCGGGTCGGGTCCCGAGGTGACCATGACGAAACCCTGTGCGCCGGCTTCCCTGAGCTCGGCCAGTTTCGCCGCCACCTTGGCTTCCGGGCCGATCACGATCCAGCGCTCCAGCGCCTCGAACGGAAGGCCGTACTGCCCCTTGACGAACGCGGTGGCCTCCGCGCGGCCGGCGGCCTCGTCGTCGGTCACGTTGACGAACACCATGAAGATCACCGCGGGTCGAGGCCGGCCGAAGCCTTCGGCCAGCTCGCCGAGGGTCTCGATCGAGCGGCGGAACCGGGGCATGTCCATCCACACGCCGAGCCAGCCGTCGCCGACTCGGGCCGCGCGCCGCAGCGCCGCCCCGGAGCGGCCGCCCACGATCAGCGGAGGATGGGCCGGCGGCACCGGAGCCAGCGCGGGGGAGCGCACCGTCACCTCGGGTCCGGAGTGGTCCACAGGCAGGCCGCGCAGCAGCAGGTCAACAACCTCCAGGGACTCGTCAAGCCGCGCACCCCGGCGGGCCGTGGAGTACCCGGCCGCCTCGAACTCTTCCTTGCCTTCGCCGCCGACCCCGACGCCGAAGAAGAACCGGTCCGGGGCCAGCGATCCCACCGTGGCCAGCTGCTTGGCCGTCCACACCGGGTTGCGCATCGGTAGCAGCAGGATGCCGGTCCCGATGCAGAGCCGCTCGGTGACAGCGGCGGCGGCCGAGGCCGCGCAGAGGGCGTCCAGGGTGGGCGGGTGGTAGGCGAGATGGTCGCCGACCCAACCGGTGTCGAACTCCAGCTCCTCGGCCAGCCGGGCACCGGGCAGCAGCTTGAACGGGTGCCCGAGCCGGCACGAGTCGAAGCTGGGCAGCATCACGCCGAAGCCGGCGTCCGACGCCTTCAGGACCATGTCGATTCCACTCCTCGTGCCGGCGATCCACCCAGGCTCGCACCGTATCCTGGCTGGACGGGCGCGCCAGGCTGTCCTGCGACCTCGCGGGCACCCGGCCCCGGTCGCCTATGAGCACTATTCTCCGACTTATTGTCAGGAATCAAGTCGACGGGCAACACCCGTCGCGCCACCGACGAGAGACGGGACCGACGTGGATTTCTCCTTCGACACCGACCAGGAAGCCTACCGCCGGGAGGTGCGGGCCTTCGCCGAACGTGAGCTGGCGCCGCACTACCAGAGTGACGACAAGGCCGCCCGGATGCGCCCGGAGCTGCCCACCCAGTTGGCCTCGATCGGCGTCACCGGCCTTCGGATCCCCGAGCGTTTCGGCGGTGGCGAGGCCGATGCGGTGACCACCGGGATGGTTGCCGAGGAGCTGTCGCGGGCCGACATCAACGCTTGCTACCTGCTGCTCATCACCGCGCTGAACTCCGACATCCTGGTCGGCAACGCGACTGAGGAGCAGATGGCACGGTGGCTGCCGGGGATCGCCGACGGCAGCACGATCTGCGCACTCGGGCTGACCGAGCCCGGCCACGGCTCCGACGCCGCCAACCTGTCGCTGCGCGCCGTGCCCGACGGCGACGGTTGGCTGCTGTCGGGCGAGAAGACCTCCATATCGCTGGGCATGGTCGCCGACACCGCGATCGTGTTCGCCCGTACCGGCGGGCCCGGGGCGCGCGGCATCAGCGCGTTCTACGTCGACCTGCGCACCCCGAAGTTGGCCCGCACTGCCCTGGACGACGTGGGCGGCCGCGCGATCGGTCGGGCCTCGCTGTACTTCGATGGGGTACCGGTCACCCGCGACGACCTGATCGGAACCGAGGGCGAGGGCTTCATCTCGGTGATGCAGGGGTTCGACTACTCACGGGCGATCATCGGGCTGATGTCGGTGGGCCTGGCCTCGGCCGCGCTCGACGACGCGATCGAGTACGCCAAGACCCGAGAGACCTTCGGCCAGACCATCGGCCGACATCAGGGAGTGGCGTTTCCGCTGGTGGAGTGCGCCACGTACCTCGCAGGCGCACGGCACATCTGCTACGACGCGCTGTGGCGCAAGGATCAGGGCCTGGAGCACACCGTTGCCGCGAACATGGCCAAGTGGTGGGCGCCGAAGATCGCGATGGAGATCGCGCACCAGTCTCTACTGACCTTCGGCCACGCCGGCTGGTCGACCGACAACCCCCAGGGTCAGCGGATGCGCGACGTGCTCGGGCTGCAGATCGGCGACGGCACCGCCCAGATCGCCAAGCTGGTGGTGTCCCGCCAACTGTTGGGCCGCAAGTTCGCCCCCTGACCGGCGCATCCCCGGTGGGCGGTGATCCCGGTGGGCGCGGCGTTGCGCCCACCGGGACCCGGCGGTCTACTCGAAACCGCCGCCGCAGATCAGCAGCTGGCCGCTGACGTAGTTCGACTCCGGGATGCTGAGTAGGAAAACCGAGCCGGCGGCCTCCTCGGTGGTGCCGCCTCGGCCCAGCGGAATGCCCGCCTCCATCTGCTTGAGCAGGTCCGGGTTGACCCCGACCGCGATCTGCCGGCCCTGAATATCGATCTTGCCGTCGCCGCCGGCCGGCACCTCGGTCAACCGGGTGCGGATCATGCCGAATGCGACCGCGTTGACCGTCACGTTGTAGCGGCCCCACTCCTTGGCCATCGCCTTGGTCAGGCCGATGATGCCGGCCTTGGCCGAGGAGTAGTTGGCCTGCCCGGCGTTGCCTCCGGTGCCCGCGATCGAGGAGATGTTGATGACCTTGCGGCAGGGTACGTCCTCGCCGGCTGCCCTGGCCTTCTTCACCGCCGCGCTGATCACCGGCTGGGCCGCGCGCAAGATTCGGAACGGTGCCTTCAGATGCACGTCCAGGATCGCGTCCCACTGGTCGTCGGACATCTTCTGCACGACGGAGTCCCAGGTGTAACCGGCGTTGTTGACGATGATGTCGAGCCCGCCGAACTCGTCCACGGCGGTCTGCACGAACCGCTCAGCGAAACCGTCCTCGGTCACGCTGCCGGCACACGCGACGGCCGTGCCACCGGCCGACTCGATTGCCGCTACCGCCTCCTTGGCGGGCTCCGCGTCGAGGTCGTTGACGACCACCTTCGCGCCCTCGGCGGCGAACTTCTCCGCGATCGCCCGGCCGATGCCCCGACCCGACCCGGTGACCAGCGCGACCTTGCCGTCCAGCTTGCCCATACTCATGCCATCCTTTTGTAGTGATTGACCACACTGGCCCTGCCCAGGTCGATGTTGAGCTGAATGTCGTGCGGGCGTCTTCGACCTGGCGCCCTCGGGCTTCTCCGGTGCCGGCGACGAGTTCGCTCGGTGGAAGTCGTGCGTACTGTCGAGGCGCTCATCCCTCCGCGTCGAGCGCGCGCAGCTCGACCCGACGGATCTTGCCAGTGATCGTCTTGGGTAGCTCGTCGAGGAAACTGATCTCGCGGGGGTGGTTCCACCCGCCGGCGGTCTGCTTGCAGTGGTCCTTGAGCTCGGCCACCAGCTCGTCGGAGGGTTGGTACCCCTCGGCGAGCGCGATCCAGGCCTTCACGATCGAACCGCGCTGCGGATCGGGCTTGCCCACCACGCCGGCCTCGGCCACCGCGGGGTGTGCGAGCAGCGCCGCCTCGATCTCGGTCGGGCCGATCCGGTAACCGCCGGAGGAGATCACGTCGTCCTGGCGGCTCTGGTACCAGAAGTACCCGTCCTCATCCATCCGGGCCAGGTCGCCGGTCCACTGCCAGCCGTCGTGCAGCATGGCCGCGGTCGCCTCGGGGTTTTTCCAGTAGCCCTGCGTCAGCGTGGGGTAGTCCGGTCGCGAGACGATCTCCCCGACCTCGCCGACGGGGACCTCGTTGCCCTGCTCGTCGACGACCGCCACCGTCAGATAGGGCAGTGCGGGTCCCAGGCTGCCGGGTTTGATCGGCATGTCGGATCGGTTGGTGCACAGGCCTGCCCCGTTCTCGGTCTGGCCGTAGCACTCCACGATGGGGGTCCCGAAGCGTTCGCGCGACCAGGTCAGGGTCTCGGGGTCGAGTGGCTCACCCACGGTGCCCAGGCGCCGGATCGGTACCGGCTGGCCCTCGTCTGGCCGACCCGACTCTCCCACCCGCAGCATCCGCCACGCCGTGGGCACGGTGAACATGCTGGTGATGCCCTCCTCGCGGATGATGTCCCACCAGCGGTCGGCGTTGAACTCGCCCTCGTAGGTCACGAAGCCCTGGCCGTAGCCCAGGGTGCCCAGGGTCAGCAGCACGCCGGTGACCCAGGCCAGGTCGGAGGTCGGCCAGATGGTGTCGTCCGGGCGAAGGTCCAGGACCAGGCCCATCAGCGCCAAGGCCCCGACGACCAGGTTGTGACCGTGCACCGATCCCTTCGGCCGACCCGTCGTTCCGCTGGTGTAGAAGAGGAAGGCCGGGTCGTCGGCGGCGGTGTCGGCTGCCTCGAAGTCGCCGGAAGCGGCCGCCATCCGGGCCGCCAGCCCGTCAGGGCCGTCGTCGTCGACCAGGATCACGGTGGCGCCGACCTTGTCGGCGGCCGGGCGCACCACCGCTTCATACCGTGTGGTGGTGACGATGACCTTCGGCGTTGCGTCGCTAACCCGGACCGCGACACCGTCGGGCCCGAATGTAGTGGACAGGCAGCTCCAGATCCCACCCAGCTTGATCACACCGAGCAGCGTCGCCCAGTGCTCGGGTAGCCGGGGCATCATGGTGAAAACCCGGTCGCCCTTGGCCACCCCGAGGGCGGTGAGGGCACCGGCGACCCGGTTGGACATCTCGGAGAGCTCCGCGAAGCTGATGTCCCGGGTCGAGCTGTCCAGACCCAGCCAGCGGATCGCCTGGCGGCCGGACTCGCGGTGCCGGTCGCACACCTGCACCGCGAGGTTCATCCGGTCCGGCACCCGCCAGGCGAACGACTTCGAGATCTCGGCGTTGGTCTGCTCACGTAGCGCGGCGTAGAAGGCCAGATCCACATCGCCCATCGAGGTGCTCCATCCGGTCGAGGTCCGAATTCATCTGCTAGTTCGCGCCCCTACTACGAGCGGTATAAGTGTGATTATCATCCTTCTTGGAAGCAGGGGCAAGGTTCCATGGGCCGCAGGGGAGCAAGAGTGGACTTCACGCTGACCGAACGGGAGCGCGAGTGGGTCGAACGGGGCAAGGAGCTCGCCAAGGAGTTCGGCCCCAGGGCGGCGATCTGGGACGAGGAGAGCCGCTACCCCGCCGAGAACCATGAGCGGCTGAAGGAGCTCGGCCTGCTCGGGATCGCACTACCCACCGAGTTCGGCGGCGGCGGCGCTTCGCTGACCGAGTGCTACCTGCTGGTCGAGGAGATCAGCAAGGCGTGCGCGAACACCGCCCTGCTGGTGCACGACCAGAACGTGTCGGGCCGGATCCTGGCCACCCACGGCGGCCCGGCGCACCGGGAGATCCTCGAGCGGCTGGCCAGGGGTGAGATCGAGGTCACCATTGCGATGACCGAGCCGGAGGCCGGGTCGGCGCTGTACGAGATGACCACCAACGTGCGCCGCGACGGCGACGAGTGGGTGGTCAACGGCGGCAAGACCTACAACTCGTTCGGCGACCGCGCGGCCGCGCACCTGGTGTACGCCCGGTTCGCGGACACCACCGGCCCGGACGCGATCGGGATGATCCTGGTCGAGGCCGACCGGCCCGGCGTCTCGTTCACCCTGATGCCCCGCAAGATGGGGATGCACGGGGTCGAGGAGGTCAACCTCAAGTTCGACAACGTGCGGGTGCCCGCCGAGAACGTGGTCATCGAGGGGATCAAGGGCTCCAGTGCCGGGTTCGTCCGTCCGCTGGACATCTACAACGCCACCCGGGTCGGGATGGGGGTGATGGCGCTGGGCATCGCCCAGGGCGCGATGGACTACGCCATCGAGCACCTGCGCACCCGACGCCAGTTCGGCCGGTTCCTCGGCGAGTTCCAAGGCCTACAGTGGATGCTGGCCGACTGCGCGATCCAGGTCGAGGGTGCCCGGCTGCTGTGCTACCGGGCGCTCGCCGAGGTGGACGCCGGGCGCACCTCGGCCTACCACTCCGCGTGCGCCAAGGTCGCCGCCACCGAGGGCGCCTTCAAGGTGGTCGACGACTGCCTGCAGATGCTCGGTGGTGCCGGGTACTTCTCCGGGGCACCGCTGGAGCGGATGATGCGCGACGTGCGGATGTTCAAGATCACCGGTGGGACCACCCAGATCCTGAAGAACACCATCGGCAAGGCCCTGATCGGGAGCCTGCGTTGAGCGCATCGAACGGCGCCGGCCAGGTCGACGCCCCGGCGGTGATCGTCGAGCGGATCGGCAAGGTCGGTGTCGTTCGGCTGAACCGCCCCACCAAGCTCAACTCGCTCAACCCCGACGCCATCAGGCAGCTGCGCGATGGCTTCGCCGCGCACGCGGTCGACGACGGGGTGAACGCGGTGCTGCTGGAGGGCGAGGGCCGGTCGTTCTGCGCCGGCGGCGACCAGAGCGGTGGTGGTAAGAAACCCGAGGGTGCCTACGGCTGGTACCGATTCCTGGCCCGCGAGGCCAACACCCTCGTGCGGGAGCTGGTCGGCTTCGAGAAGCCGGTGGTGGCCGGGGTGCAGGGCCACGTGTACGGCGCCGGCATGGCACTGGCGATGACCGCCGACCTCGTTGTGGCAGCCGCCGATGCCCGGTTCAGCACGGCCTACCTGAAGATCGCCAACAAGCCGGACTTCGGGACCACGTACCTGCTGCCGCGCCGGGTGCCGAGCCTGTCGGTGGCCAAGGATCTGATCTACACCTCGCGGGTCGTGGCCGCGGACGAGGCCTTGCGACTGGGTCTGGCCAACCGGCTGGTGGACACCGAGCGGCTACATGAGGAGGCACTGGCGCTGGCCACCGAGCTCGCCGACGGCCCGCCGCAGTCGTTGCGGGTGACCAAGTCGATCCTGGACCGCTCCCTGGACTCCGACCTGGACACCGTGCTGACCATGGAGGCCATGGCGCACGGGATAGTCAAGGTCTCCAAAGACCACGCCGAAGGTGTCGCCGCATTCTTCGAGAAGCGCTCACCCACGTTCACCGGAGAGTAGGAGACAGGGATGGATTTCGGGTTCACCACTGAGCAGAACGAGCTCCGCGCCACGATCCGGGACATGATGGATCGGGAGGCCCCTGAGGAGTACCTGAGCAAGCTCGACCGCGAGCATCTGTTCCCGCACGAGCTGTACAAGCGCTGGGTCGACATGGACCTGCTGGCGATGCCGTTCCCCAGCAGGTACGGCGGCCTCGACGGCGGGGTGATGGAGTTCATCATCACCGCCGAGGAGATCGGCCGGAAGGGCTACGACCTGGCCGGCGCGTACGGCATGGGCATCCTGCTCGGCCTGCTGATGGTCCGCCACGGCACCGAGGAGCAGATCCAGTCGGTCGTGCCGGCGGTGATCCGGGGCGAGCGACGGCTCTCCATCTCGATCACCGAGCCGGAAGCCGGGTCGGACGCCGCCGCGATGCGCACGTTCGCCCGCCGCGAGGGCGACGAGTACGTGATCAACGGGCAGAAGGTGTTCTCCACCGGAGCGGGCCTGCCGGACAACACGATCCTGCTGTTCGCCCGGACCAAGAAGGAGGACCGCAAGTCGATCTCCTGCTTCATGGTGCCCAACGACACCCCGGGCCTCAAGATCGTCCGGCTGGACACCCTGGGTCGGCACTCGATGGGCACCAACGAGCTCTACCTCGACGACGTCCGGGTTCCGGCGGAGAATCTGGTCGGTGAGCTGCACGGCGGCTGGCACGTGCTGCTGGCCGGTCTCGAGCTGGAGCGCACCATGACCTGCGCGGCCTACATCGGCAACTCCCAGACCGTGGTCGACCAGGCGCTGGCCTACGCCAAGGAGCGCAAGCAGTTCGGCCGCCCGATCGGCGACTTCCAGGCGATCGCGCACATGCTCGCGGACATGCAGACCGCGGTGGACGCCTCCCGGCTGCTCACCTACCGGGCCGCCACGCTGGTCGCGGCCGGCAAGCCGGCCCGCCAGGAGGTGGCGATGGCCAAGCTGTTCGGCTCGGAGACCTTCGTCGACGTGGCGAACAAGGGCATGCAGATCCTGGGCGGGTACTCCTACATGATGGAGTTCCCGATGCAGCGCCATTTCCGGGACGCCCGGATCACCACGGTGACCGCCGGCACCTCCCAGATGCAGCGCCAGCACATCGCCCAGAGCATGGGTCTGCGGCCGAAATGACCGGTGTGGCGTGAGCGTCGACCTGACGCGCGACGGGGAGGTCGGGGTGATCACCCTCAACCGACCTGACAAGCTCAACGCACTGAGCCCGGACATGCGCCGCCAGCTCGCCGCCCGAGCCCGCGAGGCGCAGGACGACCGGGTGATCCGTACGGTCGTGCTGACCGGGGCAGGTCGCGCGTTCTGCGCGGGCGGCGACATCGGGGCAATGAGCAAGCGCCCGGACGCGCTGGCCACCCGGTCCTGGATCAAGCTGGCGCACGAGGCCACCGTGGCGCTGCTCGCGCTGGAGAAGCCGTTGATCGCCGCGATCAACGGGGTGGCGGCCGGGGTCGGCTTCAACCTGACCCTGACCGCCGACATCATCCTGGCCTCCAGCGAGGCCAGGATGATCCAGAGCTTCGCCAAGGTCGGGCTGGTGCCGGACGGCGGTGGATTATGGCTGCTCTCCCGGATGGTGGGCCTGCACAAGGCCAAGGAGCTGTTCCTGATGGCGGCCACCATCGACGCCGCCGAGGCCCACCGGCTCGGACTCGTACGTGAGGTCCACCCGCCGGAGGCGCTGCTGCCAGCGGCCATGGAGCTGGCGCACCGGCTGGCGGCCGGCCCGACGCTGGCGTTCGGCCTGGGTAAGGCGCTGGCCCACCGGGCGGTGTCCGCAGACCTGGAGTCCTACCTCGCGCTGGAGGCAGTGGGGCTGTCCACTGTGATGAACACCGAGGATCACCACGAAGGCGTGGCGGCGTTCCTCGAGCGCCGACCCGCCGAGTTCAAGGGCTACTGAGCTCGACCCTGTAAGTCCAGGACTCTGGGCCGATCCTCGGCGGTCTCCTGACCCATCGGGCATGGTGGCGCCGCTGGCGTATAACTTCTCGCCGTTGATCAGCCGGCCGGTGCCCTCGCGACGAGCGGGGTCCGCGAACTCGCCGCTGGCCTTGTTCATGATCAGCGCGTCGTCGTCCCAGGAGTCCCAGAGGGCGACGACCGCCTCCAGGAACTCCTGCGCCCGGTCGTAACGCTCGTCGTGGCCCCATGTGCGACTCGAGGCCGAAGTTCTGGGCCTCGGAGTCGTTCACGGAGGTGACCACGTTCCAAGCCGCCCGTCCGTCGGAGAGGTGGTCCAGGATGGCGAACGTCCGCGCGACGTGGAACGGCGCGTAGTAGGTCGTGGAGTAGGTGGCGCCGACGCCGATCCGGGTGGTCGCCCCGATCACCCCACCGAGGATCGCGGTGAGGTCGAGCTTCACCGGGCGAGCCCCGTAGCGCACCGCGTCGGTGACCGAGTTCCCGTAGACGCCGGGCATGGCCAGACGGTCGTCGAAGAAGACCAGGTCGAACTTGCCGCGCTCCAGGGTCCGGGCGATGTGGCGGTAATACTCCATCGACAGGAACGAGAGGTCCGCTGACGGGTATCGCCAGGAGCCGGAGTACACGGTCACGTTCCCGGCTTGCATGAAGCCGACCAGCGTCATCTGCCGGGTCATCGCGCATTCCCGGGGTAGCGGCCGGCTTGGTCTTCAGCGCCCATCTCAGATGACTCCCTGCTCGTGCAGCTCTCGGCGGCGTTCGCTGTCGAGGCCGAGGAGTCCGCCGTAGATCTCCTCGTTGTGTGCACCCAGCTTCGGTGCCAGGTGGTCGATCCGGCCGGGTGTCGCGGAGAACCGGGGTACCGGGGCCTGCACCCGCATCGAGCCCAGCTCCGGGTCCGGGATCGAGGGATAGACCTCGCGGGCCCGCAGCTGGGGGTCGGCCAGCAGCTGCGGGGCGTCGTACACCGGCGCCGCGGCGACCTCGGCCTCCTCGAACACCGCCATCGCATCGTCGAGGGTGCGGTCGGCGACCCACGCTGCGACCGCGGCGTCGACCTCCGGGGCGCTGGCCAGCCGCCGGTCCGGTTCGGCGAAACGGGGGTCGGCGGTGAGGTCGGGCCGCCCGACCGCGCGCATGGCCCGCACCGCGATGGCGGGCGCCGCCGCGGAGATGGCCAGCCACTGGCCGTCCTTGGTCCGATACGTGTTGCGCGGCGCGCTGATGTCCCACCGGTTGCCGGTTCGCTGGGTGACGGTGCCGAGCTGGTCGTAGGACAGCACCGGCAGCTCGAGCAGCCGCGCTAGCGGCTCGATCAGGTTCACGTCGATCAGCTGGCCACCACCGCCGTGCAGGTCGCGGTGGTAGAGCGCCATCATCACCGCGTAGGTGGCGGTCAGCGCGGCGACGCCGTCGGCGAGCATGAACGAGGGCAGCGTGGGCGGGCCGTCCGGGCTTCCGGTGAGGTGGGCGAATCCGCTCATCGCCTCACCGAGGGTGCCGAACCCGGGCCGGTCGCTCTTCGGGCCCCCGGCCCCGTAGCCGGTGACGTGCAGCATCACCAGTCCCGGGTTGTCCTGGGACAGTCGAGGGTGGTCGAGTCCCCATTTCGTGAGCGTGGAGGGACGCAGGTTCATCACCAGCACATCGGCCGTGCCGACCAGCCGACGTAGCAGGTCGCGCCCGGTCTCGTGCCGCATGTTCAGGGTGACGGACTTCTTGTTGCGCCCGAGGCTCTTGAACATCAGCCCGATCCCGTCGCGTTGGGCACCCCACTGGCGCATCGGGTCGCCGGTGCCGGGCTGCTCGACCTTGATCACCTCGGCGCCCTGCTCGCCGAGGAAGGTCGCGACCAGCGGCCCGGCGGCCAGGGTAGCGGCGTCCAGCACCCGGATGCCGGACAGCGGCTGGTCAGGCATTCTGCAGTGGCCCTTCGGTCGGCAGATAGAACTGGCGCGACCACTTGCGGAAGTTCTGGTAGGTCGGGGACTCCTCGCGCACGATCGGCGCCTTCACGACGTAGCGCATGTTCTCCCAGATCGGGAAGTCCATGGCCACCTGCCGGAACTGCTCGTCGATGACCCGCTGCTCGGTCGGGGTGGGTTCGGGCGAATCCGGGGCGCCCTTGCGCAGCCACACCGAGAAGTGGATGTCGGAGACCTTCTCGTCGACCGGGGTCACGCAGAACATCTGCACCGCCTCGACGTAGACCTTCATCCGGAACGCGATGATGCCCAGTCCCCAGGCCTCGATCTCCAGCTGGCCATCGACGGTGCCCTCGGGGGTGAGGTCGGTGCCGTGCTTCCCGTACGCGTAGTCGTGCATCACGTAGGCGTACTCGCCCTTGGTCTCGAACTTCTCGATCACGGTGGAGCGGGGCGCGCGGTGCACGTACTGGAAGTGCGTCGGGTCGACGGTGTTCTCCGCCACGACCTGGGGGGGAAACGCCAGGTTGGTCCACTTCCGCAGACCGTACGGATTGGCCGGGTAGTACTCCGCGTTGTCGAACTCGGGCAGCTTCGGCGGCTCCCAGGTCGGCTCCGCGCTATTGGGGTCCCACCAGACCATGACCGCGCCGTTGGCCAGCCGGACAGGGTAGTGCCGGATGCACACCTTCACCGGTCGCTCGCTGTAGGGGATGTTCGTGTTGCGGCCCTGACCGTCCCAAGCCCAGCCGTGGAACGGGCAGAGGATGTTCTCCCCGGACACGGTCCCGCCGACCGCGAGGTTCGCTCCGAGATGGCCGCAGTAGGCATCGAGCACTTTCACATCACCCGAGGCAGTGCGGTAACAGACCAGGTCCTGGCCGAAATAGTGCAGCTGGCGGACATCGCCGGGACTCAGCTCGTGGTCCCAGGCAACCTGGAACCAGCCGGTGGCGGGCGTGGAGTAAGGGAAGTCCTTCACAGAGGGTCTCCATCCTCGAAACACTGCGGTCTCGACGTCGTTGCCTTTCCCCGATGGGTCGAGACCACCGGGGGACCATCGTCGAACCCACGTCACGTGCGGCTCGTCGCCCGGTGCGGTCCGGGGCCCGCACCTACCGACCGTCTGGCTGGTTGGTCACCCGACCAATCGTATGGCGATGTTCGCCCACGGCGCGCCACGATGTCAATGCCTCCGCCGTGGGTGCGGTCACCTGCTGTCCCACGGGGTTGACACGCTGACGAATGTGTCCGAGGCTACTGCTGTCGGCCGTATGGCTGGCCGACCACCCGACCGGTCGGATGGTGACGGCGATTCGTCTGGGGGAGAAGTGACGCAGCACGCGCAACCTGGTGGGCGTGGGCTGACCAGAGCGTCCTTGCTGTCCACAGCCGCCGGCCTGTTCGCACGCAAGGGATACAGGGCGACGACGCTCGACGACATCGCCGGTGATCTCGGCCTGAAGAAGGCCTCGCTGTACCACTACATCCGGTCGAAGGACGAGCTTCTGGTCGAGATCTACCAACAGATCTTCGATCGGATCGACGCCGTGGTCGCTCCGTACGCCACTGCCGACCTGCCGGTCGACGAGCGGCTGCGGCGTATGGTGCACGCGCACATCACGGTGGTCACCGCTGAGCTGGAGAGCCTGTCGGTGGTGTTCTCCGAGGAGGCCGAACTGCCGGACGAGCTGCAACGGGGGATCCGGCACCGCAAGCGCGGCCACGAGGCACTGTTCGAGAAGGTGATTGCCGAGGGGCAGCGCCAGGGAGTGTTCCGGCAAGGATCGGTGCGCCTGATGGTGGTGGGCCTGCTCGGGATGTGCAACTGGATATACAAGTGGTACCGGCCGGACGACGCCGACCGGCTGACCGTCGACGAGATCGCCGCGGAGTTCGCGCTGATCCTGGAATCCGGGATCACGACCGGTGAGCGGCGACACGGCGCCCGGCCGCGGTTCGCCAACCTGCACGAGGCGTTCGAGCCCGCCACACAGACGGTCGAGCGACTGCGCGCGGAGCTGGAACGACTGGAAGTCGAGCTGGGACAGGCCCGCGACCGGTTGCGCGACGGGTTGGCAGGTGGGTTCGAACTGCACGCTGTCACCCCCCCGGTCGTCGATTCTGGACGTGCGAAGTGGAAGTGAACGCCCCTATCCGGGTCCTGGTCACGAAGATCGGGCTGGACGGACACGACCGAGGTAGTCGGATCGTCGCCGCCTACCTACGCGACGCGGGCCAAGAGGTGATCTACACCGCGCCCTGGCAGGAGATCGACGCGGTGGTTCGGCTGGCGATGCAGGAGGACGTCGAGGTCATCGGGATATCGACGCTGGCTACGGACCATCTGATCGTGCCCGATCTGACCCAGGCGTTGCGGGACAACGGACTGGGACACATCGGCGTCATCGTGGGCGGCATCGTGCCGGACAGCGAACGACCGATGCTGTACGACGCCGGCGTGGCCCGGATCTTCGGGCCCGGCTCGTCCCGTTCCGAGATCGTGGACTGCGTCGCCGAGCTCGGTGCCGCCGTCCGTGAGTCGCGGCTGGCCTCTACGGAGTTCGCGCTGTGACCGCCACTGACCACCGACCCGGGAGCACTTCCGCCGACGGCCCGGTCGGGGACGCCGAACACGCGGTTGCGGCCGGACTGTGGCGGGAGGAGTTCGACCACCAGGTCACCGGCGACGAGCCTGTCCGCAACCGCTCCGGCATACCGATCGAACCGATCTACACCCCGGAGCACTGGTCGGCGGACCAGTACCTGTCCCAGCTGGGATTCCCCGGGCAACACCCGTACACCCGCGGTATCTACCCGTCGATGTACCGCGGCCGGACCTGGACCCAGCGTCAGCTCATCGGTCTGGGCACGCCGGAGGACTACAACAGGCGGGTCCGGCAGCTGCTCGATCTCGGGGCCAACGCGATCAGCCTGCTGCCCTGCAACTCGGGCTTCCGCGGCGTCGACTGCGATGCGGTCCCGCTCCCGTTGCTGGGCACCTGCGGGACGGTGATCAACACGGTCGAGCACATGGACGCGGCTCTTCACAGCGTACCGCTCGACGGCATCTCGACGGCGATGAACGACCCATCCCCCTTCACCCTGCTCGCCTTCGTCCTGGGGACAGCCAAACGACGTGGCATACCGTTCGACAAGATCACCGGAACCTCGAACCAGTCCGACTACATCTCGCACTTCGTGGCCAACCACATGTTCTACCGGCTGTCCCAGCCAGGCTCACGGCGGGTGCTGGTGGACCACGTCGCCTACTGCCGGCAGCGTGTACCGAACTGGAACCCGGTCTCGGTCGTGGGCCAGCACATGCAGCAGGCCGGAGCCACACCTGCCGAGACCATGGCGCTGACCCTGTCCACCGCGATCCAGTACGCCGAGGACTGCATGGCCCGCGGCATGCACCCGGACGCGATCCTGCCCCGGTTCACCTTCTTCTTCGACATCTCCATCTCACTGTTCGAGGAAGTGGCGAAGTTCCGGGCCGGCCGGCGAATCTGGGCCCGCATCGCCAAGGAGCGGCTGGGTGCGAAGGACCCGCGGTCGTGGCGGTTCAAGTTCCACGGTCAGACCTCAGGGGTGGATCTGACCGCCCAGCAACCCCTCAACAACATCGCCCGGGTCGCCGTTCAGGCCATGGCCGGAATCTTCTCCGGCCTGCAGTCCATGCACACCGACGCCTACGACGAGGCGATCACCTGCCCGACCGAGGAGACCGCCAGGATCGCGGTCGCCACCCAGAACATCCTCCGGGAGGAGGCGCACCTCTGTGACGTCATCGATCCGCTTGGCGGGTCGTTCTACGTCGAGACACTCACCGACCAGATGAAGGAGGAGATCCTTCGGGTCATGGACGTGATCGAGAACGCGGGCGGTATGTACGAGGCGGCCGGTGCCGGGCTCGTACAGGCAATGATCGGACGATCGGCCCTGGCCGCCCAGGAACGTATCGACCGCGGCGAGGAGAAGGTCGTCGGGGTGAACTGCTACCGATCCGAGGACGACGGGATCGAGCAACCCCCGCCTTACCGCCCCGACCCCGAGGCGATGAAGGCTCACGTCGCCGCCTTCACCCTGTTCAAGCAGAGCCGCAGCGAGCACGCGGTGAGCGGTGCTATCGCCGAGCTGCGCCGCGCGGCGTGCGACGAGCAGCTCAACGTCTTCGAGACGATCGTCGATGCGGCCGGCGCCGGGGTGACCCACGGGGAGATCGTGGGCACCCTCCGGGAGGAGCTCGGGTTCGGCAACCCGCTGATCGTGCAGTGAAGGCCGCGTCCGTGACGTGCCAGGAGGAGCGACCCCAGGTCGGGGGCCTCGACTCCCTGCTCGCGGGCGACGAGGCCACGCTGGCGCGGGCGCTGTCGGTGCTGGAACGAGGTGGGGCACAGGCCGAATCGTTGGCCACCCGCCTGCGGCCGCACGCCGGGGCCGCGCTGGTGGTCGGCTTCACCGGGCCGCCCGGCGTCGGGAAGTCGACCTTGATCTCCGCCTACATCGCCGAGCTGCGGCGGGCGGGCGAGTCGGTGGCGGTGCTGGCGGTCGACCCGTCGAGCCCGGTGTCGGGCGGCGCGGTACTCGGCGACCGGACACGTATGAACGGACACTCGGCGGATCCGCGGGTCTTCATCCGTTCCGTCTCATCTCGGGGGCAGCCGGGCGGACTCGCACGTGCCATACCGGCGTTCATCGATGCGCTCGACGCCGCGGGCTGGCCCACCATCGTGTTGGAGACGGTCGGCACCGGGCAGACCGACGCCGAAGCCCTCGCATTCGCCGATGTCGGGATCCTGCTCAGCGCGCCCGGGATGGGTGACGACGTCCAGGCGATCAAGGCAGGGCTCCAGGAGGTCGCCGATATCCTGGTAGTCAACAAATGCGACCTGCCGGGCGCCGACCAGACCGCCCAGCAGCTGAGCCGGATGCTCGGGCTGCGGGGGCCCGAGTCACCGCGGCCCCCGGTGATCGGTACCAGCTCGGTTACCGACCAGGGCGTGGCCGAGTTGGCGACCGCCATCCGCTTGCTGGGCAGGGCCGCTGATCGAGACGATCCGGCGCGGCGGTTGCAGCGAGCTGTGCTGCGGTCCGTGGAGGCCGAGTTCAGGGCGAGGTTGGCGTCGCTCGACCGGTCACTGATGGACGGCTTCTGTGCACAGATCCTCGAGGACGGGAGGACCCTCCCTGAAGTGGTCGACTCCGTGCTCGAACACCTGCGGTCGAGGCCCACGACGCCCTGTCCCGAACGGCGGACGCCTGACGGTGAGCACCGGCTCGAAGACAACGATTCGTCCGAACGAGAGGAACCAGATGTCTGAGGTCGTGATCGTGGAGGCCGTGCGGACGCCGTTCGGCAAGCGCGGGGGCGCGCTGGCCGAGGTGCACCCGGCGGACCTGCTCGCCACGGTACTGCGCGCGGTGGTTGACCGGGCCGGTATCGATCCCGGGTCCGTGGGTCAGGTGGTCGGTGGTTGCATCGACCAGGTCGGTGAGCAGGCGATGAACGTGACCCGGACCGGCTGGTTGGTCGCAGGGTTCCCCGAGCACGTCGCGCAGACAACGATCGACAGCCAGTGCGGGTCGTCTCAGCAGGCGCTCACCCTCGCGGCGGGGCTGGTCGGGTCCGGCATCGTCGATGTGGCGATAGCCTGCGGGGTTGAGTCGATGACCAGGGTGCCGATGCTGTGCACCCTCGACGGGCCGGGCCATCCCGCTCCACCGAGCTACCACGATCGCTACGGTGAGTTCGTCCTGCAGCTGGAGTCGGGCGAGAGGATCGCCCGGAAATGGGGCATCAGCCGGGCCGAGACCGACGCGCTCGGCCTGGAGTCGCAGCGGCGGGCGCAACGAGCCTGGGCCGAGGGCCGGTTCGAATCCCAGATCGCTCCGGTGGGTGCCGTCGAGCGTGACCAAGGGCTTCGGGAGACCTCGGCGGACGCCCTCACGGCCCTCAAGCCCGTCCATCCCGACGGCGGGGTGCACACCGCCGGGTCCGCTTCCCAGATCACCGACGGTGCGTCCGCGGTGCTGATCACCACCGCCGAGCGGGCCGCTGAGCTCGGGCTGCGGGTGCGGGCCCGGATCGTGGACAGCGTGCTGGTCGGCAGCGACCCCATCCTGATGCTCACCGGGCCGATCCCGGCCACCCAGGCGCTGCTGGAACGCAACGACATGCGCATCGACGATATCGATGTCATCGAGATCAACGAGGCGTTCGCCTCGGTGGTGCTGGCCTGGCAGCGGGAGATCAAAGCTGATATGGACCGCGTCAACCCCAACGGCGGTGCGATCGCCCTGGGACATCCGTTGGGCGCCACCGGTACCGCCCTGATCACCAAGGCGGTCCACGAGCTGCAACGCACCGGTGGACGCCATGCACTGGTCACCATCTGCTGTGGTGGTGGCCTGGGCACCGGTACGTTGATCGAACGCATCTGACCCGGCTCCGAGAGATCCACATGGCGAAGGTCAATCCACGTACGTTGTCATGCTGGCCGCGGGCGGTGCACGGCCACCTCGAAGCGGCGGAACTACCGAGCTGGTGTGAGGTGTCTGGAGTGGCCGGATCATGACCAGACGGCTGGACGGAAAGTCTTCGCAGACTCTGGCCGCGAACGATCCCGGGGCGTCGGGAGATGGCGTGCCCGACCAGCCCGGCGTGGACAATACGCGCGCGTTCGTCGACTACCGGCTGGACGCGGGGATCGCCACGATCACGATGGACGACCCCGAACGGCGCAACGCGTTGAGCGTGGAGCTCAGGGCGGCGTTGTGGCAGGCCTTCCGACGGTTCGCCGCCGACGAGGATGCCCGCGTTGCCATCCTGACCAGTTCCACCGACAAGGCGTTCTGCTCCGGAGCCGACCTGGACCAGATGAAGCGGCTCGGCATCGCGGTGCCGCCGCGCGACTTCGTGCCGCTGATCGGGCACAACATCGACATCGACAAGCCGATGATCGCGGCGGTCACCGGCCCCGCTGTCGGCGGCGGCCTGATGATGACACTGACCTGTGACATCGTGCTCGCGGCCGAGCACGCGGTCTTCGGCATGCCCGAGGCGCGTTGGGGCCGGGGTGCACCGTGGTCGGTGCCGATGGCGGGACTGGTCTCGCGGCGGCACTGGGCTGAGCTGGCCCTGACCGGAACACCGATCTCGGCCCGGCGCGCGGCTGAGATCGGCCTGGTCAATCAGGTTCTGCCGCGCCCGGAGCTGATGGCGCGGGCCCGGGAGATGGCGGGGGCGATCGCGGCCAACGCTCCGCTCACCGTGCGGGCGACGCTGGAGATGATCCGGTCCACCCCGGACATGTCCCTGAGTGCCGCGTGGGATTACGCGGACGCGGTGTTCGTGCCGGTCTACCGGAGCCAGGACGCCCAGGAGGGTCCGGCGGCATTCCATGAGCGTCGGCCACCTCGGTGGCAGGGCGCCTGAGCCGGAGGTGGGTAAAGCGTGGGGCCGGCAGGCGGTGCTGGAGCTGCAAGCAGAGGGAGGTTCGTGATGGGCGGCGGCGAACTGCGGGTGGGCTGCGGCTCGGCCTACGGAGAGGACGATCTCGATCCGGCGTACGAGCTGGCTTCGGCCGGCGCCGTGGACTATCTATGTTTCGACGGACTGGCGGAGCGGACGATGGCACTGGCGCAGGCCCGGCGCCTGGACGACCCGTCCCGGGGCTACGACCTGCGGATGGACGCGTTCGCGGCCAGGTTCCTGCCGTTCGTTGAACGCGACGGGCTGCGGATCGTCACGAACATGGGCGCGGCGAACCCGCGCGGCGGTGCGGCGTGCGTACGCGGGGTGGCCGACCGCCTCGGGTGCACCGACGTCCGGGTCGGCCTGGTCGAGGGCGACGACGTGCTCGACGCGATCAAACAGCACAACCCGGTCGTCTGGGAGACCGGTCAGCCGGTGGACCAGCTGCCTGGGGAGATCGTCTCCGCGAACGCCTACATCGGAGCCGCGCCGATCGTCGAGGCGCTGAAACGCGGTGCCAACATCGTGATCGCCGGGCGGGCGGCCGACCCGTCGCTGTTCCTGGCCCCGATGATCAAGGAGTTCGGCTGGGACCAGGATGACTGGCCGCTGCTGGGGCGGGGCACCGTGATCGCCCACGTGCTCGAGTGCGGCAGCCACGTCACCGGCGGCAACTTCGCCGACCCTCCCTACCGGGTGGTGCCGGGCCTCGACCGGCTCGGCATGCCGATCGCACACGTCCGGCCCGACGGTTCGGCGGTGATCACCAAGCTGGCCGACGCCGGCGGCATCGTCACCACCGACACGGTGAAATGTCAGCTCGTGTACGAGGTGCACGACCCGCGTCGCTACCTGACCCCGGATGTGGTCGGCGACTTCGACTCGGTCCGGGTGCGGGCCACGGGGCAGGACGAGGTCCGGGTCAGCGGTGGCTCCGGCAGCCGGCGTCCGGACGAGCTGAAGGTGCTGGTCGGCGTCCGGGAGGGCTTCGTCGGCGAGGGCGAGATCAGCTTCGCGGGCGCCGGTGCGCACAGTCGCGCGGAACTCTGCCGGGAGGTGCTGCGCGCCCGCGTGCAGCGCCGCTACGCCGGGGCCTACGACGAGGCCCGCTTCGACCTGATCGGGGTGGACTCGGTGCTGGCCGCTGCCTCGCCGAACTCCGGTGTGCCGGCCGCGGAGGTGCGGGTCCGGGTGGCGGCCCGCAGCCGGGACCCGCTGGTGGCCGAGGCCATCGCCCGGGAGGCCGAGTGGCAGTTCTTCGGGCCCTCGGGTGCCGGCGGCGTGCGACGGCGGGTCACGGAGGCGCTGACGGTCTTCTCCACCACGCTGCCCAGGTCGATGACCGAGACGACCGTCGAGATCGTATGAGAGGGGAGTGCCGCTGATGGCCACGATCAGCCTGCGGGAGATCGCGTTCGCGCGGTCCGGGGACAAGGGGGACACCTCCAACATCGGGCTGGTTCCCTTCGACGAGGACGACTTCGACCTGCTGGCCCGCGAGGTCAGCGAGGCGCGGGTCGCAGACCTGTTCGGTGAGCTCGTACGCGGCGTGGTGCGCCGTTACGAGTTCGCCGGCATCCGCGCGTTGAACTTCGTATTGGAGCGGGCGTTGAGCGGTGGGGTCTCCCGCTCGCTGAACCTCGACGCACACGGCAAGTCATGGGGCAATCTGCTCCTGACCATGGAGATCACCGTGCCGGAGGAGGTGGCCAGTCGGGTCCGGGCGCGCGTGGGGTCGCCCGGACCGGCCGGGGGCACGGGTGGCTGAACCGTCGGGTCCCCCGTGCTATCCGAGCATCGGCACCGGTCCCCGTTCCGGTGGGCACCGCGCAGCTGCTGCGTCGCCAGGACCTGGTGCTGGACACCGTGCCCGATTGCCTGGCGGCCGGCGTGCGAACCGAGCGGGCGGCGGCGTGACGGTGGTGGACATATCGGCGCGTAGGAGCGCCACGGGTGAGAGGACTGGGGACGATGTCATTGCTGCTATCGGATGAACAGGTGCAGTTCCGGGACTCGGTGCGGGAGTTCACCCGCCGCGAGGTGACCCCCGAGATCATCCGCAAGTGCGAGCAGGACCGCCGCCCGCCGATGCAGCTGCTCGCCGCCGTCGCGGCGAACGACTGGCTCTCGGTGGGCATCCCCGAGGAGTACGGAGGCAGCCCCGACTACGTGTGCGTCGCGCTGCTGCTCGAGGAGCTCGGCTACGGCTACCTCGCGGCCGCCGACCTCGTGTACCGGGCGCTCATCCACGGGGCGGGCGTGCTGATCAATCACGGCACGCCGAAGATGCGCGAGGAGATGCTGCCTCGCCTCCTGCGCGGTGAGCTGCTGTTCCTCAACGGCATCAGCGAGCCCGGGACCGGGGCCGACGCTTCCTCGCTGACGACCAGGGCGGTGCGGGACGGCTCCGACTGGGTGATCGACGGCCACAAGATCTTCAACACCGGGATGGGCTTCTCGGACTACGTGGTGTGCTACGCGCGCACCAACCCCGATGCGCCGAGGCATCGGGGCATCAGCGCGATCCTGGTGCCGACCACAGCCGAAGGGCTCACCTTCCGGGAGATCGACACGGTGGGTTACCGCGCCACCCCCACCTACGAGGCCTGGTACGAGAACGTCCGGGTGCCCGCGGAGAACCTGGTCGGGGAGTTGCACGGCGGTTGGTCGGTAATGATGGGGCACCTGGAGAAGGAGAGGCTGGGGCTGTGCGCGCTGGCCAGCGGCGCCACCCGCCGGGTACTCGACGACACGGTGGCCTACGCCGGCACCCGCGAGCAGTTCGGTCGCCCGATCGGCGCGTTCCAGGCGGTCGCGCACATGATCGCCGATATGAAGGTGCTGTCGCACACCAGCCAGCTCACGATGCTCCAGCTCGCCGCCCTGGTCGACGCCGGTCGACCGGCTCGGATGGAGGCGTCCATTGCGAAGATCCACTGTGCCGAGTCGTACAAGACGGCGGCCGACCTCGGGATGCAGGTGTGGGGCGCCTACGGGTACAGCACTGAGAGCGACGTGAACAGGCACTGGCGCGACGCACGACTGATGCCGATCGGTGGCGGCTCGACTCAGATCCAGAAGAACGTGATCGGGAAGCTGCTCGGGCTGCCCGCCGCGAACTGACAGCCCCGAAGTGACAGCCCGACTGAGGAGATGACCAGAGATGAGAAGCCGACTCGCCAAGGCCTGCGGCGCCGAGTACCCGATCTTCGCGTTCTCGCACTGCCGGGACGTGGTGATCGAGGTATCGCGCTCAGGCGGTGTCGGGGTGCTGGGGCTGGTGCGCTCGACCCCCGAGCAGGTGGAGCTGGACCTGCGGGTGATCTCCGAGGCGCTGGACGGCAAGCCGTTCGGGGTGGACGTGCTGTTCCCGGTCGGCGACATCCCGACCGACAAGGCGGAGCTATCCGCCCGAATCCCGGATGAGCACCGGCGTTTCGTCGCCGAGATCATGGCGCGCTACAACGTGCCCGAGGGCGACATCCCCGATGCGGTGGTTGCCGGCGTCGCCGGCGGTGCCAAAGCCACGATGCAGGACGGCCTGGAGATCGGTGAGGTCGCGCTGAAGTACGGAGCCAAGGTAGTCGCCAGCGCGCTCGGACCGCCGCCCCCGCCGTTCGTCGACCAGGTCCGTGAGAGCGGGGCGCTGCTGTTCGGGCTGTGCGGCGGTGGCGACCAGGCCCGCAGGCACGTCGCGGCCGGCGCCGATGCGGTGGTCGCCCAGGGCACAGAGGCCGGCGGCCACACCGGTGACCTGGCGACCATGGTGGTGGTGCCGGAGGTGGTCGATGCGATCAGCCCGGTTCCGGTGCTGGCAGCCGGGGGCATCTCCGACGGGCGCCAGATCGCCGCCGGTCTCGCGTTAGGGGCTGACGCGGTGTGGACCGGCTCCATCTGGCTGGGCACCGTGGAGAGCGAGCTCGACCCGATCGTCAAGCAGAAGCTGGTGGACGCACGGTCCCGGGACACCCTGCGCAGCAGGTGTATCAGCGGCAAGACCGTCCGCCAGCTGCGTACCCCGTGGGTGGAGCTGTGGGAGGGAGAGGACGCGCCCAGGACGCTGCCGATGCCGCTGCAGGGGATGCTGGTGGCCGAGTCGCAACGGAGGATCTTCCGACACCGGGTGGCTGAGCTGATGGGCACACCGGCCGGTCAGGCGATCGGCCGGATCAACGCCATCCGCCCGACGCGCGAGGTCTTCTACGATCTGGTCCAGGGTTTCGCCGACGCCTCGTCCCGCTTCACCGACCTGCTCGACGACTGACGGCCGGTCCTGCGGGCCCGACGGCCGAGAGGGTGACCACCGTAGCGGCCGCCACTGGCTCCATTCCCGGCCGTGGAAGGACCGTCACGGGTATGGGCCGGGCTCGGCCGGGTGTGATCCCGGTCGGCTCGGTGAGCCCGGCCGTTGGAGGCATGGCGACGGCGTGCCCGGCCCGCGTGAACGCGGAGCACAGCGCCCGGCCGGCCAGGATTCTGCAGTGGCCGGTCATCGAGTGCCTGGTCGAGGGTCCCTGCGGCGAGCTCGTCCGCGGGTGGGGCCGATCCCGGCCGGCCGGGCCCACCCGCGAACCGACCTCAGTAGCTACGCGGCAGCTGCAGGCTGTGCTGGGCCACGTAGTTGAGGATCATCTCCCGGCTGATCGGCGCGGTGCGCATCAGTCGGGCCGGTCCCCACAGGGTCGCCAGGCCGTATTCGGTGGCCATGCCGTTGCCACCGTGGGTCTGGATCGCCTGGTCCAGTGCCAGGATGCCGGCTTCGGCGGCGGCGTACTTGGCCATGTTGCAGGCCTCGCCGGCTTCGGGCTCACCCGCATCGTGCAGCGTGGCCGCCTTCTGGGTCATCAACCGGGCCAGCTCGACCTGGATCTTGGCGTGCGCCAGCGGGTGCGAGACACCCTGGTGGGCGCCGATCGGCACGTCCCACACCTTGCGCTCACGGGCGTAGGCGGAGGCCTTGTCCAGCGCATAACGGCCGATGCCGTTGCCCAACGCGGCGCCCAGGATCCGCTCCGGGTTGAGCCCCTGGAACACCTGACGCAGCCCGTCGTTCTCCTGGCCGATCAGGTTCTCGGCCGGCACTCGGACGTCGTCGAAGAACAGGGTGAACTGCTTCTCCGGGGTCTTGGCCTCGACCGGGATGATGGTCCGTTCCAGGCCGGGGGCGTCGGTGGGAACGACGAGCAGGCTGAGCCGGCCGCGGCCCCGGTCGTCGGTCGAGGTCCGGGTGACCACGAGGATCGCCTCGGCCTCGTCGACACCTGAGATGTAGTACTTGGTGCCGCGGATCACCCACTCGTTGCCGACCTTGGTCGCGTTGGTGGAGATGTTGTGTGAGTTCGAGCCCGCGTCGGGCTCGGTGATGGCGAACGCCATGATCGTCTCGCCGCTGGCGATGCCAGGCAGCCAACGCCGCTTGAGTTCTTCGCTGCCGAACTTCTCGATGATCGAGCCGCAGATTGTCGGCGACACCACCGTCATCAGCAGCGGGCAGCCGGCCGCCGCCAGCTCCTCGCCCACCACCTGCATCTCGTAGATGCCGCAGCCCCCGCCGCCGTACTCCTCGGAGATGTTGACCCCGAGGAAGCCCTGCTTGCCGACCGCCTGCCACAGCTCGGTCGATTTCTCGCCCGAGAGCGACTTCTCCAGGAAGTACTGGTGGCCGAAGTCCTTCGCCACCGCGTTGACCGCCTTGCGGAGGTCCTTCCGGTCTTCAGTCTCGAACAGATCTGCCATTACTGCTGCTCCCATCGTGTTTCACGACGGCCACCGGTCGGCGGCCGGTACTCCTCGGTCAGCCACCCGCATTCTGGCCCGGTGCCGCGACGAAGAGCGGCTCGCCTGTCTGGAGCCGGTCGGGTAACACCTCAACCACGCTGTGTCTCCCAAATCTCCGTCGACCCAGTCGACGTCGGACCGTCCACGAGCTAGGTTAACGGTGGATAACCCCTCGAGACAACCAGTGTGATGCGCTCGCCCCGCGTCTGGTGGCGCCGGCCGCCGGACGGACCCATGACGGACCCGGGCCCGCTGTCGAGGCAGAGCCCTAAGGAGAAACGTGACCCAGCTCGACGCGCGGCCGTCCGGTGCGGCTGTGACCGACCCGTGGCGGACCCCCGAACGTCAGGCGCTGCGCGACCTGGCATCGTCGTTCACCCGCAAGGAGATCCTGCCGCACATCGATCACTGGGAGGACGAGGGGGAACTACCCCGAGAACTGCACCGTCGGGCCGCCCAGGTCGGGCTGCTCGGCGTCGGGTTCCCCGAGGAGGTCGGTGGCAGCGGCGGTGACCTGCGCGATCTCACCGTGATGACTGAGGCCATGGTCGAGGCCGGCGCGTCCACCGGCGTACTGGCCAGCCTGCTCACGCACGTCATCGCGGTGCCGCACATGGTAACCGTGGCTAACCCCCAGCACATCGAACGGTGGGTCCGGCCCACCCTCTCGGGTGCGAAGATCGGCAGCCTGGGGGTCACCGAACCGGACACCGGCTCGGACGTGGCGGGCATCCGCACCTCCGCGCGGCGCGATGGCGACCACTATGTGGTCAACGGCGCGAAGCTGTTCATCACCTCCGCGACCAGGGCGGACTTCGTCACCGTCGCGGTCCGGACCGGTGGGTCGGGATCGTCGGGAATCTCGTTGCTGGTGGTGGAGACCGACACTCCAGGCTTCGCCGTGTCGCGCAAGCTGCGGAAGATGGGCTGGCATTGTTCGGATACCGGTGAGCTCGCCTTCAGCGCCGCCCGTGTCCCGGTCGGCAACCTGGTCGGCACCGAGGGCAGCGGCTTCGTGCAGATCATGAAACAGTTCCAGGTGGAACGAGCGTTCATCGCCGTTCAGGCCTACGCCACCGCGCAGCGCTGCCTCGACCTGACGATCGACTACATCCGACAGCGGGAGACCTTCGGCCGTCCGCTGTCGACCCGGCAGGTGGTCCGACACAAAGTGGTGGACATGGCGACCGCTGTCGACGTGGCGCGCACTTACACCCACGCCGCCATCGACCGCATCGTCGCGGGTGACACCGACGTCCGCATGGTCTCCATGGCCAAGAACGAGGCTGTGGCGGCCTGCGACCTCGCCGTCGACACCGCCGTACAGCTGCACGGCGGGATGGGTTACCTGCGCGAGACCGAGGTCGAGCGGCACTACCGTGACAGCCGGATCCTCGGCATCGGTGGCGGCACCACCGAGATCATGAAAGAGGTCATCGCCAAGCAGATCGGGCTCTGACCCGGCCTGGCGGGCGGGACGTACATATCCAACTAGCGGGAGGATTTTCCGTGGACTACACGAAGTACCAGTACCTGACGTTCGAGTACCCGTCCGACGGCGTGCTGTTGATCACGATCAACCGCCCGGAGGTGCTCAACGCGACCAACAAGCGGCTGCACTGGGAGCTGAGCACGGTCTGGCTCGACGTCGACAAGGATGACGACTGCCGGATCGTGGTGATCACCGGAGCGGGAAAGGCGTTCTCCGCCGGCGGCGATCTGGACATGGTGATAGATCAGGTCGGCGACTTCAAACAGATCGCGGCCATCGCCAAGGAAGCCATGGATCTGGTCTACAACATCGTCAACTGCGAGAAGCCGGTGGTCTCGGCGATCAACGGGGTCGCGGTGGGCGCGGGCCTGGCCGCGGCCCTGATGGCCGACATCTCGGTCATCGCCGAGGACGCCCGGCTCACCGACGGCCACCTGCGCCTCGGTGTCGGAGCCGGTGACCACGCGGCGATCATCTGGCCGATCCTGTGCGGCATGGCCAAGGCCAAGTACTACCTCATGACCGCCGAGTTCATCAACGGGGTTGAGGCCGAGCGGATCGGCCTGGTCAGCATGTGCAAACCGCGCGACGAGGTGCTCCCGGCCGCGTTGGAAATCGCCGCGAAGCTGGCCGCCGGCCCGCAGCACGCGCTGCGCTGGACCAAGCGCTCACTCAACCACTGGATCCGCAACGCAGGGCCGATCTTCGAGGCCTCGCTCGGCTTCGAGATGCTGAACTTCTTCGACGACGACGTCCTCGAGGGCGCCAAGGCGATCAAGGAGAAGCGCGCTCCGGTTTTCCCCTCGACGCAGAAGAGCAGCTAACCCGAGGGGTCCCCGGCGCTCCGCGCGCCGGGGACCATCGGGTTCTGGGCGGGTCCCGGTCGTGGGCCCGTTCGGGTTCGGCGCGGGACGCAGTTCCGGTGCCATCGGTGGTTGGCGCGGCCGGCAGGTTACGCACAACTTGAGCGGAGGATGTTTAGATGGCGGGTCCGTTGAGTGGGATCAAGGTCGTGGAGCTGGCGGGGATCGGTCCGGGGCCGCACGCGGCCATGATCCTGGCCGACCTGGGTGCCGACGTGGTGCGGGTGGAGCGGCCCTCGGGCAGCTTTCGCCTCGGCGACGGCAAGGACTACATGCAGCGGGGCCGGCGTTCGGTCGCGGCCGACCTCAAGACCCCCGAGGGCCGCGAGACGGTGCTGCGGCTGGTCGAGCGGGCCGACGTACTGGTCGAGGGCCTGCGCCCAGGTGTGACGGAGCGCCTCGGCGTCGGCCCGGCCGATTGCAAGTCCCGTAACCCCCGCCTGGTGTATGGCCGGATGACGGGCTGGGGGCAGGACGGGCCGATGGCGGCCCGTGCCGGGCACGACATCAACTACATCTCGCTCACCGGTGCGCTAGCGACGCTCGGCCCGGTGGAGAAGCCGATGCCGCCGCTGAATCTTGTGGGCGACTTCGGCGGCGGTTCGATGCTGCTGGTGATCGGTGTGCTGGCCGCGCTCGTGGAGCGGTCGGCCTCGGGCGAGGGCCAGGTGGTCGACGCCGCCATGGTCGACGGTGCCAGCGTGCTGCTGCAGATGGTCTGGTCGCTGCGTGCCGGGGGTATGTGGACCGATCAGAGGGTCGACAACATGGTCGACGGCGGTGCCCCGTTTTACGACACCTACCGGTGCTCCGACGGTGGCTTCGTCGCGGTTGGCGCGATGGAGCCGCAGTTCTACGCCGAGCTGCTCACCGGGCTGGGTCTCGACGCCGCCGAACTGTCACCGCAGCTCGATCGCAACGGCTGGCCGGAGCTGCGCAAGGTACTTGCCGACGCGTTCGCCTCCCGCACCCGCGACGAGTGGGCCGCCGTGTTCGCCGACGTGGACGCCTGCGTGACCCCGGTGCTCGAGCTGGCCGAGGTGGCTGACCATCCCCACATCGCCGCCCGCAACACCCTGATCGAGGTGGACGGGGTGACCCAGGCGGCACCGGCGCCTCGCTTCTCCCGCACCCCGGCGGGTGCACCCGGCAGCCCGCCGGCCGCCGGCGCGGACACCGACGCGGTGCTCGCCGACTGGGGCGTCACCGCCGTGGGTGCGCCCTGAGCGGCCGGGCGGCTCGGCCGAGTCGAGCCCGCGTCGCACCGGGTTCGAACAGCGGTGAGGCGTTCACCGCAGAACTCGGTCACCGCATGCGAACGCAGGTTAACGTTCGGCCATGATCGGTGATCCTCAACGCGGGCCGAGCCCCGAACCTCGCTACCGCACCCCGACTCTCAGCCTCGAGCACGGGAACATGTGCGCCGGCTGCCAGCTGTCCGGGGCCGGTTGTCGGTTCGGCATGCGTCTGCGCCCGGTCGGTGACGGCTCGATCGAGGGCACCGCTTTCTTCACCGCCGAGCACGAGGGTGCCGGAGGGGTCGTGCACGGCGGTTCGACGATGGGCGCGCTGGACGAGGCGTGCGGTTCGGTGGTCGTCGCCAGCGGCGCGAGCAGCGTGACCGCCGAGATGAATGTCCGGTTCCGACGCCCGGTGCCCATCGAGAAGGAACTGAAGGTCTGGGCCGCCCCGCGTTTTCCGGATAGATCTTATTCGTGTTGTTAGGCCGCCGACCGCTGACTCTGGTAGTGGAGGCGAGCTTCTTGTGGTGTTCGATAGCCAAG
>Ga0310811_10000264_pt1 | contig 74244 bp, 61 predicted proteins | sample YCmetagenome_FD_207642 | JGI IMG/M metagenome (GOLD analysis project Ga0310811, IMG submission 207642) | Soil microbial communities from experimental microcosm in Duke University, North Carolina, United States - YC | ecosystem: Engineered > Artificial ecosystem > Soil microcosm > Unclassified ... | reverse complement strand
ACCAACCGCTATGCCTATTAAAAAGGCCCCGAATACACCCCTTATGCCCAGATACTCAGTAATTATAGCCCCTATAAAACATAAGCAGATACATAGCGTAATAACCCGGCCCAACTTAAGGTTTTTTTGGGCTATATAAAGCATTTTATTTATTCCCCACTTGCCTATGGTTAGCATAAATGCCGCAAAAGCAATTACCAGCAGAACAGGTATAAATGATCCCTGTTCCTTACCGCCTATCATTTGTATAATTATGGAAAACAATATCCAGCCTAAGAAGTCATCTATCATGGCCGACGTTAATATCAGGTTGCCTATTTTGGTTTTAAGTATATCAAGGTCCATTAATATTTTAGTAATGACCGATAAAGCAGTAAGCGATAAGGCAACCCCGAAAAATAATGAAGTGATGAGCTGATTACTCGCCCCGTTCGAAAAAATATCTTTATAAAAAAACCATGCTACCCCAAAACCTAAAGCAAAAGGGAAGATAAGCCCTGTAAGGCTTATAGCGGCGGCTTGTTTACCATCGCGCCTTATTTGTTTAAGATCGACCTCGAAACCAGCTATAAACATTAATAATATAATGCCCACATTCGAAAGTCCGTCAAACGCGCCATAGGCTTTTGGCGAAGATGTGAAAATATTATTAAACAATTCGGGGCAATATTTACCAAGTAAAGTGGGGCCAAGTATAATACCTGCTATCATTTCGCCAATAATAGCGGGCTGCTTAAACTTACGGCATAATTCGCCCAGTATGCGGGCCAAAACTAAAACAACGGTAACAATTATCAGGAAATGAAGCACTTCAGTAGAGCTGAGCTTTGAAACCATAGGTAATGGATATTAAGTATGTAATGTCACAAATATAATATTTTTTGCTTTTAATATTCTTAATCTATCTGCGAAGTGGAAATTAAATTCCTACTAATTGATGTACCATGAAATAGGTTTTTGATTTTCACACATAATGTTATCAGTTACTTAATAAATAAGCAATATTAAGGCTGAATTAAAAAGTGTAATTTTGTATGATGGATAAAAACGCTAAAATATATATTGCAGGCCACCGGGGGATGGTTGGTTCGGCAATTCATCGTAAATTAGTAAAAGAAGGGTTCACAAACTTCGTTCTCCGTACATCCGATACGCTCGATCTGCGTAACCAGCAAGCTGTATCCAATTTTTTTAAGCAGGAAAAGCCTGATTATGTTTTTTTGGCGGCTGCTAAAGTAGGGGGGATAGTAGCTAACAATACCTATCGTGCCGATTTTTTGTATGAGAATTTACAGATACAGAATAATGTTATCCACTACTCATACCTTAATGATGTAAAGAAGCTGATGTTTTTGGGGTCAAGCTGTATCTACCCTAAAATGGCGCCGCAACCGTTGAAGGAAGAATACCTGCTAACCGGGTTGCTTGAACCAACCAACGAGCCTTACGCCATTGCCAAAATAGCAGGCATTAAGATGTGCGATGCTTACCGCGACCAATATGGCTGTAACTTTATATCGGTAATGCCAACCAACCTTTATGGTTATAACGATAATTATCATCCAAATAACTCGCACGTATTACCGGCTTTGATACGCCGTTTTCATGAGGCTAAAGAGCAAAACGCGCCATCGGTAATTATATGGGGCACGGGCTCGCCTAAACGGGAGTTTTTATTTGCCGACGACCTTGCCGAGGCTTGTTATTATTTAATGAAGAATTATAATGAGGCTGGCCTGGTGAACATTGGTACAGGCGAAGACTTGCCGATAAAGGACCTGGCTTTATTAATAAAGGAAATTATTGGTTACGAAGGAGGAATACAATTTGATACCACCAAGCCCGATGGCACCCCGCGCAAGCTAATGGATGTTAGCAAACTGAACGATCTGGGCTGGAGATACCATACTACCCTGCGCGAAGGGATTGCCCTGGCATATGCCGATTTTTTAAGTAAGGATAAGATATTGGCCGAGAGGTAGCAAATATTTACTACCTTTGGGTATATATATTTTGATTTTATACTTATAACGTACTGAGATCATAACGTATTAATAAAAACTCTATGAAAACAATTCTGATAACCGGTGGTGCTGGTTTTATAGGTTCACACGTAGTGCGCCGTTTTGTAACACAGTACCCTGATTACACCATCCTAAACGTTGATGCCCTTACCTATGCAGGTAATTTAGAGAACCTTGAAGATATTGAAGGTGCAAAAAATTATGTTTTTGAAAAAGCTGATATTAAAGACAGGGAGCATATAAGTGCTTTATTTGATAAATATAAAGTAACTGATGTTATACACCTGGCGGCAGAATCGCATGTAGACAGAAGCATCCTGAGCCCTATGGATTTTGTTTACACCAATGTAATTGGCACAGTTACCCTGCTTGATATTGCAAAAGAAAAATGGAAAAGTGATTATAGCAGCCACCTTTTTTACCACGTATCAACTGATGAGGTTTATGGCGCTTTAGGCGAAACTGGCCTGTTTACCGAAGATACCCGTTATGACCCACATTCGCCATACAGCGCAAGCAAGGCAGCTTCAGATCATTTTGTGCGTGCTTATTATGATACTTATGGGCTGCCTGTGGTGGTATCGAACTGCTCAAATAATTATGGGCCAAATCACTTCCCCGAGAAATTGATCCCACTAAGCATAAATAACATTATCAACAATAAACCATTACCAGTTTACGGGGATGGTAAATACACCCGCGACTGGCTTTATGTTATAGATCATGCCCGCGCAATTGACCTTATATTCCATGAAGGCAAGAAAGGTGATACTTACAACATAGGCGGATTTAATGAGTGGCAAAATATTGACCTGGTTAAACTTTTATGCCAGCAAATGGATGAGAAACTGGGCCGCGAACCAGGTACCAGTGCCAAGCTTATCACCTTTGTTAAGGACCGCCCCGGCCACGACCTTAGGTATGCTATTGACGCTACCAAGATAAATAAAGAACTGGGCTGGAAACCATCGGTAACATTTGAACAAGGACTTTCAGCTACTATTGATTGGTTTTTATCAAACAAAAAGTGGCTTGATAATGTTACAAGCGGAGCGTATGCCCATTACTATGACAATCAGTATGAAACCCGTTAACATTAACGGCCCTTTATATAAATAAATGACTATAACTACTACCCCGTTAGCGGGCTGTTTTGTGCTAACGCCCCGTGTTTTTAATGATGAAAGGGGATATTTTTTCGAAACGTTCAATGAACGTACATTTAATGAGGCCGCCGGCCGGGAAGTGCATTTTGTACAAGACAACCAATCATACTCCACAAAAGGGGTGCTTCGCGGGCTTCACTTTCAAAAAGGTGAACATTCACAGGCAAAGCTGGTACGTGTAACTAAAGGTGAAGTGCTGGATGTTGCCGTCGACCTGAGAAAAGGTTCACCTACTTTTGGCCAGTATGCTGTAGCTATGCTGTCGGAAGAAAACCATTGCCAGTTTTTTGTTCCGCGTGGTTTTGCTCACGGATTTGTGGTGTTGAGTGATGATGCCATCTTTCAGTATAAATGCGATAATTATTATAATAAACAGTCGGAAGGCGGCCTGCATTATGCCGACCCTGCTTTGGGCATCGACTGGCAGCTTACCGCGAGCGACCTGCTCGTATCTGATAAAGACAAAGAACTCCCGTTTTTAGCCGATGCAGGCGACCTGGGATTTTAAAAAAGCGTAATACATCAACCTAATGAATAAAATTGTAGTATTCGGCGCTTCGGGACAGTTAGGAAACTGCTTAAAAAAAGTAGCCGAAGAAAAAGGTATCACTAATATCTATTTTCCGCCTGAATCTGAAGCTAACATACTTGATAAAGCGGCGCTAAAAAGCGTTTTCGAGCAATACAAGCCCGCGTTCGCTATTAACTGTGCAGCTTATACCGCTGTTGATAAGGCCGAGGACGAGATTGACCTGGCCCGGAAAATAAATAAAACCGGCGCGGAAAATTTAGCTGAAGCCTGTAAGAGTTATCAAACAAAATTCATTCATATTTCAACCGATTTTGTTTTTAAGGGTGATAAGGCATCGCCATTGGTTGAGGATGATATTGCTGAACCTATAAGTGTGTATGGATTGACCAAACTGGAAGGTGAGCAGGATATTGCCCGTTTAATGGATGAGTATTTTATTATCCGTACCAGTTGGTTGTATTCAGAGTTTGGAAACAATTTTGTAAAAACCATGCTTAAGCTTGGCGCCGAGCGCGACCTGCTGAAAATAATTGCCGACCAGGTGGGCACACCAACCTATGGTATTGACCTGGCAGCTTGTGTATTGGATATTATCACATCTGGTTCAAAAGCTTACGGTATATATCATTATAGTAATGAGGGTGTGACCTCATGGTATGATTTTGCGAAGGGTATATTCGATCTTTCGGCAACAGATGTAAAGGTATTGCCTATCCGTACAGACGAATATCCTACAAAAGCTACACGCCCGGCCTATTCGGTGATGGATAAAAGTAAAATTAAGACAACATTTGGCATTGAGATACCGTATTGGCGGGATAGCCTGGCGGTATGTATTGAAAGGCTTAAATAAAATACTTCTTTGTCATTTCGAGCGATAGTGAGAAATCTTATACAATAGATATTGGCGCAATGCATGTCGTAGAAAATTTCTCCTCGTACCTCGTTCGAAATGACATATTAAATTAAAAATATCACTATGAAAGGAATAATACTTGCCGGCGGTTCAGGAACCCGTCTTTACCCTATAACAAAAGCTATCAGCAAGCAGTTGATGCCGATATATGATAAGCCGATGATCTATTATCCCTTATCGGTACTGATGCTGGCAGGCATAAAGGATGTGCTGATCATTACCACTCCCGAAGACCAGGACGGCTTTAAACGCTTATTGGGTGATGGGACCGAACTGGGCTGCAACTTTGAGTTTGCCGTGCAGGAAAAACCAAACGGACTGGCGCAGGCATTTGTAATTGGCGAGGAATTTATCGGTAATGATAAGGTTGCGTTGGTTTTGGGCGATAATATTTTTTACGGGTCGGGTTTTAGCACGCTAATACAGAGTTTTAATGATGTTGATGGCGCGGCCATATTCGCTTACCCGGTATCAGACCCTGAGCGCTATGGTGTAGTGGAGTTTGATAAGGAATTTAAAGCATTATCAATAGAAGAAAAGCCGGCGGCGCCAAAATCAAATTACGCGGTACCTGGTTTGTATTTTTATGATAATACGGTGGTTGAAATAGCCAAAAACATTGCCCCATCGCCACGCGGTGAGTATGAAATAACCGACGTAAACAAAGAGTACCTGAAAAGCGGCAAGCTGCATGTAGGCGTTATGGACAGGGGGATGGCCTGGTTAGATACCGGTACCTTTGACTCATTGAGTGATGCATCGGAATTTGTGCGTGTAATTGAAAAACGCCAGGATACCAAAATTGGCTGTATTGAAGAGATCGCCTACCGCATGGGCTTCATCAACCATGATGAATTAATGGTACTGGCCGAAAAATACATTAAGAGCGGTTACGGTATGTATTTAAAAAAGCTGTCGATAAGGTAAAATAACATCTGAAAAATATAATCAGTTTATAAAAAATCATTATTGCCGTTGGCTTTAGCTAACGGTTTTTTTGTGACTAAAAGGATTGGCTTTAGCCAAAATTTACCTGTAGCTGTCTGTTAAATCGCAAAAATTGTGTCTATTTGTTTATGGGTTACCCAAGTTTACAAGCCTGCATTACCGATCTTGAAAAAAATGGTCGATTGATCCGCATCCGCGAAGAAGTTGATCCGTACCTGCAAATGGCGGCGATACATTTGCGTGTGTTTGAGCACCAGGGGCCTGCTATTTTATTCGAGAATGTTAAAGGCAGTAAGTTTCCGGCGGTGTCCAACTTGTTCGGTACACTTGATCGTTCCAAATTTATTTTCAGGGATACGCTTGATAAGATAAAAACACTGGTGGAGCTGAAGTCTGACCCTATCAAAGCCATTAAAAGCCCTTTTAAATATGCCAATGTGGGGCTGACCGCTTTATCGGCCCTGCCGATGAAAACGGGTAAAAATTCGCCCATAAATTTTGGTCGTACCCAAATACATGAATTGCCACAAATAGTAAACTGGCCGAATGATGGCGGCCCGTTTGTTACTATGCCGCAGGTTTACACCGAGGATGCCGACAAACCGGGCATTATGAATGCCAACCTGGGGATGTACCGTATACAAATTGCCGGTAACGATTACGTTTTGGATCAGGAGATCGGCCTGCATTACCAGTTGCACAGGGGTATCGGTGTACATCAAACCAAAGCAAACGCTAAGGGGCAGCCGTTAAAAGTGAGCATATTTGTAGGCGGCCCGCCGTCGCACCCCGTGGCAGCTGTGATGCCGCTTCCGGAAGGCTTATCAGAAATGACCTTTGCCGGGGCATTGGGCAACCGCCGCTTCCGTTATTTTTATGATACCGAAGGTTTTTGCATTTCGGCAGATGCCGATTTTGTGATAACAGGTACGGTAATGCCACATGAAAACAAGCCAGAGGGGCCGTTCGGCGACCATTTGGGGTATTATAGTTTGAAGCACCCATTCCCGCTGATGAAGGTGCATAATGTATATCACCGTAAGGATGGGATATGGTCGTTCACGGTAGTGGGCAGGCCGCCGCAGGAAGATACCAGTTTTGGTGCATTGATACATGAGATAACAGGATCGGCCATACCAAAGGAAATTCCGGGGTTGCATGCTGTAAACGCTGTTGATGCGGCGGGTGTTCACCCCCTATTGTTCGCCATAGGCAGCGAGCGCTACACCCCTTATATTAAGGAACGTAAGCCACAGGAGATATTAACCATTGCCAATCATATTTTGGGGAAAAGCCAGCTGAGTTTAGCGAAATATCTATTCATTGCAGCTAAAGAAGATGACCCGTCATTAAATGTTAACCAAATAGGCGGGTTTTTGAAACATGTGCTGCAACGCATCGACCTTACCCGCGACCTGCATTTTTATACCAAAACCACTATCGATACACTTGATTATAGCGGTAGTGATTTAAATTCAGGAAGTAAAGTGGCCATTACCGTAGCGGGAGATATAAAAAGGGAATTATTAAATGAACTGCCGGTAAACTTTACCCTGCCCCGCCCGTTTGATATATTTAAAATGGTGATGCCGGGTATATTGGCTGTGGAGATACCTAAAAGTATTAACAGCAAGGATATAGGCGATTTAATAACCATACTGGATGACTATTTTGGTGATAGCGATTTGAGCGGGCTGCCTTTGATGGTGCTTTGTGACAATGCAGGGTTTGTGGCCCAGAATTTGGATAATTTTGTATGGGTTACGTTTACAAGGAGCAACCCATCGCATGATATTTATGGGATGCATAGCTTTACGGAGCATAAGCATTGGGGCTGTAAAGGACCGATGATCATTGACGCCCGGATAAAACCGCATCATGCGCCGGTACTGGAAAAGGACCCGGCAGTGGAGAAACTGGTGGATAAGATGGGGGAAAAGGGTGGCGCGTTGTATAACATCATCTAAAAAAGGGTGTCATGCTGAGGCTCTCGAAGCATGAGCGTTAGGCCTCGCCCACATGCTTCGACAAGTTCAGCATGACGCCGATAAGTTGAATGAAAAATGCCTGAAAAAGAAAAATTAAGAATAGACAAATACCTTTGGGCCATACGCGCGTTCAAAACGCGCACGCTGGCATCAGATGCCTGTAAGGCGGGCAGGGTGAAACTGGACGGAAATAATATAAAGCCATCGCACGAAGTGAAAGTTGGTGAGATATACCAGGTGGCTAAAGGCATTGAGCGAAAGGTGATAAAGGTTACGGGGTTGCTGGAGAACCGTGTAGATGCTAAAACGGCCGTGTTTTTTTACGAAGATATTACCCCGGTTGAGCAAACAATGGCATTTAAATCCATGTTTCATGCCCCGATATTAAAACGGGACAGAGGTACCGGCCGCCCAACTAAAAAAGACCGCCGGGAGATAGATGACCTGAAGGATGACTTTTTTACAAATGAGGATAATAAGGAATAATAGCAGATATTTACCACACTACTATAGCGAGGATGGCATCAACCAATACTAAATTAAAATCACAAAATATTAAGATAGGCATTATCGGCCTGGGTTATGTAGGGCTGCCGCTTGCTGCTGAATTCGCTAAAAAATATAAAGTGGTAGGTTTTGATACCGGCAAACAACGCATTGCCGAATTGAACAAAGGCCACGACCGCATACAAACTATTGGCGATGCTGAATTAGCCTTGGTTATCAACCCCAAAAACGGCACAAATGGGCTGACTTTTACCAATGATATCAGCGATATAGCCGATTGCAATTTTTACATTGTAACGGTACCTACCCCGGTTGATAAGTTTAACCGCCCTGACCTGTCGCACCTTTGTAAGGCCAGCGAAACGGTGGGTAAGGTTCTGAAAACGGGTGATATTGTTATTTATGAATCTACCGTTTATCCCGGGGCTACCGAGGAGGAATGTGTGCCTATAATAGAAAAAGCATCGGGCTTAAGGTTTAACATTGATTTTTTCGCAGGATATTCTCCCGAACGTATAAATCCTGGTGATAAGGAGCATACGCTGACCAGGGTGATGAAGATCACTTCGGGATCAACACCGGAAACTGCCGAAACGGTGGATCAGCTTTATAGCTCCATTATCCCGGCAGGTACGCATAAAGCTACCTCCATAAAAGTAGCCGAGGCTGCTAAGGTTATTGAGAATTCGCAGCGCGATATTAACATTGCTTTTGTAAACGAACTGGCTAAAATATTTAACCGGTTGGATATTGATACAGACGAAGTATTGCAGGCAGCAGGCACTAAATGGAACTTCCAGAAATATAAACCCGGACTGGTTGGCGGCCATTGCATAGGTATCGACCCATATTATTTAGCACGAAAAGCACAACAGGTAGGTTATCACCCCGAAATAATTTTAGCGGGCCGCAGGTTGAATGATGGAATGGGTGAGTATGTGGCGCATGAGGTGGTGAAGCTGATGGTGCGAAAGGATATTGTAGTAAAGGATGCTGATATATTGGTGCTTGGGATAGCATTTAAAGAAAATTGTGCAGATGTGCGGAACAGTAAAGTTGTTGATATATTGAATACGCTGAAAGGTTACGATACCACACTCACTATTTTCGATCCACGAGCAGAACCTGCTGATGTTAAGCATGAGTATGGCTGGAATTCGGTTAAGGAACTGCCTATTGATAAATATTATGATGCCGTAATCATTGCGGTAGCACATGATGAGTTTAAAACGCTTGATATACCAGGCCTTTGTAAAAAGAATAAAGTAGTTTATGATGTGAAGGGGGTGCTGCCTAAAGAGATGGTTGACGGGCGGCTGTAGGTGAGTAGTGAGTGAAGCGACGCAGTTTTTACACTTACTGCCGCACAAGGCTTGCGCCAATGGGGGACAATGGGATATATACAAATAAAAAAAGCTGAAAGCCCTGCAAAATTGCTGCAGACTTTCAGCTTTTAATTTAAACCTTCTGCTTATAACTATTTAGAAGGCGTTTCTTTCGCGTAAGCGTCATTCAGCCTTTTTACTACATCGGCAGTAACGTCAAGGCTTGCATCGCCGTAAAGCATTGAGGTATTATTTTTTGAATAGGTTAATACCATTTTGTAGCCTTTTTCTTTGGCGTATGATTTTACAAAATCAGATATTTTGTCGTACAGTTTACCCATTTCCACGCTTTGTTCATTCTGAACTTCGGCAGAAGCATTTTGCTGGTATGATTGTAATTGCTGTTGTTCGCGTTGCAGGCGCTGCTCGGTGGTCTGGCGCTGGTCGGCAGGCATGGTACTGGCCGATTTTTGGTATTCGGCTACCTCGCGCTGGAACGCTTCGCCTTTGGATTGCAGGTCGCTTTTGGCGGCATCGCTTTTTGTGGTAAGGCGTTTATCCATATCCTTAACATAAGTGTAGTTTTTTGATAAGCTATCGGAGTTAATAAACACTATCTCGTTCTTAGCATTAGTTGATGCCGCCGGCGGGGCGGTAGTTGCAGGCGTTGCTGGCCCTTGCTTGCAGGCGGTTATGCTTCCGGCAACTAAAACAGCCAGCGCTAAATTTAAAATGGGTGCTCTTTTCATTGTGCAATTTCTTTGTTAAATAATGGTTTTACAGGCATTTATCCGCCTGTTGTACCTGTAATTTTTTTAAATAAAAGTTTACAAAGATAAACTTTCAGGGCAAGTTTCCTAAGTATTTTAAAATGGTGTTTATAACAGGTCATTTTTATCCACAAATGCCCAAAATGCGGGGCGAAATGCGTATTTTTGTTTGTTAAACCCTTTTGGGAAAAAGGTTATTCTTTAATCAATTATGAGCGAAAAAAATCAGGACAAATCAAACTATTCAGCAGATAATATACAGGTTTTAGAGGGATTGGAAGCGGTTAGGAAACGCCCTTCCATGTACATAGGTGATACCGGCGTAAAAGGCCTGCACCACCTGGTTTATGAGGTAGTAGATAACTCGATAGATGAGGCCCTTGCCGGCTATTGCGACACTATAAATGTTACTATACACAAAGGCAATTCCATTACCGTTGTTGATAATGGCCGTGGTATCCCAACAGGCATAACCACCAAAGAAAAAGTTTCGGCATTGCAAATTGTGATGACAGTATTGCATGCAGGGGGTAAATTTGATAAGGACACTTACAAAGTATCCGGCGGTCTGCATGGTGTGGGTGTAAGTTGCGTTAACGCGCTATCAACTCACATGAAGACTGTTGTTGAACGTGAAGGTAAAATATTTACACAGGAATATGAACAAGGCAAGCCTTTATTTGACGTAAAGGAAATTGGTGTATCACAGCGTACCGGTACTACACAAACCTTTCAGCCTGACCCGGAAATATTCACATTAACAACCGAATATAAGTTTGATACACTGGCGGCACGTTTGCGCGAGCTGTCGTATCTTAACAAAGGTATCCGTTTAACTTTGACCGATGAGCGTGAAGCTAATGAAGATGGGACCTACCCCTCAGAAGAGTTTTATTCGCAGGGCGGATTAAGCGAGTTTGTTAAATACCTTGACGGCACACGCCCGCCGATAATCCCGGAGCCAATTTATGTCGATGGTGTAAAACAAGGCATCCCGGTTGAGCTGGCTTTGCAGTATAATGATACTTATTCAGAGAATGTATTCTCGTACGTAAATAACATTAATACTATTGAAGGCGGTACGCATGTTGCCGGTTTCCGCAGGGGGCTGACCCGTACACTAAAGGCCTATGCCGATAAATCGGGTTTGTTGAAAAACATGAAGGTGGAAATTACCGGGGATGACTTTAGAGAAGGATTAACCGCCGTAATTTCAGTTAAAGTGGCCGAGCCGCAATTTGAAGGGCAAACCAAAACCAAGCTAGGTAACAACGAGGTAATGGGTGCCGTGGATATGGCGGTAGGGGAAATTTTAGGTAACTACCTGGAAGAGCACCCGAAAGAGGCTAAAATGATAGTAAACAAGGTAATACTTGCTGCTACAGCCCGTGCCGCAGCCCGTAAGGCCCGCGAAATGGTACAGCGCAAGAGTGTTATGGGGGGATCGGGACTGCCGGGTAAACTGGCCGATTGCGCTAACAGCGACCCTGCCTTATGCGAGATATACCTTGTGGAAGGGGACTCGGCGGGTGGTACTGCCAAACAGGGCCGTAACCGCGATTACCAGGCTATTCTTCCGTTACGTGGTAAGATACTGAACGTAGAGAAGGCTATGGAGCACAAGATCTACGAGAACGAGGAAATAAAAAATATGTTTACCGCCCTGGGCGTAAGCATAGGTACCCCGGAAGATGACAAGGGCCTTAATTTTGCCAAGCTGCGTTACCACAAGATAGTGATCATGACGGATGCTGACGTTGACGGTTCGCATATTACTACACTTATACTCACCTTCTTTTTCCGTTATATGAAGGAGCTGGTTGAGAACGGGTATGTTTACATTGCATCGCCGCCATTATACCAGGTGAAAAAAGGTAAAGAGTTTGAATATTGCTGGACGGATGAGCAGCGTGATGCCGCCATACAGCGCCTGAAAGGCGCCGGTAAAGAAGATAGCGTAAATACACAGCGTTACAAAGGTTTGGGTGAAATGAACGCCGAACAATTATGGGACACCACCATGAACCCGGCAACCCGTACCCTTAAACGTGCCAGCATTGAAAATGCTGCCGAATGCGACCATACCTTCAGCATGCTGATGGGTGATGAAGTTGCACCGCGCAGGGAATTTATTGAGAAGAACGCTAAATACGCTAAGATAGACGTGTAAGCCCCCCGACCTCCTTAAATGGAAGTATAAAATTTGAGCTCCGCTGAAAAGCGGGGCTTTTTGTTTTTTATGCCCCTTGTCATTAGAAGATTCTTCGCTATCGCTTAGAATGACAAAAAGTCGTATCAATTATAAAACTTAATCCTACGCTTGCCATAATCTATCACGGCCTTGTATTGCATTAAAATATCGCCTCCTATAACACCCAAAACCTGCGGGTGCCCCATTTGTGAGTAAGCGAAATTTATGGTGGAGAGATCAAGCACAGCTACTTCAAACTGTGGGATCTTTAAACGCCCTATGCGCAAATCTGGTATGGTAGCAGTAAATGAGGCCATACTGTTGGTACCAAGACCTGTAGAGAGAATGTTGCTTTCCGTTATTGGGGCCGATTCGTTTGCCTGTTGCAGCAATGTTTTATCAAAAGCTGTTTTTGAGGCACCGGTATCAAGCACTAAGGTGAATTTTTTGCCAAAAACTTTAATGTTTAATAAAGGATGAAAACCATCTTCATTAAGGTCGATGATTTGTAGGGGAACGGTAATAGTCATTTATTGATTGAGTGAATTAGTCATTATAATTTTCCGATGCGTCCCTGGCCATTTCTATAATGATAGCATCCATGCGGTTAAGTTCGTTTTTAATGTGCTCAATTACCTCCGGACCGGGATTATCATCAAGCATGGCGGCCAGTGCTTTTAAGTTAGCCAAAGGGCTCCTTATAAGATGTGATTGTTTCCAGGCCATCTCCTTTATACTATTTACGTGGTCCTGGATGTGTTTGTAGGCAGTTTTTAATTTTTCTTCGGCATTCTTCCGTTCAGTTATATCATATAAAGCCATTAGCATACCTAAAACCTGGTTGTTTTCGTCGGTTATAGGGAACAGGCGCACATAATACCAACATACTGAGCCATTAGGCTGTGAGTAGTCTATCTCATAATTAATGTTATTCCCCTGCAACGCCCCTGCTGCATATTTGCTAAATTCCGGAAAACGCTGCTTAGGAAAATAATCGGCCAAGCGGTCGTTTTTCTGAGGCATGTGATTGTATTGTGATTTAACAAATTCAATGGCTTTCTGATTAAAGGTTAATACCCTCAGGTCTTTATCAAAAAGAGCATACGCGGTATCAGTGGTATTTAGTATGGCCTGCAAGTTGGCTTCCGATTTTTGCAGCGCTTCCTCGGCCTTGATCTTTTCGGTAATGTCGTTTGTTAATGATAGCCTAACAGGTCGTCCCTCAAAAATAATATCGTGGGCTATTATCTGAATGGTCATTATCGAACCATCTTTTTTCAGGTGCCTCACAATGCGGCGCTCATTGGCTTCCTCGCCGTAATCGTCCATCTGAATGGCGGCATCTTCGGGTGGCCTCATCATCCGCACATTCATATGTAAAAGTTCGTCTTTATTATAGCCGTAAAGTTTTGCAGCTGCCTCATTTACCGCAATTATCGACAGGTCATCTCTGGCAATCATCCACATGGGCATAGGGCTGCTCTCAAAAAGTAGTTTATATTTTTGTTCAGATGACCTTAGCTCTTCCTCTGCCTTTTTACGTTCACTAATATCTATCATCGACCCAATTATAGCCGGTTTACCGCTTATCATTACCCTGTTGCCATAAATTTCTATCCAGTTGGTGGTGCCGTCCTTTTTTTTCCCCATTGCCTCGTAATGTATGCTCTCCACTTCTCCTTCAATGCGTTTGCGTATGTTTTCACGTACCAGGTCAATATAGCTTTCGTCAAATATGTTTGTTTTTAGTACTATGTTGTTGAGCAATTCTCCGGGCTTATAACCAAAAATGGTCGCAAGCCGTGGGTTTATATAAGTAAAAACGTCGTCCTGAACTATATAAACCCCAACCATTGATTTTTCAGCAATCGTTCGGAACTTTAATTCAGCATCCCTTAACTCACCTGTCTGCTCCCTTACTCTTTGTTCCAGCTCAGTATTCATTTCTTTAACTTTTGCTTCAGCTTCGGTGCGCTGCGTATCTATTTTATTTAACCAGTTTGTGGTATTCCATATAAACAGTAAACCTAACAACAAAAAACAAACCTCCAGTATCGACATACTGATATCCAACGATGAAAATAGCCTGGAATTCTGCATTTCACTGTTAATTGCTCCAAACAATATCACCATTAATATCATAAGACTAATTAACCTTTTTGCCATTTGATTGCCAACTTGCCTGCCCGTAAACATATGAGAGATACCCAGGCAAGGATTTAGATTTGCGGCTGCTAATGATAAAAGGAGCAGCAGTGTTGCAGTAATAGTTGGCATGGAGGTTATATATAAAAGCGTGCGAAATAATGCTACGCCATGCATATTACCAATTAACGCCACCAGGGATATAAAAGTGACCAAATGGAAAATATATTGTGCCGCTATATGAAATGCCTTGTTTTTATTAATAAGCAATAAAAAGCCCGATCCCAAAAGAGAAAAACCGGCAGAAGTAGTAGAAGCCATTCGTCCGGGATGTGGAATATAAAACGATACAGGGGTTTTATCAGTTACAAAAAACTGGTCGATACCGAAGTCTGTGTGAAACAGGTCCTGGTAAATGGTGAAGAAAGCTATGACGGTAGCTAATAATACTGTTATAATAAAACCAGGGTTTGCATATTTTATGGTTTGATATTGGGAAAATAGCAATGCGCCGCCAAACAAAGTAAAGCATAATCCTGTGTTAAAACGCATGGCAATATAACCAATGACTATGCTTGCAAGGCGGGGGCTGTTCAATACCCAACCCGCCATAACAAATATGCCAAAAGCTACTATAATGAGGCTTATAGTTACAATTGCCCTGTTTTGTTGCGGACGATCCATTTTATACTAATAAATACACAGGAAATGCTTCCCCTATAACAAATGTGATGATGCTAATAAAGTTAAGACTTAATAAGGGAATAAGCTGAATTGAATGAGGAAAATATGCAGATGAGTTTAATTTGAAAATTAGTAATCAAAAAACACTAATTCGCTAACTCACTCATTCACTCAATAAATTAAACACTCAATAATTAAAAAGGATAGCCAATAGCCAGGTTAAATATCATATTAGAGCCGTGCCAGCCTGAATCCCTGAAATCAACCCCATCAATTATGCCGCGCTGCCCGGGATTGGGTTCAACCAATGGGAAACCAAAATCGGTGCGTAGTATTAATACCGAAAGATTAAAGCGTAAACCGAAACCGGCATCTACCGCTACCTGGTTAATGAAGTTTTTCCCAAATGCAGCGCCGGGCAACCCATACTGGCTTTTCATATCCCAGATATTGCCTGCATCAACAAACAATGCACCTTCAACAATGCTGAATAATTTTGGGCGATATTCGACATTTGCTTCAAGCTTTATATCGCCTGATTCGTCGGGTAAAAACTGGGTGGCGCCTGTTACCGTTGTGGGCGGATAATAATTGCCCGGGCCGATAGACCTTGCCTGGAAGCCCCTTAAACTATTAGGGCCGCCGATGAAAAATTGCTGGCTGTAAGGCAAAATAGTTGAGTTGCCAAATGGAATGCCGACATCAACCAATAATCTGGCAGCTAATTTGCTGTTAGGGCCAAGTTTATGGAAGTACCTGAAGTCATTTTCTAGCTTAATGTATTGGTTGAAAGGGGTGCCGAACACTTTGCCAACCTTGCCGCCCAAGGTATCGGCACCTGTTACAATGCCATACAAGGCAGCAGAGGAGCTGATCTTGCCCATATAATAAATGCTGTTTTTGCGGAAATCTTCGGTAGAGTTATCGTAAGTGAAGCTATAACTCGGGCCAAAGGTTAGCTGATTATTAATAACGTGGGTTAGTGTTGGGTTGCGTGTTTTGCGAATGCTATCACGGTACAACTCACTAACATTCGCGGCGTCTACATAATTTAAATCAAGCAGGTCGAGCGTATGTTGTTTATGAAGGCTTGGCTTCCACTGATACCCCCATGAGCCGGTGAATGAATTTAACTGGTAAAGCCGCACCCTGTCGATATAGGTATAACCTGTGGTAAGTAAGGTATGCGGTATAAAAGCGTTATCGGTACTAAAATTAAACGGACTGATAAAGCGCGGCCATGATATGGACGGCTGCACGCCAAACTGGTAAACGTTAAACCCGTTATTGTAACTGCCAAACTGTTTATCGGTGCTGGTGAAAAAATTCAGTGTAAATAATTCGGCACCCTTAAAAGTGTTCTTGTTCCTGAATGTGAAATTAAGCTGTGTACCATCGTAATTTGCCGATGTTTGCCGGGCAATAATTTCGGCGGTAAGCGATTTGCGCTTAGCCTGTGTTAGATAGTAATATACATCGAGAAAAGCCGAATCGGGCGTAACATCTTCAAAGCGGTTCTTTACATAGGTGAAAGGCCCCAGTTCAATAAAGCGGTTTAGGCTGTTGTTATGTTCGGTACGATTGTAAATATCGCCGGGACGCAGTAATACCGTATTTTTAAATGTAAACGGACGGACGGTTTTTTTAGGGTCGATGACATTATACCAGCGGTATTTTACTGCTGAATCAAGTTTTGTGGAAGTATCCTTGAGGGAATATTTGGGATAAACATAAATGTTCCTGATCTTATATATCCACGAGGCTTCATCAGGAGTTGATGCCTTTACTTTTACGAACATATCAACCTGGTGCCCGGCCACGGTACTATCGTACTTCATGATCAGGTTATCAGGTGAAAAGTAAAAGAAACCTTCTTCTTTTAAACGGGCATCTATGCGTATACGTTCGCTCTTTATAATATCAAGATTGTACTTATCGCCAACTTTTAAAAGGCTGAGACTTGATGTGCCGGTAACAGCGGTATCCAAATCATCCTTTTCCTGCGGGAATACAATTTTACGATAATGATAGGCCGGCCCGGTTTGTACGGTATAAACCGCCTTGGATAATTTCGAATTCTTTTTGCTTACCGTATCGCCCGCAACCTGTGCTACAAAGTAGCTTTCGTTTTGCAGCCTGTTCTGTAAAATGCTGGCATTCTTTTCCAGGTCGACAGAACTTACTAATACCGGTGGTTCGCCTAAATGGGTGTTGAGATAATGTTTAAGGCCCCTGCGTTTATTGGTGCGGGTTTTATCGTATATCCACAGTTTATAACGCAGGCCCAGGATAGTAGCATTGGGTACCGGCCTTAGCAATGCGGTAAGTTCAGCGCTTAAGGCTTTTGCCTCGGCTTTGGTGGTGTTTTGCTTGTCGGTTATTTTTACTTCGCCGCCGGTATACAATTTTTGGCCCGGCGCTAAGAATTTGGTAGTGCTGCACGCGCTTATTAAAACGGCAATCAGTACAATCAATATGTGTTTAAACCTGGCCATATTAGTTTGATGGTTGTTTTTGTTCCGCAGGCTGGTCTGCAGGTTGTTTAACATCGGCTACCTGGGCATCGTGCTCCTTATCAGCTTCTTTTTGTTCCTTCTTTTTCTCTTTCTGTTTTTCTTTATATTCTTTCCGCATCTTCTTTTCCTTCGGGGTTTTCTTCCTGAAAAGCTCTTTAAAACGGTTGTATTCGTACGTTATGGTAAAGCCAACGCCGGTTTCAACTACCTGCCCTTCAACCACAATAAATTCATCCTTTCGATAAGCACGTATCAGGTAGCGGCCGTCTTCGGTCAGTTTATAGTTTACCGATAGGTTACCGGCTATATCCGTGGTTTTTTGTCCGGGCTGATTTTGCCCTTCCAGGTTAAAGTTATTACCAACAGTAACAGTTATACGGTCGTTAAGGAATTTTTTCGACAGGCCAACGTTCAGGTCGGTGCGGTTTTGTTCAACACCGGTTGAATAATCCGCGCCGGAGGTAAGGTCAAAGCTAAGCTGCACGCCGCCAATCAGGTTACCCGCCAGCTTGTTCAACTGATCGGATAACAGGCTGCTCACACTGTTACGGATGGCGCCGTTTATGCCGGTGCTGCCGCCCTGGCTTTGCAGCGGGTTATCACCAATAAAGTGGCCGAGGACTAAAACGCCCAATACCTGTTTGTTTATTTCATTAGGGTCCTGGCGTATTTGAGCAAGGCGGGTATTGACCGTTTGTACCACTTCGGGAGATACCTCGTAACTGCTGTCAGGCAGTACAATATCAAAAGTGATGGTTGGTTTCAACAACTGATCCTTCAAATTTAGGTCGACGTTGAAAGGCAATTTTTCCTTGTACATGGTGGTAGTTGTGGCATCGCCGCCTAATTGCTGGCTCACCAGGTCGATAGGGGGCACGTTGGCAACATAAACTGCCGTTAAGTTTACATCGGCGGTGGTGGGGTCGCCTGTCCAGGTAATGGTACTGCCTTTTTTAAAACGGAAAGTGCGTTTAACGGTAGCGTATGATAAGTTATACGAACCGCTTTCCACCTGGTAAGTGCCGGTGAGGTTTGTTTTGCCGCTGGCATCAATGCCACCGTTAAGGTGCGCTTCGCCCTGCAGGTGTACCACATCGCCGTTGCGTGGGTCGACTACTATGGTGAATTTAGCGCCCTTATCAATATTTACATTGGCCGACAGATCCATGCCACGTAAACCTGTCTTTTTAAGCGAATCCAACTGGCGCGCCATTAAAATGGAATCGGCACTTGTAGCATTTGGATTAATTACTTCTACCACACCCTTCCTGTCCTCAATACCGGGGTCATCTTCGGGTAATACAATGGTAAGGTCGGTTTTGTCATTGACTCTAAGAGTGGCATCCACTATAGGCTTGTTCATGTTACCGCCAATCTTAACATTGCTGTTGAGGTAAAGCTTGCCGTAGTAAAATTTATTATCGGCCTGAGTGGAGTTGATTACCCTGAAATTATCCATGCGAATATTCAAAGCGAAGGCGAAATCGGTATAAGTTTTTGTATCGATAGAGCCGGTGATTATGGCCTTATTGCCGGTTGAGTCGATAAGGGTAAAATCATTAAAACGGATACCGTCATTATTGAAAGTAATGCTCTCATTCGGCATACTGAAATAGGAATTGAGCATGGCTACATTAAAGCCGACCTTATTAAAGTTAATATCGCCGCGAATGGCCGGGGATGTGGTTGTACCTGCTATTTTCAGCTTGCCGGTAATATCACCGCTGGCATTTTTAAGGCTGCCGAAACTGAAGCCTTCAATGCTTTTCATTTTTAACGATACGATATCGAGATTAAGGTCGAAACGGCTGTCGGGTTTGGTGTAGTAGGTGCCATCGAGGTTAACCTGGTTGCCTTTGCCTGTTACCTGCATGCTTGCTGTGAAAGCGTTGGCGGTTTTATTATCAACCTTGAGGGCGATGTTGCCGACTGTGTCCTCTTTGAAATTAAAATCGTTAATATTTAAAGCGGTAGTAAACACCGGCGATTTTTGGAAGTTGCTGATATGGGCATCGCCGTTTATTACGCCGCCAACCTGCAGCGAATCCTGCTGGGCGAGGCGGGTAAGTGTTTCGATGCGGAAATTCTTAAAGTCGACTGTAAGCGGCGAATTAAAGGTTTGCGGGTTGCTGCTAACGCTTAACGACTGGCCTGCGTTGCTGATGGTAAAATCCTTAGCTAAAATGCCTTTATTGCCAAATTGCAGGGCGTTATCGGCTGCTACCGACCATTCTTTATAATCCAACAGCAAACCATTTTGCAGAAAACTGAACTGGTATTCATTCGGAATGGCGCTGAAAACGCCTGCTATACGGTAACGCTCTTTTTTGGCGGCATCGCGTACCTGTAAACTTAGGTTCAACTTATTGTTTTGGGCGCTGCCCGAAATACTGGTATATAGCAGGTCGAGCGAAGAGGAGGCTTTTATTTCGTCAACCGATAAATTATAATTCAGAGCATTGTTGCCGGTATGTATATCCAGCTTCATGTTGTTAATAATGTTGGTGCCGTAAACCACCTTTGGCATGGCGCCATTGACTATTAGCGTACCAGCCTGGCTATCGAAATTCCCCGTAATATTTACAGGCTGCATTTGTTTCAGATCGGGGGCGAACCGGGTAATGAGGGGTGTTTTTATAAGGTGTATATCGAACTTGAAATTCTCGGGTGAGTATTTAACCTTTTGTTTGCCGCCCGCCAGGTTGGTATCGTAGTATTTGTTGATCAAATCCTGCATGGCAGCGCCAATTTCGGGCAGTTTGTATTTGCCGGCCATGTGGGCGGTGAGCATCGGTGTTTTTAGTTTGATAGTGCTGCTATCGGCGCTAGCAGTCGAGATTAGGCTAACGGTATCTAACTGTATACGGTTGGTGCCGTTCACTATCAGCAGGTCAGTAGCTTTAATATTAGCATTTAAATAATTGGGGTCAGCAGTTGGTACATTGGCTATGATCTTCCCATGAAAACGCATCGGAGTAGTAGAGAAATTGAGTTTTTGCAAGTCGATGCTGTCCACCATCAGTGTTGCATTTACCGACGGATATTTTTTATTCATGTCGGCTTTCGCATCCAAACTGAAATGAATGTTAGGATCTTTCATCGCTATTTTAGCTGTATAATTGCCATTGTGCGAGGTGCCGGTCAGTCTTAAATTTTTATAGGTATAGCCTTTTACGTAAGCGCTGGCTACATCGCCGTTAAATTGAAGACTGGCCTTCTTTGGATCGAGGCCGGTACCTTTGATGTTGGCGCTGAGGGTTACTTTGCCGGCCATCTGCGGTTGTTTGGTCAAGGCGCCTACATTCAGTTCATTCAGTTTTACATTAGCTGAGTAGGTAGCTCTTTCCTTGTTATTCCCATTCTTCATCACTGCATCCAGATCAACCGCGCCATAGCTTGAGCGTAAACTCATTTTGGTGTTGAAGTTGTTCATGCTGCCTTTAAAGTTGCCTTTCAAATCCAGGTCCTGCGGTATGCTTACGCTGGCGGGAAGCATTTTTGCGGACACCAGCCGGTTAATATCGGCGCGGCTGGTTTTAAAATCGGCAATGGTAACGTCGAATGTCGCTTTGTTTATATTGGGCAGGCCGCGCATATTGGCTGTGGCTTTAATGTGGGTGTTGCCCAATCCGGTAACCTCAAAGTTGGGAATATGCAGGTCGTTCACCTTGCCGTAAACGCGACCGTTTATTTTGAATATTTCATTTGGCGATAGCTTCATGCCGTTCATATTGCTCATGGTTGGCATTAGCAATAAAACATCTTTCATCGCTATTTTGCTGCCATCCAAATTGGCGTTGATGCCAAGCGCGCCTAAGTTTTTGGTTAATGCATCTAAAGAAGGGTAGGTAACGTCCAGTTCCTTTTGGATGGTTGTTTGCGGTGTTTGAACCAGCAGGTCTTTCAAATAGGCATTTTTCGGCCCATAAAAAAATGAGGTATGAAACTTATTCAGCGTAAGCCCGCTTTTTTCGGTGAACGTAAATGAGTTAACCTTACCTGAAATGGTATCGGGATTATAAGAAAGGTTGGCTATTTCGGCGTTAAGGTTATGGATGTTCATGTGCGCAAAATCCAGGCCTTTGGGCAATGCTTTTTGCGCGTTGTTGTCGAATTTTATATTGTCGTTGCTGAAGGTGATCTTGTCTAATGTTGCCGCCCAGCCTTTATTACTTGTGGATGGTTTTGCCAGCGTATCGAGTTTTTTAATATCCTTTACTACATCTTTTTTAACTTTTTCGGGCTGTAGGAAGGTAAGCGCCGCGGTTGTATTATCGAGGTTGATAGATTGGATGCCTATCATTTGGTTCTTAAGATCGATATTCTTCATTTCAACCAAAAGCTGACCAAGGCCCACCCTTGTTACCATTGTTGGCCCGGCATAGTCAAGGTCTATTTTCGAAATATCGATAGTGCCCAAATCGAGCGACATATTCAGCGGCTTGGTGGCCGTGTCAACTGGTGGATTTACCGGCGCGTCGACCAAACTTTGTTTAATACGGGCGTTAAAACCTGATAAGGTGATTTTCGGGATGGCGAATTTCATTTTATCCAGGTCGAAGGTTTTTATGCGGGTATCAAAATGACCCAAAAAGAAATTTACGTTATAGCCGGTTATGGCATCGTTATAACCAATGTGTATTTTATCAAGGATAATTTTATCAATGGAAATTGTCATTGCCGCAGAAGTATCGACTGGTTTTGGTTTTTCAGGAGCTTTGCTTGCAAAGGCCCTTAATATATAGTCGAAATTGAAAAGGCTGTCAGGCCCGCGGTTAATGTTGGCAGTAACGCCGTTTAGGTTTATCTCGTTTATCTCAACGGTATGGTGCAGCAGCTTGTACATGCTGATATCAACCTTTAATCTTTTGCCTGCAATCAACGTGTCTTTTTTCTGATCTTCGAAATAAACATCGTCTAACACCAGCGTTTTAGGTATGCCGAGGCTGATGTGGCCTATCTGAACTTTGGTGTGAATTTTATTTTGAATAAAGGTTACGGCTTTGTCTTTAACAAAGTTTTGAATGGCGGGTACCTGTATTAAAATAGCTACAAGCAGCAGTAGAAACAGTACGCTTGCAACTATCCAGAGAACGGTTTTTAATACTATTAGTCCAAATCGTTTCAAATTTATATGTTTTTCAAAGGTGAAGATCGATATTACCAGTAATGTGCAAATAGTGTGCTAAAAAGCCCCCTCTAAATCTCCCCCCGTAGGGGAGACTTTTAAAAAAATAGCATTTATAATATATTTTTCAACCATCGCTATAGGTTTTCAACACCAGTATGCTACAAGTTGTTTTTTGATAACTTTGTATTTCTGCAAAAAATTAAGATTTTGAGAGGTTGATATGCCCGATTTTTCACACTTACACGTACATACCCAGTTTTCGTTACTTGATGGCGCCGCCGATATAAGCAAATTATATAAAAAGGCCGCTGCCGATGGTATGAAGGCCCTGGCAATTACCGACCACGGCAATATGTTTGGCGTGTTTAAGTTTGTGGCCGAAGCGGGAAAGCATAACGTAAAGCCCATTGTGGGCTGCGAATTTTATGTGGTTGAGGACAGGCACAAAAAACAATTCACCAAAGAGAAGAAAGACGTAAGGCGGCACCAATTACTGCTGGCGAAAAATGCCGAGGGTTATAAAAACCTTGTGAAATTGTGCTCGCTTGGATACATGGAAGGTTTGTACAGCAAATGGCCGCGTATTGATAAGGAGCTTATTTTAAAATATCATAAAGGACTGATAGCAACCACTTGCTGTATTGGTGCTTCGGTTCCACAAGAAATATTAAAGAATGGCGAGGAAGAAGCTGAAAAAGAGTTTAAATGGTGGCTCGACCTGTTTGGCGAGGATTACTATATCGAAGTGCAGCGCCACGACATTCCCGAACAGAATATTGTAAACGCCGCGCTGCTTAAATACGCTAAAAAGTATAATGTAAAGGTGATCTGCTCCAACGATTCGCACTATGTGGATCAGCAGGACAGCAACGCGCACGATATTTTACTGTGCGTTAACACCGGCGATATGCAAAGCACGCCCATTGCTACCGATGAGGAAGGCGGCAAGGGCTACCGGTTCGGTTTCCCTAACGACCAGTTTTATTTTAAAACGCAGGCCGAAATGGGCAAGCTGTTCGCTGATATTCCGGAATCGCTGGATAACACCAACGAGATCGTCGATAAGGTTGATGTATTGAAGTTGAAGCGGGATATTTTGCTACCCAATTTCGTTATACCGCAGGAATTTAAGATACACAGCGATACTACACCCGAGGCCGATACGCTGAACCAATGGGAATACCTAAAGCACCTGACCTTTTTAGGCGCTAAGGAAAGATATAAGGACATCAGCCCCGAAGTTGAGGAACGCATCAACTTTGAACTGTTTACCATCCGCACGATGGGTTTTGCGGGGTACTTTTTGATCGTATCTGACTTTATTAAGGCGGGGCGCGATATGGGCGTGTTCATAGGGCCGGGGCGTGGTTCGGCCGCGGGTTCGGTGGTGGCGTATTGTACGGGTATCACCAATATCGACCCGATGAAGTACAACCTGCTGTTCGAAAGGTTTTTGAACCCCGACCGTAAGTCGATGCCCGATATTGATACGGATTTTGACGACGCAGGCCGCCAGCGCGTAATTGATTATGTGGTTGATAAGTACGGTAAGAACCAGGTAGCACAGATTATTACTTATGGTTCCATGGCTGCCCGTACCAGTATACAGGACGTTGGCCGCGTGCTGGATATGCCGCTTTCGGAAGTGACTTTAATGAAGAAACTGGTGCCTGAAACGTTGGGCATTACTTTGCGCGATGCTATTGACCAAGTGCCCGACCTAAAAGCCATTTATGAAGCCAAAGATTTGCGCGGTACGGTTTTGCGTGAGGCTGAAAAACTGGAAGGGTCAATAAGAAACACAGGTGTACACGCGGCGGGTATTATCATAGCGCCGTATGACCTGACAGACATAGTCCCCGTCGCGACAGCAAAAGATTCTGATCTGCTGGTTACCCAGTATGATGGCCGTGTAATTGAAGATGCAGGCGTAATTAAGATGGACTTTTTGGGACTGAAAACCCTTACCATTATTAAGGACGCGCTGCGCATGATCAAGCAAAATCATGGTGTTGAGATAGACATAGATTACATCCCGCTTGACGATAAGGAGACCTTTGAGCTTTACCAGCGGGGCGATACCAACGGCACGTTCCAGTTTGAAAGTGATGGTATGCAAATGTACCTGCGCGAACTAAAACCGGATAAGTTTGAGGATTTGATAGCCATGAACGCGCTGTACCGCCCGGGGCCGATAGAATATATACCCAACTTCATCAGCAGGAAGCATGGGCGCGAGGCAATCACTTTCGACGTGCCGGATATGGAAGAATACCTGGGCGAGACCTACGGTATTACCGTGTACCAGGAACAGGTGATGCTTTTATCGCAAAAGCTGGCGGGCTTTAGCAAGGGCGATGCCGACGTGTTGCGTAAGGCGATGGGTAAAAAGCAAATAGAAGTGCTGAACAAAATGGAGGCGCAGTTTATGGAGGGGGCTATGGCCAAAGGTCACCCTAAAGATAAACTGACCAAAATATGGACGGATTGGAAGGCATTCGCGCAGTACGCGTTCAATAAATCGCACTCTACCTGTTATGCTTTTGTGGCCTACCAAACGGCTTACTTAAAAGCGCATTACCCGGCAGAATACATGGCCGCGGTATTGAACAACCAGAACAATATTGAGAAGATCACCTTCTTTATGGATGAATGCCGACGTATGGGTGTGCCGGTGTTAGGCCCTGATATTAATGAAAGCGATATGGCGTTCGCCGTTAATAACAAGGGCGAGATACGTTTTGGGCTTACAGGCGTTAAAGGCGTAGGTGATAAGGCAGTTGAAAGTATAATTGAGGAACGTAATGAACGCGGGCCGTTTAAAAGTATTTATGACTTTGCGCAGCGCTCGAACACACGTAGCGTGAACCGTAAATCGTACGAAAACCTGGTTTACGGCGGCGCGTTTGATGCCATGGGATTGAACCGTTCACAATTCTTCGCTAAAACCGAGAATGGTATTTTGACCGGTGTTGAACGCCTGATAAAATATGCGAACGATTACCAGAATACACAAAGCAGCAACCAGTCGTCGTTGTTTGGTGGTTCGGTGGCATCCTATATCCCTGAGCCAAGCATGCCCGAAGCTGATGAGTGGCCACTGATAGAAAAATTAAAATACGAGAAGGACGTAATTGGCATTTACCTTACCGGGCACCCGCTGGATAATTACAAGCTGGAACTGGAGAAATATTGCAACAGCGACATTGGCGACCTGAAAAATATGCAAAAAGCACGCAGCGGCGAAGGCGGCGACGAGATCATGAGCGCTTTTGCCGAATTCCGCAAGCGGGGCGAAATACGTATTGGCGGGTTGGTATCTGGCGTGCAGCACAAAATGACCAAAACCGGCAAGCCTTTCGGGACTTTTGTGTTGGAAGATTATAAGGAATCATATGAGTTTGCGCTGTTTGGCGAGGATTATGTGAAATTCCGCAACCTGATGATGGACGGCTATTTTCTGCATATTAAAGGAAATATCGAGGAAAAATTCAGGCAGAAGGATAACTGGGATCTGCGCATAATGACCATGGGCCTGCTATCGGAAATGCGCGATAAGTTGACCAAGTCGCTAACCGTTTATATCGACCTGAACAGCCTTAATGAAAGCTTATTGAATAATATTCAGCAGGTGGTTGACGACAATTGCCAGAAACACCCGATGAAAAACTGCACCCTGCGGTTTTTGGTGAAGGATAGGGAGGAAAACATTGCATTGGAAGCTTTCTCCAAAATAGTAAAAGTAAACCCAAGCGATGACCTGATGGCTGATATTTATAATATTACGAATGTCCAGCCGGTGTTGAATTAAAAAGCATATCATTATGAGAAAGTCCTTATTTGTACTACCCTTAATGATAATGTATTCTTGTTCAAAACCGAAGCCAATTACAGTTTACATTTCAGATAAAGTTTGGTTTGCAAAGTTTAAAGACACACACGGGGCATCAGACCCCATGAAGCAAATTTCCAGTTCCAAAGGGGAATTTGTTGTTAAACGTTTTGATAAAAGGTTTGAAGTAAATTACAGTGGTAAGGTTTTCGATCTAACAATTGACTCCTTTAAGAATTATACAAGCTCAACAAGGTTCTTTCTTAAGGATAAGCAAGATAAATTATTCCAAGTTGCAATTTACGCGGATAGTTTACAGTTAAGGCAAAAGAAGGCAAGAATAGAGTTCACAAGTTGGAGCAAACCTTATTATTCAAAATTTATGGATTGGAACCCGATATTTATATACTCTATTGATGTTTCAAAACAATAACCCCCCCCCTGTTAGTCCGAATTTAAAGCGTTGTGCAAATCTTAAACTAGTATGCGCAAGCCAATGCTGAATTGAGACTTTTGTTGCACCTGTAAGCTGGAAGCTTACAACATGCCGTACCACGAGTTACGCCACGCTAAACTCGCGGCAGCGTGAAGTTTTTCTATGACTTGTACTAAAATAGCTTGTCTCAATTCTGTCTCAATATGAGACAAATTGGGTCAAATTGCTTCGATTTTGCTATTAAAAAGTGCATAAAACCAAAGTTTTTGGGTGGTTTTTGCGTGAAAAAGGCCGTTTTTTACGTGTTTTTGATGAAAAGCAGGGGTAAAATATGTTATTTTTAGGCTTTTCAGGGGCGAAAATCAATCATTTTGGTGCATTTTGAGCGATTTTGAATTTGTTATAGTATTGATAATGAGGGTATTGAATTTTATTGTATTTTTTGATTTTTCAGCTGTATCAAAGTGTCTAATTTCAAATATGAGACAGTTACTTCAATAATCCAATCCCTTTATACGCCCACTATCTCCTTCAATTTCTCATTTCCACTGATGGTTTTCAGTCCTTCTTCATAGCCTATCATATAAATTTCATCGGCCGCATTGGTGTCAAATATGCCGTAACGACCCAAATTGTGGGGTTCGATAACTACGTCGCATAACAACTTATGAGCGTTAAGGCCGGAGTTTATAGCGATCATGGCTGCGCGGTCGATCATGTTAGCGAACGACTTGATCTCCGTAACAACCGGCAGGTGGTTGCAGCATGAACCGATAATAAAATCACAATTACCTACCAGCGGATCAACGGGAAAATTGTTGAGGATTCCGCCATCTACATACATATGGCCGTCGATAAAAATGGGCTTGAAAACACCCGGCAGACAACAGGAGGCTAAAATGGCAATGTCCAGTTCGCCTTCGGTAAAGTAAACCAATTTACTTTCGCCCAGATCAACAGCAGCTATGGTAACCCGTGTTTTAAGCTTTTGAAAGGAGTTGTGCGGAATATAGTTCCTGATAACGGAGCTCACATTCATGATGGATACCAAGCCCGCGCTGCCAAAGGCCGGGCGAAGCAATTTAAGAAGTCGGGCATCTTTGATCCCTTGTAATATTTCTTTCGGCGCATAGCCCTCTGCAAAAAATGCGGCGGCTATGGCACCCGCGCTGGTGCCGGAAATGTGCGAAAACTTTATGTTGTTATCAATAAGCGCCTGCATCACCCCTAAATGGGCAACACCCCTTATTCCGCCTCCCGAAAGCGCTAATCCTATCTTTTTTGACTTATTGGCCCCGCTATTTGTATTCATATTTTCTATTTCAACTCATCCAAAACTCTAAATATCTTCTCTTTTATATCTTTCCCCGGGCCGTTATAATTATTCACCATAATAGAAAAGCATAGTTGCTGCCCATTGCGAGTTTGATAGCCGGCATAATTGAGTACATTGATGATGCTGCCGCTTTTCATGTGCATATCGTTATAAACGGGCAGGCTTTCATAAAAATCGCGGTACCAGGGTTGTTTGGTAGCAGATAGCAATATGGTAGCCAGGGTGCGGGTAGTTACACGGTCGGCGGGAGAGAGGCCTGAGCCGTCGAATATATTTAATGAGTTTGGGTCGATTCCTTGTTGTTTCCAAAAGTCCTGCAGAACAGTTACGCCGTTTATAGTTGATACAGGTTTGCCTGATTTCCAGGCAATGGTTTTAAGTAATTGCTCGGCATATAGATTGATGCTTTTTTGGTTGGTCCAATAAATGATCTTGCTTAATTCAGGTGAAGATACGGTAAGCAGGTCGGTTGTAATTGTTGGCGCAACCTGTCCTTTGGCAGTTAGCGTAGTGGCTGAAGCTGGGCCACCGGTAGCAGTTATGCCTAAGCCGTTCAAGGTATCATTGAGGCGGAAAGCGGCATCAAAAGCAGGGTCAGGCAAAGCGGCGGATACATATTTTTTGGTTTGGTCAGCAGCGTAGGTGCCGCGCAGGTAAACAACGTTGGTGTTTTCGGGCAGGTAGGCGTAGGTATTGTCGCCGGTATGTGCCGGGGCGTTGGTGGCCTCGTTCATAAATTTCAGGTAAGGCATAGCAGGCGACTGGCGGATAATTTCAAGCGGTGTACCGATCTCTCCGGTGCGGAAATGGATATTGTATTCATTCTCGCGCCAGCAAAGCCCTGAAGTGCCTGCACCGTAGTAATTCCCCACATCTTCATATATCCAACCATCAGGGATACTTTGTGTGCCGAAAATGGAATCATCGCCGATAATGCGCCCGTTTATTTTTTTGATACCGGCTTTGCGCAAGGCATCAACCATTAAAGTTAAGATATGCTCTTCGCGACTACTTTCATAGCGCGGACTGCCGAGGGTGGGGTCGCCGGAGCCTTTAATGATGACGTCGCCATTAAGTGTGCCGTCAGTTATTGTCCCGCTGTAGCCAATGTGGGTTTGATATTTAAAGCCTTTCCCCAAAACATTGAAGGCGGTAATGGTAGTAATTGTTTTTAATGTTGATGCAGTAGCTAACCCCATCGCGGGGTTAGCCGAGAATATTTCCTTCCCGGTGTTTACATCCAAAACGGTTAACGATAGGGAGGCATAACGGCACTGGCTATCGAGCTGCAATTTTTCAAAAGCCTTTGTTAGTTTTTGCTGAAGGGTTTGGGCAGGGCAATAGCCTGCAATAAATAATAAACTAAGCGTTAGTAGCCTTTTTCTTCGCATTATATTGTGTTATATAATATATCGGAATGCCAATTAATACAATCACCAATCCACCCCAGGCATATTGGCCTTTATATAGTATCAATAACGTGCAAAATGCCAATCCCATTATAATATAAATCGCGGGTAGTATTGGATAACCAAAAGCTTTATAAGGTCGCTCGGCATCAGGCATTCTTTTCCTAAGGATGTAGATGCCTACAATGGTAAGTATGTAAAATATTACTACCACAAATGATATCATGTCGAGCAGATCGCCGTAGTGACCACTTAAACAAAGTATGGATGCCACAAGGCATTGTATCCACAAACCAAATTCTGGTACTGATGCTTCATTCAATTCGCCGGTTTTCTTAAAGAATAGGCCGTCCTTAGCCATGGTATAATACACCCTCGCGCCCGATAATATCAAACCATTGTTACAGCCAAAGGTTGATACCATGATCATCAGCGCGATAACCAATGTGCCTACGTTACCGAAAATAACCTGGGAGGCCGATACGGCAACCCTGTCTTTAGCCGCCGTGGCAATGTCATGCAGTGGTAATACCGAGGTATATACCAAATTCATCGATATATAAATAACTGTAACTATCAGCGTTCCGAAAAATAAACTTAACCCTATATCGCGTTTGGGGTTGCGCATTTCGCCTGCTATAAAGGTTACGTTGTTCCATGCATCGCTGCTGAAAATGGAACCTACCATTGCCGCCGCGATAGCGCCTAATGCCGCGCCAATAGTATATTGTGAGAACGTGCTGCCATCCGCGCTTAGCTTTTGCAAATGCCAGGCATCGGCCCAATTGGCGTGCCATACATCGCCCTTAAACATAATAAAACCGAATATGATCAATCCAAATAAACTGGCAAGCTTTGTGAGGGTGAATGTATTTTGAATGAGTTTACCGCTTTTAACGCCCCTGGTATTAATAAAAGTGAGGAACACAATCAGTACAATACTTAATACCTGCGCTGCATTTATCTTAATCAAGCCCAGGTTCAAAAGTATGTTATCATCATTTACAGCAGGGATGAGGTATGCGGTGAATTTCGCGAAAGCTACACCAACAGCGGCTATGGTGCCGGTTTGTATTACCGCGAAAAAGCTCCAGCCATATAGAAAAGCCACGAACTTGTTATAGGCCTCTTTTAAATATACATATTGGCCGCCTGCCTTTGGGAACATGCCGCTTAATTCGCCATAACTAAGGGCTGCAGTTAGGGTCATGAAACCGGTAAGAGCCCAAACAATGATCAGCCAGCCTGATGAGCCTACATTACGTATAATGTCGGCACTTACAATAAATATACCTGAGCCTATCATCGACCCGGATACTATCATTGTACCATCTAATAAACCTAAGGAATGCTTTAATTTTGGTTGCGGGTTTTCGTTGGCCATAAGGGTAGTTAAAATGATAATTGTGGGTTAATATACCATTATTCATTAATTTTAATGCACATTCGCTTAATTTTCTAAACTCAATGCGCAGACCCCTAATCGTTATCATTTTAATTTTTTGCCATATTAAAGCACCTGCCCAATTGCTTGATTTGGATTTCAACCATAAAAAAGTAAAGGACTTTATTGAGGCCGAAATCCATGTGGGCAGTAAGCAATTTACGCCGGAAGAAACCTTTTTGGTACAGCCAGCCATTGCACAGCCCGTAGCTTTCTCCACTCACCAGGATAGCCTACCCGACTTGTTGAGCTATTGTTTTTATAATAAGACCGATTCAGGTATTACCAGCCTTAATTATGTCTGGCGAAAAGCATATACAGATAACGATGCCTGGCCGCCTCAAAAAATAAACTTGCTGGTAAATAAGTATAAAGAGTTACTGCTGCAACTTACAGACCGGTATGGCGCAAGTATAAGCACGGGAAGTTTGGACAGCCTTTCAAAAATGGACAACGGTTTTTTTGAAAAGCGCGACCAATGGCCACTTGCGGGCAATATTACTATTGATTTGTACATGACACTAAACAATAAGCACATTGATTTGGGAAACGGGACAAGCATAACACCCACCTACACAATAGATTTAACCATTGATCATAATTCTAAAGCCGCAGGCGATTTCCCGGGCAACATACCAGTTGCAAAAGCCGATAGTTTATTTTTCGAGTTTGTTACCTGCATTACTGCCAAAAAATATGATAAAGCCAGGAAACTACTCTCAGAACAAAACCGTAAAAATACGACTGATGAACAATTGAAAACTATCGCGGTTAATTTAGCTAATGAGCGATTAGAGCTATTTACAAGCGGGGTGCAGTTTACGGATGATGGCTCGCCATATTTAATGCTTCAGTATAAATATAGAAGTGATAAAAGCCAGCCGCCCGCTAAACTTATAAAAGTTTTATTTAATAATGACGATTATATTGTGACTGTGCAATCCTTTAGCAAGTAATGGTTTTAGTTAAATAATATTTATACGCTGTTGGTAAATAAATTAATTTGCTATTTTGCAATCCCATTATCAACTTAATTAAATAATAATTAAACAATAAACATATATAAACTATTAACACCTTTATAACTAATTTTTAAGTATGGATTTTTTATACAATAACTTAATTTACTGCATTCCCGTTTTAGGGCTTATCGGTATTTTGGTAATGGCTGTTAAATCGGCCTGGGTTACTAAACAGGATGCTGGCGACGGGGATATGGCAAAACTGGCCGGTTATATTGCCGATGGCGCTATGGCCTTTTTACGTGCTGAATGGAAAATACTTGGCTACTTCGTGGTCATAGCGGGTTTACTGCTGGCTTATTCAGGCACTACCGTTAGTACTTCCAGTCCGATAATAGCAGGCTCGTTCCTTATCGGTGCCTTTTTATCGGCCTTTGCCGGGTTTTTAGGTATGCGTATTGCCACCAAAGCTAACGTACGCACTACACAAGCGGCCCGCAGCAGTTTAGCTAAAGCACTTAAAGTATCATTTACTGGTGGTACAGTTATGGGTTTGGGAGTTGCTGGTTTGGCCATCATAGGCTTAGGCTCGTTATTCATTGTATTTTACACTCACTTTGTAACTAACCTGCAAGGCGATGTGAATGGTGAGGATATGGCAAGGGCGCTCGACGTTTTGGCCGGATTTTCGCTGGGTGCTGAATCCATAGCTTTATTTGCACGTGTTGGCGGTGGTATATATACCAAGGCTGCCGACGTAGGCGCCGACCTTGTTGGTAAAGTTGAAGCGGGCATCCCTGAGGATGACGTGCGTAACCCCGCTACCATTGCAGATAACGTGGGCGATAACGTAGGCGACGTAGCAGGTATGGGCGCCGATTTATTCGGTTCGTACGTTGCTACCATGCTGGCTACTATGGTATTGGGTCGTGAGATCGTATCGCATGATAATTTTGGCGGCATAGCCCCAGTATTGTTACCGATGGTTATAGCAGGTTTAGGCTTGATATTTTCGATAGTAGGCGCTGCATTTGTAAGGATAAAAGATGAACATTCAAGCGTACAAACCGCATTGAACATAGGTAATTGGGCATCGATAGTTTTAACGGCGATAGCCACTTACTTTTTAGTGAACTGGATGTTACCTGATGGTAACTTCTTCATGAGCCGCGATATGGTAGGCGGTGTATTGAAAGAAGGTTCGATAGAATTTACCAAAGGGGGTGTTTTTGGCGCGATAGTAGTTGGTTTAGTGGTGGGTACATTAATGTCGATGATCACTGAATATTATACGGCTATGGGTAAACGCCCGGTACTGGGTATCATTCGCCAATCGTCAACAGGGCATGCAACCAATATCATTGCCGGTTTAGCTGTAGGTATGGAATCAACAGTGTTGCCTATTTTAGTTTTAGCAGCAGGTATTTATGGCTCATATCATTGCGCAGGTTTATATGGGGTTGCTATCGCGGCGGCGGGTATGATGTCGACAACTGCCATGCAGTTATCAATCGACGCTTTCGGCCCTATTGCCGATAATGCCGGTGGTATTGCTGAAATGAGCCGCCTGCCCGAAGAAGTTCGTCACCGTACGGATAATTTGGATGCCGTAGGTAATACTACCGCTGCAACAGGTAAAGGTTTTGCTATCGCATCAGCAGCATTAACTTCACTGGCCTTGTTTGCGGCTTTCGTGGGTGTTGCAGGTATTGAGCATATCGATATTTATAAAGCCGATGTTTTGGCCGGGTTATTTGTAGGCGGTATGATACCTTTCATCTTCTCGGCTTTGGCTATCTCGGCGGTAGGTCGTGCAGCTATGGCGATGGTAGAAGAAGTTAGGCGCCAGTTCCGCGAGATACCGGGCATAATGGAATACAAAGCAAAACCTGAATACGAAAAATGCGTGGCCATATCAACCAAAGCATCTATACGCGAGATGGTAGCGCCCGGGCTTATAGCTCTGATCACCCCTATAATTGTAGGTTTTGTATTTGGCCCCGAAGTATTAGGTGGTTTGCTGGCCGGTGTAACCGTATCGGGTGTGTTGATGGGTATATTCCAGAGCAACGCAGGTGGTGCATGGGATAACGCCAAAAAATCATTCGAAAAAGGCGTGGAGATCAACGGCGAGATGTATTACAAAAAATCGGAACCGCACAAGGCATCAGTAACAGGTGATACTGTGGGCGATCCGTTTAAAGATACCTCGGGCCCGTCAATGAATATATTGATCAAATTAATGTCGATAGTTTCATTGGTTATTGCGCCGCATATTCATCACGATCTGAATCATAATCCTCGTTTACAAAGAGAGATACATGAACGTTCAATGGTTGCACCGGCAACCAAAACCATTCATAAGATTTAAGCCATTATAAATGAATTTAGATAGGGATGCCAAACGGTATCCCTTTTTTGTTGCTATGTCACGCTGGTTTCACAAAAAGCAGGAGCGTAGGGGACAGGCGGTCGATTTTCGTTAATTTTACTATAAATAAAAGAAAGCGACCCTATTGAATACTGCACGGCCACCCAAAAACACACGCCCCGAACCATTAACTTTTAAAGAACGTATCGACGCCCTGCGCAATCTGCCTGCGTTTTTTAAACTGGTTTGGCAAACCAGCCCATGGATGACGGTGGTAAGTTCCATCCTGCGTATAGCACGCTCGGCAACACCGCTGGGATTATTATACATAGGCAAACTCATCATCGATCAGGTTATTGCTATTACCCGCAACCACGCCATCGGTACACACTATTTATGGCAACTGGTTGCCACCGAATTTGCGTTGGCTATTATTTCAGACATGCTCAGCCGCGCCATAACGTTAATGGATAGCCTGCTTGGCGACCTGTTCAGCAACCATACTTCGGTACGGATAATGGAGCACGCCGCCACGCTCGACCTTGACCAATTTGAGGACGCGGTTTTCTATGATAAACTGGAACGCGCCCGTCAGCAAACTGTGGGCCGCACTATATTACTGTCGCAGGTAATGAGCCAGGTGCAGGATCTGATCACCATGGGATTTTTAGCGGTCGGTTTAATGGCCTTTAATCCATGGCTTATTATTTTGTTATTGATAGCGATAATCCCCGCTTTTTTGGGTGAATCTCACTTTAACGATCAAAGCTATGCCCTGACACGCGGACAAACGCCGGAGCGCCGTGAACTGGATTATGTGCGATACCTGGGTGCCAGCGATGAAACCGCCAAAGAAGTAAAGATATTTGACCTTTCTGGGTTTATCATCGACCGCTTTAAGCAATTGTCGAACAAATTTTATTGGGATAACCGCCGTCTATCCATACAGCGTTCATTATGGGGTACGTTCTTCGCTATGTTGGGCAGCATAGGCTATTACGCGGCTTATGTTTACATTATCATCAAAGCAGTCGAAGGAACAGTGAGCATAGGCGAGCTGGCGTTCCTTGCGGGATCATTTCGCCAGTTACGGAGTTTGCTGGAAGGTATATTGACCCGTTTTACCGCCGTATCGCAAGGAGCCATTTATTTGCGCGATTTTTTTGAGTTCTTCGACATCAAACCAAAAATAAAATTAGCGGATAAGCCGTTACCGTTTCCCAAAACTATACAAGAGGGTTTCACTTTTGAGAATGTAGGCTTTAAATACATCAATTCAGAACGCTGGGCAAACCGGCATCTGAATTTCAACCTGAATCCCGGCGAAAAACTGGCATTGGTAGGCGAGAACGGCGCAGGCAAAACTACCCTGGTAAAACTACTCGCCCGTTTATATGACCCAACCGAGGGTCGCATATTGCTTGATGGCCACGACCTGCGCGACTATGACTTGGCCGATCTCCGCCTTAACATAGGCATCATTTTCCAGGACTACCTCCGTTACCAAATGACCTTCGCGCAAAATATCGCCGTAGGCAACATCGCCCAAAAAGAAAACCGCCCGTTAATAGAAAATTCGGCCCGCCAAAGCCTGGCCGATAAATTGGCCGCCCGCCTTCCCGGCGCTTACGACCAGCAGCTCGGCAAACGGTTTGCCGATGGCGTAGAACTATCAGGTGGCGAATGGCAAAAAGTGGCCCTTGCGCGTGCTTATATGCGTGATGCACAGTTGTTAATCCTTGATGAACCTACTTCGGCCCTCGACGCCCGTGCCGAGTATGATGTGTTCCAGCGCTTTGCCGAACTGACCAAAGGCAAATCCGCCGTACTCATCTCGCACCGCTTCAGCACCGTGCGTATGGCCGATAGGATATTGGTCCTCGAAAAAGGAGAATTAATAGAAATAGGCAGCCACGAAGAACTCCTCATCAAAGGCGGCCGCTACGCCGAACTTTTTGATCTGCAGGCCATGGGATACCGATAGTATTCACAAGCCCTCTTTCCACCGAAGGTGAAGAGAGGGCGGCGAGCGTAGCGATGTCGTGTGAGTAAATAGGTGCGTTATAGCGCCCCCGCCACCCACGTATTATCCTTTTCATTCGCGTCCATAAATATGCCGCCATCCAGCTTTATGGATTTTACAGCTTTAGTGGTTTTTATATTTACCGTTACCTGCTTTTGATCATGCTCCCAAACTATCGGTGTTTGATGGAAGTTTTCGGTCGTGCCGTCATCATAAGTAGCCACCACATCAAACGGTACGGCAAAACCACCAATGTTTTTAATAGATAGAGTATATCCATTATTGGTTTTTTCGCTATTAACTAAATCAAGGTCAATGTAATACGGGGTGAAGAACCAGTTGTAAAAGAACCAGTTCAGGTTCTTGCCTGATCCGCTGCTCATCGAATTAAAGTAGTCCCACGGAATAGGGTGCTTCCCGTTCCAGTTGCTCATGTAATTATGTAAAGCTTTTTTAAATAGCTTGTCGCCAAGCATGTCTTTCAAAGCCAGGTAACTTAAACTCGGTTTGCCGTAAGCGTTGTTACCAGCCCCAAAAGTAACATCAGGGCTGGGCGTTATAATGGGGTTTTCTTTATCGTGCTTGCCGCGTATCCACCGGGTAACGCGGAATGGCTTGTAAAAGTCATCGGCAGCTTTCTGCCCTTTTTCCGAAATACCTATCAAATATTCAAACGTAGTGGCCCAACCCTCATCCATAAAAGCATAATAGCTTTCATTTGTGCCCATGTAAAACGGAAAATAGGTATGCGCCTGCTCATGGTCCTGCACCAATTCGGCAAAAGTTAAATTAGCGGTATGGCTGTCATTCATCATCATGGGGTATTCCATATCGGCAAAGCCCTGGAAAGCGTTTGATTTTGAATACGGGTAAGGAACCCCCGGCCAGTTATTTGAATACCACGCTAACGAATACCTGCCAAATTGCACCGAATGATGAAAATCCTCTGATGTATCGGGGAAAGCGGCCTGCATACTGGTGCGGCGTTGGGTTTTATTATCAACTACAACACTCGCGGCATCCCAGTCATAATGGTCGCTTATGCCTATCGCCACATCTGATACATTGGTAGCGGCCCATTTCCAGGTATTGGTGGCATTTTGTTGGGTGATGTTTTTTGCGGCAAGCTCCTGCGCTGTCGCGATGTGTATAGTGGAGTCGCTTGTCATGGATCGCTCCAATCTTTTTGCATATTCAGGTTGCAGCACTTCTGATGGGTTTAACAAAGTGCCCGTTGCCCATACTATAAAGTTTTTAGGCACGGTTACATCCAGCGTATAATTATTAAAATCGTTATAAAACTCTAATGAGCCTGTGTGGGGTTGTGTGTCCCATCCTTTATAATCATCATATACCGATACCCGCGGGTAAAAATAGGCGATATAAAAACTGGTGGGGTCAATTACCCCGTCGCGACCGGGCCTTTTTGATAGCGCATAATGCCAGGTAATATTAAGCTTCACCGAATCATGCGGCATTAGTGGTGCAGGTAAGTTTACCATTTGATTGGTGGTGGTATCTGCCTGGTTGTCCCAAACTGTTTTGGTGTCGTTTATCATTAGTTCATCAACCTTAATACCGGCAGAGGTGTCTGCTGCCTGCCTGCGGCCCGCAACTCGGTGAACATTTACTATGAGCTTCATGTTCAGGCTTTTCAATACATCGGGGCTATTATTAAAATAGGTGATCTGCTCAACGCCTTTAATAATGTTGCTTGGCGGCATCACAGTTAAAGCGATATGGTAGTGCCCGTGATTTTCCCAGTATTTTTTTCCGGGCTTGCCGCTTAACGAGCGCGTGCCATTAGTATAGGCTTGTTGTATGCCGGCGGGCATGGTGAGTGTTTGGGCGTCGGCCTGCAAAAGTACAAGGCACGAAAACGCGCAGAAAATGAATGATTTTAACATGGTCAGTTATTCCAAGAGGTAAATGATAAACAAATTTATTAAAAGTTATGAATTTGAGAATTTTTTAAAACATGATTAGTAAATAGGCTGGTTTTTACCCAATAACAACCAACTGTTTTCCCGCCTCTTTCCGCAACAGACGAAGAGAGAGAAGACAATCGCAGTTCCGAAACTTCGGGGAGGTGAGTAAACGGCGCGCAAAATAAACGTCATGTTCAGCGGATTGGGAAACTAATTTTTTTTACCTTGTATCATCGATCAATGCCTGTCATCATGAAACTCCTCAACTCCCCATGGTTCCCGCGCCTTTTGGGCCTGTTATTGGTATTTCTTTTAGTGGTTGATATTCTTATCACACCAAAACCGCCTGCGGATAAGGTCATAACAGATGATTGGCAGGCTCCGGATAGTGCGGCTATCCCACTCATTGTCAACGGGACACAGATCGAGTACGGCAGGCAACTCATCATACATACCGCAAATTATTTAGGCCCAAATGGCACCGTGGCGCACGTTAGCAATGGTATTGATTGCCAAAGCTGCCATATGCAGGCAGGTGAAGAATTATACGGTAATTCTTTTGCGGTTGCTAATATTAATTACCCGCAATTCAGCCCCCGTACCGGCAGGGTTGAAACTATTGCCGACCGCATAAATAGTTGTATGCAACGTAGTTTGAACGGCACAGCTTTAGACAGCACAAGCAAGGAGGTAGAAGCCATGATTGCCTATATAAAATGGGTAGGCGCCGGTGTAACCAAAGCTTCGGCCCCAAAAGGTGCAGGCATTGAAAAGCTGGCCTACTTAACCCGCGCCGCCGACCCTATAAAAGGTGGAGTAATTTTTAGTGCTAAATGCGCGGTTTGCCATGGCAAAAATGGGCTGGGCCTACCCGCTGCCGATGGCAGGTCATACACATATCCGCCGCTTTGGGGACCAAACAGTTACAATGTAAGCGCGGGGATGTACAGGCTCGGTAAACTGGCCGGTTTCATCAAAAACAATATGCCTTACGGCACCACCTATAAAAATCCGGCTTTGACCAGTCAGCAGGCCTGGGATGTAGCTGCCTATATCGAGAGGCAGCCCCGTCCTCACAAACTTTTCCCCAGGGATTGGCCCGATATAAAAAAGAAACCCATCGATTATCCTATCGGCCCGTATGCCGACAAGTTTACTGAACGGCAGCACCAATTAGGGCCCTTTAATGAGATAGTGGCATTAACAAAAAAATAAATTTAATGAAGAACGAGGGTAAAATGTAAGGAAGCTAATCAGAACCCTCTTCTTTGGGAGAGGGCAGGGTGAGGTCTACACAAATTGCTCAATCACCTGCTGCAACTGCCCCGCTTGCACTACGCCACTTTGCCGCCATTTGGTTTCACCGTTCTTAAAAACTATAAGGGTGGGTACGCTTTGCACGTGGTAGGCACTGGCGGCACTCGGGTTTTTATCAACGTCAATTTTCAATATTGTCACCTTATCGCCCATATTGTCTTTCAATTGCTTCAATATCGGCGGCATCATTTTGCAGGGGCCGCACCATTCTGCCGAAAAATCTATCAATACCGGTTTTTCCGAGTTTATAATTTCTTTAAAATTTGCCATCTGGGTATCCTCCTGCAGCTATTAACAGTTTTAGTAAAGATACGTTTTGTAACTAATGTAATTTTTATTAAATGTACCGCCCACTACATCATTCAACATTTAAATATTCAGTGTTTAATATTAAAAGGCCTGTTAGCTCCACCTGTGTATAATGGCCTCCAGGCGTTCGATAGTAAAGGGCTTACTTAAAAAATCTTTCATGCCAGCCTGTTTACATTCAGCCTCGTTCTCGCTTAGCACATTGGCCGTCATGGCAATTATGGGCGGAGCGTTATCGCCATACAGGTCAATTATGCGTCGTGTTGCATCAAGGCCGTCCATTTCGGGCATCTGTATGTCCATAAATATCAGGTCGTAATCGTTTTGCTGCATTTTCTCAATGGCCAGGGCGCCATTATCGGCCATGTCAATATTGTAACCTATTTTTTCAAATATCCTGCCGGCAACCAACTGGTTCATCCGGTTATCTTCGGCCAGTAAAATGCGCAGCGGTTTGTGCGTATATGCCTGTTTAGTGTTATTAATAAACATAGCGTTATCCAATGCAGCTTCAGCAACGGGTAATGGCAGGCTAAAGCTAAAAACCGAACCATTCAGTTCCTTGCTTTTTACCCATATTTTGCCTCCCATCAGTTCCACTAATTTTTTGCAGATGGAAAGGCCCAGGCCCGTGCCGCCATATTTTCGTAACGCGGTTGTGTTTACCTGTGTAAATGGCTTAAATAATTGCGCCAGTGCTTCTTCGCTAATGCCAATGCCGCTATCGCTTACATGGAATATCACTTCCTGTATATTGTTTTGTGTTTCGGCTACTTCAACCGTTAATTCTACAAAGCCTTCATCGGTAAATTTAATGGCGTTGCCAATAAGGTTTATTAAAATTTGCTGTAAACGGCTCTCATCTGCCCTAACATAACCTACCAGCATATCATCCTTCGTGCAACTAAGCTTTATGGCTTTTTTAGCATTTTCAACTCCGGGCTGGCATATTTCCATTACCGTTTTTATACAGTCGTGTATATTAAATACGGTAGGGGTGAGGATGAGTTTATCAGCCTCAATTTTTGAAAGATCAAGTATATCGCTGATAATATTTATAAGCAGATGACTGCTTGATTGTAAGGTTTGCAGCAATTCCTGTTGCTCAGCCGAAAGATCAGACTTCGCTAATAACTGACTTGTGCCTATAATGCCGTTCAGCGGCGTACGTATCTCGTGGCTCATGTTAGCCAAAAAGTTCGATTTGGCAAAAGTCGCGGCCTCGGCCTGGTCTTTAGCATGTGAGAGTGCTGTTTGCGATGATTGAAGCTCGTCCTGCTGTTTCAATAGCAATGCTTTATCAGTTTCATGGTTTTTCTTCAATACACTTATCAGCAGGCCGATAACAAAAATGTCCATTACAGAACTGATGATAATGTCATTTCTGGTCGAATCACTTTTGCCGGGCAGGGTAACCAGGTGGGGGAATTCCTTTTCAACAAAAAAGCAGCCTAAAAATACCGCTATTAATACACCAACAAGTACAAAATGGTATTTGCGCCTGATGATGATAGTAATCAGCGCCACTAACAACACCCCTTCCTGCGGGGTGGAACCCATTACGCCACCATTATAAAACCAGCCGGGGATAAACAGGCACAAACATAGGCCAATATATACCAGCACAAGGTTCTCTTCATAGCCAACAGACCGACACCTGTAATAAGCAAATACGGCTAATCCAAATATAGTAATGCTCGAAATATCTAAATAAATATCAAACCCTAATATGATATTGCTAACTAACGATAATAACGCATAAACGCCGATGATAAGCACAACGGCGTTAAAGAGTTTATTTTCTAAAGTAAGGTTCGGGTCATCATATCCTATCAGCCGCTTTAGTTTGTTCATTTAGTACCTATAGATTTTAAAGGGTTATATGGCAATGGCTAAACTTAGGTAATGGTCGCCCAAAGTATGGGGGCATTGTGTCTGTTCCAGTCATCCAAATCAATAAGGCCCGGCTCGGTATGGTAGTGATTGTCGCTAACGGGGCACTTTACAGTGTATTCGGCCACTTTTACTAAGGATATAATAGGCCGCGCGCCGCATTGGCTGCAACCTGTTACGTGCATAGTATGCGGAATGGTCAGAAATCCCCTCATACGTACCTAATACGGGGGTAAATCTTATTAGTTACAGCTAAATATTTTATTCCATCATTTGCTGTAATATTCTATTAATATTTTTTACTTGTTACCTTTAGTACTTTTCCTGTTGTAATTGTGAAGTAGTGAAGCATTTTCTACCAAAGATGGGCGAGCAGCATATCAAGTTTAAAAATGCTTAGTAGCTCGGCAAGTAACGGTTTATTGTCCCGCCACCGCCGGGTCAAACAGCAATGGAAAAAACTGCCCTGCCAATATTTCGCCCTCAGGTATCCCCGGTATCCCCTTCAATATTTCTTCATTGGAGTTTGATTGTGTGCCATCGGCAAACACGTTTAGCACAAACGCCCTCCGTGGGTTAGCCGACCTGTTCTCATATGAGCCATGCACCATCAGCGGATGATGGAATGAGCCGTATCCCTTCTTCATTTCAATGGGGATGGGCTTAAATTCCTCTTTCTGTTCTTCTGTAAGGTAATCCATCAGACCCTCCATGTCGCCTGCTAGTTCGGGTTTATCAAGCAGGCCCCATTTGTGGCTGCCGGGGCTGTAATACAGGCAACCGTTATCTTTAGTAGCATCATCCAGCCCTATCCAGCAGGTAAGGTGCTGCATAGGCGCGGTGCGTGTCCAGTACGAATAATCCTGGTGCCAGGCCACTACGCCACCATGTTTGGCCGGCTTGCAAAAAAGCTGGTCGTGCCAAAAACGTACCGGTTTATCATCAAGCAACTGGCTGGCAGCCATCAAAAAAGCCGGGTTATATAATACATCATGAAATCCCTCGGTTATACGCCATGCCCCCAAAGCATGGAATAATACCCTTTCCGGATTACCCGATTCATTCGAAAAAAAATAATAAAACAACGGGTTGCCCGGATGCGATGGATCGGCTATACGCGCCAGCTCAGCATTCAGTTTATCAACCTGCCATTCTTCCAGCAGCTTTATATTATTCAAATAGCCATTCTGGTTAAAAAATGTTACCTGTTCGTCTGTAAGCCTGTATTTATCCCATTCTTCGGGCGTTTCAGGTAATTTAAAAAAGTCCGAAATTAATGCATGTACGGTCGATAAGTCTTTAACAGCTGAGCTCATGTTTTAAAAAATTCAGGTAGATAATTGATTAAGTTGGTATGTATGTACATATTTACCAAATCAGATTTGGATTTGCAAATATTTAGCCCGTTTATTTTAAAATGGTTACCGGCCCCGCTACTTTGGGCTTATTAATTTTCAAGTCGATAATGTAATAATAGGTGCCGGTTGGTAACGAATGGTTTTTGTAAGTGCCGTTCCAGGGCTTGGCATAGCCGGTAGAATAATACACCCGCGTTCCGTACCTGTTATATACTGAAACAACGCAGTTGGGGTATAAAATTAACCCCGGTATTTCCCAAAGATCATTTACACCATCGCTGTTAGGTGTAAAAGCATTAGGCACCTCCACATCCCCTATAACCTGCACGTTCACAGTTCCTGAACCTTCACACCCTGTAGCCGATGTTACCGTTAATTTATAGTTGCCCGTTTTTTCCGCCGTTAAAACCGGGTTGGCAATAGTGCTGCTGCTCAGGCCATCGGTCGGGCTCCATTGGTAGCTTACAATATCGCCCGTGGTTACCGGGTCGAGTTCAATACTTTTGCCAAATTTTATAATAATGTTTTTATCAAAGGTTACAGTAGGCACGGGGGCAACATGAACAATGTACGGTGCACTGGTTGCAGGTGCCGAGCACGTACCGCTAATAATATTGCAGGTCACGGCATCGCCATCTTTAAAAGTACTGGTAAAAGTAGAGCTATTGGTACCGACGCTTGCCCCGTTAACCGTCCATTGGTAGGCAGGGGCATCAGTATTCTGTGTGGCGGCAGTAAATGTTACCGGGCTGCCCGGGCAAACATCGCCGGTGGTTGAAGGGGTTATGGTAACAACAGGCAGGGGCACTATATCTTTTGTGGTAACTTTAAATGTAGCGGTATCATAATTAGCTTCGGCATTTTCGGCTATTATTTGTACGTTATAAGTGGTATTGCTGGTTAAAGGTGTGCCTGGTGCAGGTTCCTGGTGAGGGGCAATGTTGTCATTGCAAATATAGTCGTAGCTAAGCGGGCTGTTCAGTTTAATAAAGTCGGGCATGGTACTAACACAGGGCTCTAAGGTAGCATTATTAAAAACGGTCTTTATTTTCAGGTACGATTTCACGTCGACCGTTACCATAGCAGTTGTACTGTGCAGGGCATCGTAATTCAGGTTGCCGTTTACCAGGCCCGCTGTCCCGTTTCCGCCTAAGGTGCCGGTATAGGTACTGGCAGACGAAAATACCAATTGCCTTATTTCATTATTGTTCACATCGCCTATCAGCAAATTGCCGTTTTTCATTACTGCCAGGCCTATAGGTTCATTAAACTGAGCAACAGGCTGGGTTGTGCCTTTTATATAAATATAACCATCGGTGTTGCCACCCATGTCGTTGCCTGCAATAGTGGTTACAGAATAGTTGGGATCTATTTTTCTTATATCGTTGTTTTGGGTATCGGCCACATAAATATTGCCATTCTTATCAATAGTTAAGTTATAAGGCATGTCAAAATTCGCGGTAGTGCCCACCGCGTCAAACCTGCCGGGCACACTGTTCCCTGCTATGGTTGTTACAAAGCCTGCGGGCGTAATTTTCCTTATGCGGTTATTGTAGGTATCGGCCACGTATAAGTTGTCTGCCGCGTCAATAGTTATGCCGGCCGGGGTGTTAAAAAGGGCGGTACTTCCGGGCCCGTCTGCAAAGCCGGGCGTTTTGTTGCCTGCGAAGGTATAAACCAGCCCTGCGGGGGTAACTTTCCTTATCTGGTTACCCCCGGCATCGGCTATAAACATGTTGCCGTGGCTGTCAACAGCTATGCCATAAGGCTTATCAAAGCTAACACCTAACCCCGATCCTACGTCATTGCCGGTATAATAAGCATTGCCCGCCAATGTTGTTACAGCGCCTGCCGGGCTTATAACCCTTAGCAGACCCGATTTTGAATCGGTAACATACAAATTACCGGCGGCATCAATGGCAATGCCTTCGGGCGTATCAAAACTGGCGGCTGTGCCTGTTCCGTCAAGGTTGCCAACTGTGCCGCTTCCGGCAAAGGTGGTTACGTTGCTTGCCGGGTCTATTTTTCGTATCACATGGTTGCCCGCATCGGCTATATAAGCATTTCCGGCAGCATCAATACAAATACCCGTAGGCTGGTTAAAGGTAACCGGTGTGGTGTTATCGCTGATCTTAATATTAACTGTTTGTAACCCGATATTATAACACCCGAATGCAGCAGGTGTAATGGTTATAGCAGGGTTAGGGTTTAGATTATCAGGCTTAACCGTACCAAGCATATCTATTAAATTTCCAGAAACCGGGAGCAGTATGGTAATAGGCTGAGGCTGTTTAGGGGTAAAACCTGGCCTCTGCGCGCAGGCCATGCCCATCCATACCATAGCAATGGATATACACACTAATATTTTATTGATATTGCTACCAACCATATTTGCTGTACATAAATATAGGTATGAAAAAAGGGAGGTTATAGGCCCCGGTATAATTGTTATGCTAATATAAGTGCTAAAAGCATTTTATTAGCATAAAAGTAATATTTATTACAAAAGTTACAAATTGATAGCCTTGCCTTGTTGAGGGAAAATGAGGTTTAACCCCGCTGTGTTTTCAGCCTTAAGTTGCTGCTTTATTTTTTCAATATTATTTAGCGGGGGTTTAACATGCGTAATAATGACATTCAGGCCTGTAAGCGCCCCTTTCCCGGTGAGGGTACCGAGGTCATTCATTTCTGCCATTAGCCAGCGGGGGGTAAGGTGGCCGAACAAGGTTTTATCAGGCTGCTCGTCGGGGAACGAAGTTTCTATCATTATGGCTTTTAACTTTTTGCCTTTTATAAGCGGTGCGATAGTAATCCAAAGCTTATGCAGGTTTTCGCTTCTTTCAACAGCGTCAGGGCCGGTATCGCCTAAATACAAAATATAGGCATCGCCATTGCTAACTAAAAACGCGGTGCTTGTTAAGTTCGAATGGCTCAATGGGAATGCTCGCACCTTTAGCCCGGTATTTTTTATGCTGGTGGTACTATCCGGCGTCAACGCTTCATAATGGTATTTCTTTAATGCAGGCGCTTCACCTTCATCGGCAAAATTGGCCCAGCTTTCCCATGTAAAATAATCTGTTCTGATAGTTTTCAGCGTACTTGCCAGCCCGTAAATATTTTTAGCGGTATCATCGGGCGAGTTAATAATAAGCCCGGCAATATGGTCAAGGTGTGCGTGCGAAATAAAATAGCCCTTAATATAATGCTTAAGTACATCATCGGCCCGGATAGAAAATACTTTATTGGAAACGGCCTTTTCAATGCCGTAATGCAGCGTGCCTGCGTCAAGGCATATATAATTATTTGTCCCTTCCGCAGCAACCAGATAGGCCGAAAGGTTGCTTTCATCAATACCACCCATAACCCCAAGCGGCACTATTTTAAATGCTGTTGTGTTTTTAGTTTGGGCGATTGTTACACTTGCAAATAAAACAGGAAGGATGAACACAATGACCTTACGAAACATATACAATATATTTTTATTTAATTTTGGCCGATAATGAAAACCAGTCAAATTGCAGTCAAAGCCGTTGTGCGGGTATTTTTACTATTGCTGCTCATATCAACCGTCCCGTTTTTGCAGGGCGGTAACGCCAAATTACAAAATTTCAATTTTATCGTTCACCAAACATGGACGCTGATCTTCCCCGCCGTACTTATTTTGGGATTTATGGGCTTGCTCATCACCTGCACCATCAAAAAATATAAAACAACCGATCTTAACTGGCTGTTGGTCGTAAACACGTTGGTATTAATGGCCTACGGTATAGCCGTATTTATAAAAGTTTACCAGGCAGTAGCCTGAGGGACTATTCGGTTTTCATCTTTTTCTCGGCAGCCTTTTTGTATTCATAATCGCCGCCCAATAAAAATCCCCAGGGTTTTAGGCTTTCAATACGGTCGAAGATGATCTTCATAATAGCCATAACGGGGATCGACAAAAACATACCCGATAACCCCCACACCATTTCGCCAAACACTATACCCAGGAAAGTAATAAGCGCGTTCAACCTCACTTTCGAACCAACAATGGTGGGCAGCAACAGGTTCGAGTCGACAGCATGTATGCCAATTACGCTAACTACCACAAATAAAGTTTCCTTAATTGTACCGGTGGCAAATGTTATTATACCGCTTAAAAACAAAGCGGTAAAAATGCCTACATAAGGTATAATATTAAATAATCCCACTATTAGCCCCAGTAGTACCGCGTATTTTACACCAATTATCCAAAATGCCGTACAGGCAATGGTAGCCACTATACCCATTTCAAGCAGTAAGCCAATTATGTATTGCCTTAATATGCTTTGTATATTTTCAACTATATCATGTACAATAGGGGCGTTGTCTTCATTAAAAACCCATATAATAAATTTAAACAGCAGCCTGCGGTAAAACAGGATAAAAAACGTAAATATCATTATAAACGTGTAAAACAACATAAGTGATGATATGGCGCCGAAGGTTGTCTCTATAACATCTGTTCCTGATGCAATTAGTTTTTTAGTGGTATTATTAATATAGGTCATCTGTTTGCTTGCGTTAACGTGGAAGGCCGACGTTATCCAGTCCTGCAAGTCGCCTACAGATTGCGATACCTGGTTTTTTAGCTGCGGCCAGTCACTTGCCAGGTTTGATATTTGCGAACCCACCAGGTAGCCTATGCCAAAAACAAACCCTACGAATAACAGTATGGATAGTAATGACGACATACTGCGCGGCAAACGAAGCTTTTTTTCAAAAAAGTTTGAAACCGGCAATAAAAGTATGGCAAATAAAAGGCCGAACATAAGAGGATCCAGCACCTCCTTTCCTTCAATAACCAAATAGCCCAAAGCAATAAGGCCAACAAGCACTAACGAAAGCTTTTCATAAAAAGGGGCAACTATTTTTTTCACGGGCATACGCAGTGGGATTTGGTTTTAATGAACACGCTTTGCGTTTTTATGTTTTGAAGGTAAGCATTATTGCGCATAAATTAATTTACATACGTTTTTGGCAGATAATTTGTGTGATTAAAACATTATCTACCTAAAGAAAAATGTTATGGCAAAGTATTCAGAAAAAGCGGGCGAAAAGGTTGAAAAAACCATGCACGAAATGAAGGAAGGCAAGCTGAAAAGCGGCAGTGGCAAAAAAGTTACCAGTAAAAAACAAGCGGTTGCAATAGGCCTGTCCGAAGCACGAAAAGAAGGTGCGAAAGTGCCGAAGAAAAAATAGTCCTTTTATAAGCAATCAAGTTAAGTTAATATCGAACATCGAATGCTGAATGTCCAACGCCAAAGTTTACTTCATTATTCGATATTCGGCATTCGATATTCGATATTATCAATTTACCTCCAGTTCATCCTTCGACGGTAATTTCGGAAAGTTGTTTTGCCCGCCCAACTGGTACCAGAAAACGGTGGTTGCAATATCATCCTGCAAAGGCATGTAGCGGCCATTATGGTGCCAGCCAAGGTCCTGTATAGTTACTTTCAGGCTGTTTTCAAAACGTATAGGGTCGGTAATATGCCAGCGGTATAAACCAAAGCGCTGCGCATTATGATAATGCCCGTCGCCGCGGATAACCTGCGCAAGGCCGGTATATGGCCCGGTAAATTCGGTATATTCCGACGTTTCGACCCCATTATTGTTAGTTCTGCGGGTATCAAAATCATACGATCCGCAAAAATAATCCTCGGTACCTGTGCCGTTAATGGTCGGGAACTGGGTGTCGCCATCAATAAAAAATTTGATTTCGCCTTCGCCCCACCAGCCATCTTTATTCGACCCGTAGGCCATATAAGTACCTACGTATTGCCCTTTGCCTTGTATGCTATCAACCAAAACATAATTCTTTTTAAAAGGCACAGGATTTACACGCCTGAATTGCGCATGAAAATAAGCCGCGTCGTTAGGTACCGGGGCCAGTGTATAGTCAACCTGGTAGTACAGCGTCATATTCTCATCATCCAAATTCTCCATGGTGATGCGGCATTTTTTACGAAACGGCATAGGCCAGTAACAATTAAACGCGCTGCCCGGGTTTACCGCTACTGCTAATGACTGTACAGGTGCGTATTCGCCCCAGCCGTTACAAAAAAAGTCGCCCACGGGTACCTCTACCGACGGAGTAGTTTCATCATCCCAATAAAAACGTAATATCGAATAGCGCCAGTTACCCGTAGGGGTCATCCATATATGCTGTATAGCACCCGGACCGGTTATCTCGGCAATAGTAAAGGTGGTTTTTGATTTTATCACTACGCTGGGGCTAACTTTCCAGCCCTGGCCCAGCTCCCTGGCGGCATCTTTGCCGGTGCCTGTTAATGCCATACCGCCTTTGCCTTTTTCGCCGGTAAAATTTTCGGGGCTTATTGAACGGCTTTTTGCATCAGACACCTGGTACAAATTGCTCAAGCTGTTATTTAGCCCGGTATTTTTTTGGGCGAAGGCAACTGTTGCCCCGCACGCCATTATTACAGTTAATAGGTTTTTGATATATCGCATGGTATACCAAATATCTGTAATAATTATGGTTGCTCCAATAAGCAGACAGGTAAAAATCAGGTTTTAAAAGTAAAGACTAACAAGGCGGCAGTATTATCGCCGGTTTCAAAAATGCTTAACAGTTCGTTTATGCGATTTGCCGGCACTGTCATTCTTAGCGAATTTGTTATTTAAAATGCCAACGGCAATATAAATAACCGGCGAGATCAGGAATTCAAAAAGTGTATTGGCAACATTTCGGAATTGGTCTGATATTTCGCCAAAGCTCCAGTCGTAAATACCTATTAATAGCAACAAGGCAATAATAATAATGTGCAGTAAATGCCATATATACATCATCCAGGCTGCAGTATATTTTTTTAGGGCGAAGGTGCCTGTGCCATAAATACTTAGAATGGCCACAAATTTGCAAATGTGCCTTACTTTACGTGGTATGGATTGGTAATAATTAACATCAACCAAATAAAGGTTATATAAGGAGTATATAACAACTATGATGATAAAACCTATCCAAAAATAAGTGCGCTTATTAATTTTCGGCATTTGCAAAATTAAGTTTTTTTGAGAAGATAAGCCACAGCGCTATGATCAGGCCGTAAACTACAAAAGTAAAAACATAATGATGCGCGAAATCGGCGTAACGGGGGTGATATATAATAATATAGGCTACACCGGCACACCTTATTACGTTAGTTATATATATGGCTATTATACCGCCAATAATAAATAAGGTTTTACGAAGGATGCGGGCAGGCATACAAATTATAAAACCGGCATAAAGCACAAATAACTCCAAAGCATTGCATCCGTCTTCAATAGAGACAACGTTGGTATTATGAAAGAAAATTTTTTGCAAGGGCATTGGAGTAAGGCCCTGGTCAGTAGCAACATTGCTGATCTCGCTCCGCGTGGAATAATCAGATGAACTGGTATATGTGTTTAACAACCACGTGGTAGCCACTCCTACCGAATAAGTAAGCGGCTTATCTAAAACCCGCGCTGGCAGCAGAAAAACAAGATAGAGTACCTTCCATACCAATAGTATAATGAAAGCCTTGAAGATAAATCTTTTTACTGCAACCGGAACTTTATTCCACTTATCCCGGTAAGTGCTTAAAACCATATCTCGCGTTATCTAACGCCGGCTTCAGGTTGTTTTGCTTTTTTAACTGCAACAACACCAATAGCAAGGCCGGCAATAACCAAATATACAATATTTGTATTTATTGGCAATGTTGAGCCTTTATGTGGTTTAGGAGGTTTAGGGTCTTTCTTTTTTGCATGTGCCATTGTCGACACTGTTAGGGTTAATGTTAAAACAACAATGGTAAATAAATAAATAGTACGCTTCATTATTCAGGGTTTGCGGGTTTATTTCAGTTCCTTACAATGCATATACCATACCCAAAAAAATAAAACCACCCCTAAAGGTGGTATATTCAATATTTAAAAAATGTTTATGATGATGAGAGAAAAATTATACACAGAAATTATTTTTCACGTATAAAAATTCCACAACCTATACAATTATGCCGTTTAAATAGCGCTAAATGTTTAACAACTTAAGCTTTGATAGTGGCTTCAGCCTTTTTTACTTTTTTAACAGCAACTATACCAATAGCAAGCCCCGCTATCATTAAATAAATAGCATCACCATTTATTGGCAGGTTGGTACCCTGGGTATTGTTATTGTTGCCAAAAAGGCCGCCAAGTAAGTCGCCAAGAAGGTCAGCTTTTGCCACGGTTGGATGAAACATTGTCGCTCCAAGAAGGAATACCAAAAGTAGTAAGATGCGTGATTTCATAATTTTATCGTTTAATTGTTTAGATTGATTTGCTATAGGTTATACAAACAATATACCAGCCCGATAAAATTTGGAATATAATTGAAAAAGGATGCTTATAGGGAATATTAACTATTAATTATATGGAAAATTAATTCCCAATAGATAAAATAACGAGGCGTTTGTTCCCCATTAATCCACGCCTTTTTTTTAACGGAATTGATAATAAGCTGATGGAGAGGCGTTATAACTGATGCTACTATGAGCCCGTATTTTTAAATTTATTGTTGTTTACGTGCTTTAATATTGATTTTTGTTAACGCAATATTAATCATTAATTAACAATGGATGTAATAGATGTACGATGCCTGTGGTATAAAAGTAAGGCATAAATGAGCCCGATGCATTCCATAAATACGTTGGTATGTGTTAAATAGGTAAATGATTTGCTTAATTATTTTTTAAGCCTATTTGGTGGCCGGCATAATCAGTTAAAAATTCGTTATCTACAAAAAAGTTAATACTGAATATCGACCGGAGATCACCTGTGTTATTAGGGTTTTGCACCTGGGTAAGATTGTTTGTATCGGTGGTGGTATAGGTATAGGTGAACCCTTTATTGGTTGTAACAGTAACTACTGTGTTTTTAGGTAATAAAGGCGGGATGCTGGCCGGTTTCTCGATGATGGTTATCGATGGTGTGCCTGTATCAAATAATAATTGTGCTGAAATAGTATTGCCGTTATAAGTTATCGTTCCGGGTATATTGGGCGAGTAGCCTGATTGATCGATAATAGATAGCGGATGCATAATAAAACCTGATGAATTAAGATCAGCCGATGTCAGGCCTAAAGTAAGTAAATTCTCTACATAATTGCCAGTATCGGTTACAAAATCAGTCGAAACGAATTGAGATAATTTAAAGCCCTTGGTTAAACTCGTACCTGGTGAATAATAGCTTAGTGGGCTGCCAATTGAGCTGTTGGTATAGCTTACACCCGGGCCAACCCCAAATATATCGCCCGCATGAGCGCCCAGTTTAGTAGTTACATTATTTACTGTTTGTTCAATTTTGTAATATAAAAACATAGGCACCCTTTTTATAGTAACACCCTTGCCTGCCTCGTCGGGTATGGTTATTGATGCATAAGCCAGGTTGCCATATTCGGTTGTCGAACTTGTTGCATTGCCATAACTCATGGTAGACGCATGCGAGGTAATAACAATACCATTTTTTAATACTAACGAGTCGCCTGCAGCTATATTAAAACCTGTATTGGTTACATCGGCATCAGGCACAATACCAGATGCGCCAATAGTAAAACCGGTTGAACCTGTATCAAATATCAGATCGTAGTTTACTGTTTGCGTACCTATTTTTGAGATGGGAATAAATACTCTTTTAATAGTGGTATTATTACTGCTCGCAGCATATTCAAACAGCCCAATAGTAACAGGTTTCGCGTTAACAACTGCAGGCGCAGGAGTCGAATCCTTCTTGCATGATGATACAGCAATTGTAAGCACAGCTATTAATTGCAGTAATATAACAGGGTATTTATTTTTCATTTAGTTTAATGTAATCTTTTAATTATCAGTAGCCTCCGGTAAACTCACAGTATAACGCACAATATTTAACAAACTTATATGCTTAAAATTTAAAAGAGAAATAAAAGCGGGGTGCCCAGTTTTTTATCGGTAAATATCATAGTTATTATTTGGTATTTTACGTAAAAAATCTATTTATGGTTGCCGGGCAGTATGCTTTATGGTATGTAACTTTTTCCTTATCATTAAATTAATATGATATCTAAATGAAGTTCAATTTTCTGATATTTAACAAAAAAACGTAATTTTGAAGCTATGCTTTCCAAAAAAGCCAAATATGCTATAAATGCCCTGGTTTATTTAGCCCAACAACCTTTAGACCAACCCATACAGATCAGCACTATTGCCGGGCACGAAAATATTTCGCGAAAATTTTTAGAGTCGATATTGCTCGATTTACGTAATGCCGGGATAGTGAACAGCAAAAAAGGTAAAGCCGGTGGTTACCATTTACTGCAAGCCCCTGAAGCTATAAATATGGCCGAGGTAATGCGCATATTTGATGGCCCCATAGCCTTGTTACCTTGCGTTGCTCACAAATATTACCAAAAATGCAACGAATGTAAAGATGAGGCTAATTGCGGCATACGGGATATTTTTGCTGATGTAAGGCGCGAAACCGTAAGGATGCTGAAAGAAGCCACCCTGGCCGAAATTATTAAACGTGCCGATAACCTCCACAATCCGGTAAGCGAGTAATATATTTCCCGTTTTTAAATTCCCCATGCCATATTTTATAACCTTATGGTGCAGATGTTAAATAATAAGTAACGTTTGGCATCTCATTTGCGTTTAAGGTAATAATTGCCTTTTAAACCTTTTTTATTTACCAAACGGGTACGCATTAAATGGACTATTTTAATTTTAATTTTTTAACAACTGCCATAGTTTTGAGCAGCTGTTTCATCGAAATGGTTTTACTGGTATTTTACAAACGGTACGACTTTAAATTCGACAGGTTGAAAGGGACGGGCAGGATGGCCGATATGGAGATAACCAACAACTACAAAAAGTTTTTTAAGCTTGTGCTTATCGCAAACCCCATCCTAACGTTTTTCCTCATTAGTAACCTATAGTTTATTTTTAAGCAGGTTGCTTAATATGCAAGCCTTCGGACTTAACATCCGAAGGCTTTTTTACTTTAGGTAAATATTATCCCGGACAACCCGGCAATATCATTTTGATGGTTTGTGTATCAAAATGAGAAGGTATTTAAAAACGAAGAAATTCAATACTAAAACAAAAAACTATATTTAAACGTTGTAATGAACTATTATGCCCATAATTACAAATTGTGGCATAAACTTAGCATAGCTATAAATAGTTTATTTTAACGTAATGACCACATTTTATATAATTGTTGAGGTATTGGCCTTGCTGGCTTGTATCATCATACCGTTGCGCGGTCCGCGCAAGACAGTCAAAACCACCCAAACAAAACCCGAATTAAGTAATTTAGCAGTTAATGAACAAGGTCGCCTGGAATACCTGCATGATGCACACGGCGAAGAACACCCGACTTATTAACGTTTAAACACTGTTTTTTAATGTAACGTTTCATTCCCCTTTATCAATCCTGCCCAAATAATAGTTAAGCTTTTCCATAATTACATCCATTGGCAAGTCGTCGTTAGGGTCAATACAGAACGATTCATATTTATCTTTTGGTTTTATGCCTGTTGCCACTTCCTGTAAACTCTTATCCAGGCAAAAACCAAGCATCAGCTTTTTTTGATTAAGCCACAGGTAACCCAGCTTTTTATTTTTATAAGTAAAGAATGGTATCTGGAACTTGCGTTCATGTTGGATGCCGGGGTTAGCGCGCAATATTACATCCTTTAAAGCTAACAGACAGCTTTGATAAGGCTCAGGTTTTGATATGTAATAGGATTCAAGCGTAGTCGTCATTCCTCTAATTATTTTATCCTGCGGTGACTGGTTTGTTCCTGGTTGTATGTATTTGAGCTCTTTTTATTCATCGGAAATTCAAAACTAATGAATTTTTAAAGGAGGAGATAACCGCCTGTGTTAAAATTTTTTGGCAAAAATCTATTTCTCAAGTTAACAAAATTGTTATTAAATGTAATTTTAATTGTATATGAATGATGCATTTTTTAACGATATTGGCATGTGCAATCGATTGCAGAAAAGCGGCTTGTAGCCTCTCAATAACACCATTGATCATGAATTCACGTAGAAATTTTTTACAGGTATTAGGCGTATCGGCATTAGCCGCGCAATTATCCCCGGCTATAACCTGGGCAAAAGGCAATGAACCACGCATTGAAAAGTATGATGGGCCGGTACTGCGGGTAGCCATCATGGGGCTTGGCAGTTATGGTACCCGTGTTGCCGAAGCCATGAGAGCTTGTACTAAAGCTAAACTGGTTGGTGTGATTAGCGGCACCCCATCAAAAATTACCGCCTGGCAAAACAAATATGGCATCCCTACCAAAAACTGCTACAACTATGATAATTTCGATAGTATAAAAGATAACCCTGATATTGATGCGGTATACGTCATCACACCTAACGGCCAACATCACGACCAGGTATTACGGGTAGCAAAGGCCGGGAAGCACGTCATTTGCGAAAAACCAATGGCGGTTAACGCTGCGGAAGGGCAGGAGATGGTAGATGCCTGTAAAAAAGCCAATGTTAAATTACTGGTAGGTTACCGTATGCACTTTGAACCCCGCACATTGGAAGTGATCCGCATGCGAAATGCCGGCGAATTTGGAAAGATCTCCTTCTTCCAGGGATTGTGCGGCTTCACTATCGGCGACCCCATGCAATGGCGCTTGAACAAACAACTCTCAGGTGGCGGATCAATGATGGATATTGGTATTTATGCTATCAACGGCTCCCGCTATATGACCGGCGAAGACCCGGTTTGGGTTACAGCGCAGGAAACCAAAACCGATTACGTAAAGTTTAAAGAAGGCGTTGATGAAACTATTCAATTTCAGTTTGGTTTTCCCAGCGGTGCCGTAGCCTCGTGCTTGTCATCCTACAATATGAACTATCTCGACAGGTTTTTCCTTGATGGAGAAAAGGGATTTGCCGAAATGTGGCCATCAACCGGCTATGGCCCCATCATGGGCCGCACCAATAAAGGCGAATTGACGCAGCCAATAACGGTTCATCAAACCGTGCAAATGGACGAAATGGCTGCCATTATTTTTGAAGGTGAAAAGCCACCCCTTCCTATTGATGGTGATGAAGCGGTAAAGGATCTGAAATTGATCGATGCTATATATTTGGCTGCTAAGACAGGTAAAAAGATTGGAGTTGAAATTTAGATTCCCATAATTACCCCAAACAGAATTAAGCTTGTAATAGCAGGTCTATTGCCCCCGTATTTTATTGGCAGAACATGGTAGCGCTAAACTTTCAAATGCTGCATCCATATCACTAATAATGTCAAGATAATTTTCAACGCCTACCGATAAACGAATAAGGTTTTCAGTTATCCCAATCTGTTTTTTTTCTTCATCAGGTATATCAGTGTGTGTCATGGTAGCGGGGTGTTCAATAAGGCTTTCGGTACTGCCCAAACTTACGGCAAGCTTTATAAGCTTCAGGTTGTTTAAAAAAGCAAATGCTTCTTTTTCCCCGCCCTTTATCTCAAAGCTTACCATTGCCCCGCTGCCTTTGCATTGTTGCTTATAAACGGCATATTGTATGGGGTTATCCGTTTCATTGATCAAAGCCGGATAATAAACTTTTTCAACCATTGGGTGCCTTTGAAGATATGTTGCCACCTCTACTGCATTGGTTTGCTGCTGGTCCATCCTAACTTTCAATGTTTCCAGGCTGCGCATAAGCAACCAGGCAGTATGCGGGCTGCACATATTACCTAAAAAAGTACGCAACGTTTTTACACGCGTTATTATTTCACTTGCGCCTAAAACGGCCCCGGCTATAACATCACTATGCCCGCCTATATATTTAGTAGCCGAGTAAATCACAATATCAGCGCCATGTAGTAAGGGATGCTGCCATATGGGGCCCATGTATGTGTTATCAACTGCAAGAAGTACCTTTTTACCGGGCTTTGAAAATTTTTCAGCTAAACTGGCGCACATCCTGATATTGATAATATCATTAGTTGGGTTTGCCGGGGTTTCAATATATATCATCGCCAGTTTGGCCTGTATGGTTTCTTTTATTAACAAGGCTTCAATCTCCTCCTCATTACTAAACGGGTTAAAGCCAACTGCGTTAATTCCATATTTTCTCAATATATGGTTCATAAAGTGGTGTGTGCCGCCATAAAGCGGGGTGCTATACAGTACTACATCACCGGGCTGTAAAAATTCCATAAGTACGGTACTTATGGCGCTCATTCCGCTTTCAAAAACTGCGGCTTCTTCAGCTTCGTCCCATAAGGTTAACCTATTCTCTAAAATTTCGATGTCGGGATTATTGATACGGCTGTATATAAGCCCCATTTCTTCCTCCTGGCCTTTCTGCCGTTTCCCATAAGCGATCTCGAAAAAGGCTTTCCCTTCTTCGGCATTTTTAAAAACAAAAGTTGAAGTTTGAAATATGGGGCATTTTATTGCTCCTTCGCTTAATTCCGGTTTATAGCCATAGCTCATCATTAAGCTTTCAGGGGAGTACTTTTTCAAATTCATAATTGATATATTTTCTACAAATCTCAATTAAAATAATATGTAAAGTTTACATTTTGATGTAGTATAGAAAACAAATCTACTATTGTAAACTATATTAGATTTATATTCTATTTTTGTTTAAAAAATATTTTTAAACAGAAAATTCTTCACATGCAACTCGATACAACCGACTTTAAAATACTTGCGCTGCTGCAGCATGATGCCAAGCTTACCAACAAAGAGATAGCTGATAAGGTAAGCAAATCAAGTACTTCTGTTTACGAACGAATAAAAAAGCTGGAAGAAGAGGGGTTTATAACCAATTATGTGGCGTTGTTAAACAGCCGGAAAATTGAAAGAAGCCTAATTGCTTTTACAACTATACAACTAAAGCAGCATGAATACCTTATGCTTAAACAATTTGAAAAAGAAATTGTGACTTTTAACGAAGTTATGGAATGCTATCATATGACCGGCATTAACGATTACATGTTAAAAATAGCTATAAAGGATATGGACGAGTACCAAAACTTCATCGTTAATAAGCTGGCTAAGTTTCCCAATGTAAGGATTGTTCAAAGTGCATTTGTAATGACTGAAATAAAACATAGCACTGCTTTTGGCTTCGAGTAACGGCAGAAGTAGCGCAAAAAAAGCCTTTAGAATAGAAAAAAACCTGTTTTCATTACGAAAACAGGCTTTCAATTTTTTCTGTGGTCCAAACTTTAATTATAACAAACCATTTCTTTTTCAATTTGAAAAAGCTGGCAGATCTAGACCTGAATTAAGAATAGTTCAAATAATTAGTATAATACTAATTTGTTAGTGTTTATCAAGGTCTGTTATCAATAATGGATTTTCAACCCTTAATTTTGAAATAAAATCTGCTGCGCTACCGGCGCTTCTGGTTAATTTTAATTCTTCGTATTCTTTAGCAGTAAGCCCTAAAATTTGCAAAAATTGAACTGTTCCGTTCGGGGTATTTATTGTACCTAATTCTGGATCAACAACAAAAACCACCGCTGTAACAGCAGTATCGTAATCAAGCCTTATCGGTGTCTTGGAATCTATAGTGTGATATTCTTCGAACCACTTATTGTTGGTAAAAACATATTTAGCCAGATTTTGCATCATGTTTAAAGCCCAGGTTTGATCTGAAGCCCTTTCGCCTGGTACTTTTTTTATGCGGAATGTTAGTTCGAATCCCCATTTACTAAAATCTTCTCCAGCGCTCTCTTCATCATAATACAATTCTGAAAAACCATAACTTACGATATGGAAATGATCGATCTGTCTATCACTTTCATAAATACTTAGGCCGTCTAACGGCTCTTTGCCGCCCAACATATATTTCAGCACCGTGCCATAATGTTTAGGCTCCTGGCCGGGATAAAGTTTTTCAAATTCATGGTCAATTGCAAGCCAACCAACGGCGTCCTCTTCCGCGAACTTTTGCCTGTATTCTTCCTTTGTCATTGATGTGATAAGCTAAATTTTCATAAAAATAGAGTTTTTGACGGTTAAACGATTTTTCTGGAACATAAAAAAGCCCTCAGAAAATCTGAAGGCTTTATAAAATTTTTTTAAATAAATTGACCACGTGGTCTTTTGTGGTGCCAGCTGGAATCGAACCAGCGACACAAGGATTTTCAGTCCTTTGCTCTACCAACTGAGCTATGGCACCCCCGATTGGGGAGTGCAAATGTAGCTTGTTTTTTTGTTTATGAAAACTTTTTTGTAAAAAAGCTTTTAATAAACTGATAATCATAAATATAAAACTTAAATTTTGCCTTGCTATTTGCCGAATGGTGCAAATAACTATATTTGAAAAATACTATGCACGCATAATGATTGGCCAAATTATATTCATCATCATTTTATTAGCTGCCATTTACCTGTTCAGTAAAAACGTGGGTAAAATAAGGCGTAACATATTGCTTGGTAAGGATACCGACCGCTCCGACCGGCCCGCCGAACGCTGGAGAACAATGGCGAAAGTAGCGCTGGGCCAAAGCAAAATGGTAAAACGCCCGGTTGCCGCGGTGATGCATTTTTTTATTTACGTGGGTTTTATCATTATCAACCTGGAAGTGATGGAGATAATGATAGATGGTATCTTCGGGTCGCACCGTATTTTTTCGCACGTTATTGGCGGCCTTTATGGTTTATTGATCGGCGGATTTGAGTTCCTGGCCATTCTTGTGCTTACCGCTTGTATAGTTTTCCTCATCCGCAGAAATATTATCCGCTTAAATCGCTTTAGCGGTGTGGAAATGACCAAATGGCCCAAATCAGATGCTAATTATATCCTGTGCATTGAGATATTGCTCATGACCGCATTCCTTACCATGAATGCCGCCGACTACAAGTTACAGGCCCTGCATTTTGGCGAATATATCAAAGCAGGCAGTTTTCCGGTAAGCAACTTGATAGCTCCTATATTGCCAAATAACACCAACACACTGGTGATGATCGAGCGCGGTTGCTGGTGGTTCCATATTTGTGGCATACTGGCGTTCTTAAATTACCTGCCATACTCCAAGCATTTCCATATCCTGCTGGCATTTCCAAATGTATATTATTCGAACCTGAACCCCAAAGGGAGGTTTACCAATATGGCATCGGTAACCAACGAGGTAAAGGCCATGCTCGATCCATCATTCACACCACCTGCAACCGATGGCGAGGTGAGCAGGTTCGGTGCAAAGGATGTGACCGACCTCACCTGGAAAAACCTGATGGAAGCCTATACCTGTACCGAATGTGGACGCTGTACATCGGTTTGCCCGGCCAATATTACCGGCAAGTTGTTATCACCCCGCAAGATAATGATGGATACCCGCGACCGCATTACCGAGGTGGGCAACAACATCGACCTGCATGGGGAAGATTATAAAGACGATAAAAGTTTGCTGGATAACTATATCTCGCGCGAAGAAATTTGGGCTTGTACCACCTGTAATGCCTGTGTGGAAGCCTGCCCGGTAAATATAAATCCGCTTGAAATTATAACCGAATTGCGCCGCTATGCTGTAATGGAAGAAGCCCAGGCCCCTGCCAGCCTCAACAATATGTTCGGTAATGTGGAGAATAACGGTGCCCCCTGGAAATACTCACAGGCAGATAGGGCGAATTGGGTGGAAAACAAGTCCTAAGTCTGGAGTCTTTAGTCGATAGTCAAAAAAGAATGGAAAATAAATCCGAAATCGAAAATCCGAAATCCGAAATACTGAAGGTACCAACTATGGCCGAATTAGTAGCTGAAGGCAAAGAGCCGGAGATACTTTTTTGGGTGGGTTGCGCGGGCAGTTTTGATGAACGCGCGCAAAAAATAACCCGCGACATATGCAAAATATTGCAGCATGTCGGCATCAGTTTTGCCGTGTTAGGTACCGAAGAAAGCTGCACCGGCGACCCTGCCAAACGCGCGGGGAATGAGTTTCTGTTCCAGATGCAGGCCATGATGAACATTGAGGTGCTGAATGGCTACAACATAAAAAAAATAGTGACCGGTTGCCCGCATTGTTTCAATACTATTAAAAACGAATATCCCGGTTTGGGCGGCACTTATGAAGTGATCCACCACACCCAACTGATACAACAATTGATCGATGAAGGCAAACTAAAAGCCGAAGGAGGCGAAAGTTTTAAAGGCAAACGCATTACTTATCATGATCCATGCTATTTAGGTCGAGGAAATAATGTGTACGAAGCCCCACGCAAAGCTTTGGAGATACTGGATACCGAACTGGTGGAAATGAAACGCTGCAAAAGCAACGGCCTGTGCTGCGGTGCAGGCGGTGCGCAAATGTTCAAAGAACCAGAAAAAGGCAACAAAGATATTAACGACGAACGCATTGACGAAGCCATTGCGACCAATGCCACCGTAGTAGCTGCCGGTTGCCCCTTTTGTATGACGATGCTGACCGATGGCGTAAAACACCGCGACAAAGAACAGGAAATACAGGTTTTGGATATTGCAGAGATAACCGTTAGGGCGAACGGGTTGTAAAAAGTATGTCATTTCGACAAACAAGTAAGGGCTAAGCGGGGATGCGAGGAGAAATCTTATACGCCCATACCCGCGATCATGTTTATAAGGTTTCTCACCTGTCCTTAACCTCAAACCCACTCTGCAGATTCGAAATGAGATAGTGGACTTTAGGGAATTATTCTTTCTTTTTAAAATAATTCAGTGCCATTTGCAGGCTATCCAATTGCCCGGGTTCGATATTTTTAACCGGCAGGTCCAATTGTGTGGCCATGCTGTCAATGTCACCTTTAGGGTCATTATAAGTTTGTACAATAATATCATCGGCAATAGTCCTTAACTCCAAAGTACCGCCGGTAGTTGTGCCCAGGTAGTCCATATCATTAAACCGGTGGAGTTGGAACGAGTAATAGCTTTGCATGCCGTTAGTGTATACTTTACGCAGGCGCACAAATGCGTCATCGGTTAGGGTAATATCCCATTTTTTTAGTTTGGCTTCGCCTGATGGGTCGTAGGATTGAGCGAGGCATTTATTGCTCCAGGCAAGCATTTCCTGTTCGCTCATTTCGGCTTTAAAGCTAAAATGGAGCAATGAGAGGGCAACAATAGCTGTTAAAAAATAAGTTTTGTTAGCTTTTTGAATAACTGATCTTATCATGACAACCTTGCTCTTTTCAAAGTTAATAAAATACTAAATTTGTACTATGCAATTTTCAGAAAATTCAAGGGTTTGGATATACCAGTCGGACAAAGAACTTACCGATGCCCAGGTAATTCAATTACAAGTGCAGTTAGATAATTTTACCACCGGCTGGACTGCCCATAACAGCCAGCTTAAAGCCAAAGCCGAGGTACGCTACAACCGCTTTATTGTACTGATAGTTGACGAAAGCCAGGCAGGCGCCAGTGGTTGCTCAATAGATAAATCGGTACATTTTATGCATAACATTGAGCAGCAGTTCGGCATTAATTTGTTTGATAGATTTAACCTGGCCTACCGTAACGGTAACCAGGTGCTTTCTGTACCGCGAGATGCTTTTGAAACCTTACTCAAAAACGGCACTATTACTAATAATACCATCGTGTTTAACAACCTCGCCAAAGATTTAACCGAACTGGAAAATAATTGGGAAATACCTTTTAAAGATAGCTGGCACGCCCGGCTGTTTGGGAATTTGGTTACACAATAATACCGCGTGATATGGATTACGCCCAAACCATCAAATATCTTTACGAGCAGCTGCCCATATTTACGCGTGTGGGGGCATCGGCCTACAAGGAAGACCTGACCAACACCATTGAGCTTTGCAAAAGACTTGACAACCCGCAGGATAAATTCAAAAGCGTACATGTGGCCGGTACCAATGGAAAGGGCTCCACCTCGCACATGCTGGCGGCCATATTGCAGGTTGCGGGCTATAAAACAGGGCTATATACTTCGCCACATTTGGTTGATTTTCGTGAACGCATACGCATAAACGGGCAAATGATAAATGAGCAGCAGGTAATTGATTTTGTTGCTGACCATAAAACTGATTTCGAAGATATTAAGCCCTCCTTCTTTGAAATGACAGTGGGGCTGGCATTTGATATCTTCGCAAAGGAAAAGGTTGACATTGCCGTTATTGAGGTTGGCCTTGGTGGCAGGCTTGATTCTACCAACATTATTATGCCGCTGCTCTCTGTAATTACCAACATAGGTTGGGATCATATGAATATTTTGGGTAGCACCCTGCAACTCATTGCCGGCGAAAAGGCAGGCATAATTAAACAGTGCGTCCCGGTTGTTATTGGCGAATACCAGGTTGAAGTAGCGGCAATATTCCTCAGCAAGGCAGCAAAGGAAGAAACGGAGCTGATTTTTGCATCAGACCAGTTCGAAGTCAAAAGTCAAAAGTCGAAAGTCGAAAGCTCGGGGCTTTTAGATATTCAAGTTCAAAGTAAAAACTTGCAACCTTCAACTTTCAACCTCCAACTCGACCTCACCGGCAGTTATCAGCTTAAAAATATAAAAACGGTATTAGTAGCTGTAGATGAATTGCGCAGCCAAGGGTTTGTTATTACCAATGAGCATTTGCAAACGGCACTGCGCCAGGTTAAAACTTTAACCGGTCTGCACGGCCGCTGGGAGGTATTAAGTACCGATCCGCTAACCATTTGCGATACGGGCCATAACCCCGAAGGCATAAAAGAGGTGTTAAAAAATATAGCTGCCACCCCATTTGAACATCTGCATTTTGTAATAGGCATGGTGAATGATAAAGACAGCGGTAAAGTATTAAGCTTGCTACCAACTAATGCCACCTATTACTTTTGCCGCCCCGATATTCCGCGTGGTTTAGACGCGGAAAACATAAAGCAAGCGGCTGCAAGCTTTGGGTTACACGGCGATGCTTACCCCAACGTTAAAGCTGCACTATTATCCGCGCAAAAAAGTGCAGGTAAAAATGACCTGATATTTGTGGGCGGCAGTACCTTTGTTGTGGCAGAAGTAGTGTAACCTCCGCTTTGTCATCCTGAACGTAGTGAAGGATCTTTTAAAGATATAAGTATTCGATTTGCATAGCGAATAAGATGCTTCGTCCCTTAGCACAAATTCTTATTGTTGAATTGATTCCATCTTTTTCTTCTCACCATTAATATCAACCCGCCAATTTCTAATCCAATACCCAATCCGGCTAATAAGCCACAGGAAAAATCGGGTAATTTTATCCAGTCGTTAATTAAGGTGGGAGTGGTAACCAATAGCAGCCCGATGCAGATGAACAACAGTTCACGCCTTGTCATTTTGTTATTTTTCATCTTCGTTGATCTGATCTGAAATTTTTCTGAGTTTTTCCATGGTTGCGTTTAGTTTCGCGCCTTGCTTTTTAAAGTTTCTTGGCCGTATATATAACCACAGAAATAGTGTCCATATAATAATTATCGCATAAATAATAGCGGTTAAAAGCAGGCTCCTGTAAACTTGTTCATACACATACAAAAACAGCCCTACCGAGCTTAGCAACATACCCGCAACCTGTGTTTTTTTATAATAGAATACCTGGTTCCTGCGGGTCTGTTCCAAAAACGCAATAAATTCCTTATTGCTGCAATCTTGCAGGTCGATGAAACGTTTCATCGATTTTGTGTTAGTGAATATCAAAATACCCGCTGCAATAATTGTAAATGCCTCGCCCAAAATAGTGGTGATCATGGTTGATCGTACGATGACTATGGTTACTACCATTATTGCAATTACAGCCAACGCCATAAGTATTATCATTAGCTTTTTTCTTAATCTTTCATTCCTGAATTTTTTTATAATCCGCAGCATTTCCTTCGACCCGGGCAGATCGTCGGTTTTAGCCGTTAGCCAAATCGCTTTTAAATCATTCAAATTGTCCATGATCTTTAAATTTAATGGCCAGTTTCTCTTTAATGCGGTGTATTTTCACCCTTATATTACCTGCGCTTAATCCCACAATGCCGGCTATCTCGGCTTGTGGCAGGTCTTCCAGCACCAAGCCGATGATTATCCTGTCCATTTCCTCCAGTTCGGCAATGCAGTTGTACAAAAAAGTGAGCTTTTCTTCCTGGGTTTCCTCTTGTACGGCGGGCAGGTTAAAGGGTAGCTCCACCTTCGTTACACGCTTATTTTTTTCTATCGCCCGTAAACAATTATTGGTAGCTATACGGAAAATCCAGGTGCTTATTTTTGATTCATTTCTGAACGAAGACAAATTGCGCCAAACCGCTATAAAGGTTTCCTGTGTCAGATCTTTCGCCTGGTCATGATCGTTCACATAACCCATACATACCCTGAATATCTGGGGCGAGTACAATGAATATATTTCTTCAAAATCAGGCATAGTTACCGAGGCAGGCGTAAATACGGTTTTAATATAAACATCCTTTTGTATTGATTGCGGGTTTAGATACCGGGAGGTTTGAAATGTTACAGGATGGCCTGAACCTGAATTTGTAGAAATAAGGAACTTTCAAAATCTATACCTTCGATTATTTAAATCATCCTGCCCCATTATTAAATTCCAAAAATTCGGGTTCAGACAAAATAATTCTATTTTTACCATCAAACTAATACTTGTCCCATTATGACGTACGTAGCTTCGCCAAAACGCTATAAAAATATGCAATACCGCCGCTGTGGTAAAAGCGGGCTTAAACTGCCGGCCGTATCGCTGGGCTTATGGCACAACTTTGGTCATGTGGATGTGGCCGATAACTTCCGTAAAATATTGCATCTCGCTTTCGATAGCGGCATCACTCACTTCGATTTGGCCAATAATTACGGGCCACCCCCGGGATCAGCCGAGGAAAATTTCGGACGTATATTAAAGGAAGATCTCAGTGCTTATCGTGATGAGATGATGATATCCACCAAAGCAGGTTACACTATGTGGGATGGGCCTTACGGCGACTGGGGCTCGAAAAAATACCTGGTATCCAGTTTAGATCAAAGCCTGAAAAGAATGGGTCTGGAATATGTAGACATATTCTATCATCACCGCCCTGATCCCGAAACACCGTTGGAAGAAACCATGGGTGCGCTCGATCTTATCGTTCGTCAAGGTAAGGCTTTATACGCGGGCATCTCTAACTACCCGGCTGATGAAGCTGCTAAAGCTATTGATATATTAAAGCAATTGGGTACGCCATGCCTTATTCATCAACCCAAATATTCTATGTTCGAGCGTTGGGTGGAAGGTGGTTTATTAGATGTATTGGCCGCCGAAGGCGTGGGTTGTATCCCATTTTCGCCGTTAGCACAAGGCATGCTTACCAATAAATACTTGCACGGCATCCCCGAGGATTCGCGTGCGGCAAAATCAACAGGCTTTTTACAAACCAGCCAAATAACCGAAAAAAGGCTTGAGGAAATAAAAAAGCTTGATGCTTTAGCCAAACAACGCGGGCAAACACTGGCGCAAATGGCACTATCATGGATACTGAAAAATTCGCGTATAACATCGGTACTTATCGGTGCCAGCAAACCTGAGCAATTGACCGACTCGTTAAAATGTTTGGATAATATTGTTTTCACAAGTGAGGAGTTGGCGAAGATCGAGGCGATATTGAAGTAAATTTTTTCTTGTCATTTCGAACGATAGTGAGAAATCTTATACTACTTGCAAATAGCAGCTCGCTTTTCGAAGATTTCTCCTCGTACCTCATTCGAAATGACATTTTATATTAAATATGAAAACCATCAACTGGGGCATAATAGGTTGCGGCGATGTAACCGAAGTAAAAAGCGGTCCGGCATTTAATAAGGTTGAAGGCAGCAAACTGGTTGCCGTTATGCGCCGCGATGCTGCCAAAGCCGCCGATTACGCCAAAAGACACAACATTGGCAAATGGTATGATGATGCGGAAGCACTGATGAGTGATGGGGAAATAAATGCCATCTACATTGCCACACCCCCCGCCTCGCATATGCCTTACGCTTTGGAAGCCTTAAAAAAAGGCTTTAATGTATATGTTGAAAAGCCAGTTACCCGTAACGCCTCCGAAACACAACAAATAGCTGATACTCTTAAACAGGGAAACTCCAAACTAACCGTAGCGCATTACCGCAGGGCAGTGCCTATGTTTCTGCATGTAAAAAAATTACTGGATGATAATGCCATTGGCGATGTACGCACCGTTCAAATACGTATGTGGCAGGCCCGTAAACCTAAGTTAGTAGCCGATGTGGAGACCAACTGGCGCGTTCAGCCAGAATTATCAGGCGGTGGTTATTTTCATGATCTTGCACCTCACCAGCTCGACCTGATGCTGTTTTATTTTGGCGAGCCTGACTATTACAGTGGCTTTTCATTAAACCAATCACAAGCTACCCCGGCCGATGACCATGTATGCGGGCAGATACTATTTAAAAACAAAGTAGTGGTAAACGGCTCCTGGTGCTTTAATGTGGCAGAAAGCGAAACCACCGACACCTGCGAGATCGTCGGCACAAAAGGAAAAATAACATTCCCCTTCTTTGGCAAATATGTAACCTGCAAAAATGAGGATGGCGAAGAAACCATAGAGTTTACTCACCCGCAGCATATCCAGCAACCTATGATAACTAAGATAGTGGCCTATTTTAAAGGTGAAGGTACAAACCCGTGTAGTATTGACGAAGCCGTTACATTGATGAAGATCATGGACAGCTTTACTGTATCAGTTTAAGTTTTATAACAAATTTAGATAATAACAAAAAAAGCGCACAGTTTTTAAACTGTACGCTTCGGTAGATCTGCTATTCTTTTGATTTAGCAATTGAATGTTTAATTACTGGCTACATCCCACCATACGCGGCTGGTCATTTTGTCGCCTCCGCTTAACCGTGCTACTGCTGCATTATAATTAGCAAGGTTTGATGTTTTTTGGCTTGGTGGGTAAGTAAGCCTTCTGGGTATGGTACCATTAGTTACGTTGCCCGGATAGTTAGTCGGGGTTAAATTCGGGTATCCGGTGCGCCTAAAGTTACTCCATGCTTCATATTCGTCCATAAGTGTACAAAGCCAGTATTGAGTATTAATTTGCTCAAGGCCGTCGGCAGCAACGTATGGGTTGGCTGTTAGATAATCACTTGCTGTAGAACTGCTTATAGTAGAGGCAGACCCATAGGCTGATAATTGGGTGATAGCTGCTGTAACCCCGGCCTTATATAGGGTAGCGGGGTCGCCGGCTGTATGAAAGCGAACAGCCGCATCTGCCAATAGCAGCTCTGTTTCGGCGTAAGTCATTATCAAGGTTGGCGCAGTAATACTCAATATATTATCGTTTAGACGGGAGTAGCCATATAAGCCCAATGCGGGGTAATCGCCTCGCAGGGTAAGGTTTATAGCAGGGTTATTACCACCAATAATATATCCCGGGTTCAGTCCTTGCTGATCTGCTGCTTTGATATCCCTTATTTTTTTCGTCTTTATCATTGCTATAACCGGTAAGCGTGGGTCACTTCTTATCTGCATATATCTTACAATGGTATCAGATAGCCTCAGGTCCACACTGTCATTACCATAAATTTGCACTGCATCCTGGTTTGAGGTGAGGGCATTTGCGGTTTGCACATGCTGAACAATGGCATTATCATCATTGCTTTGCATAGTTTTCCCGATTACTTTTGTTACCCAACTTTGGGCTGTTGCAGGGTCAACTTTGGTTAAACGCATAGCCATACGCAACAATATTGAATTGCCGAATTTTTTCCATTCAGCGATCTGGTCGTTGGCGGTTAAATACAAAATGTCGCCTGTCGGTTTATCAGCATTTTCATCAAGGCTGTCCGTGGCCTGCGATACCTCTTTCAGCAAATCGGTATAGATCGACTGCTGTGTATCATACTTAGGTGTGTAAATACGCTCATAATACCCTAATCCTGCCTGTGAATAAGGTATATCGCCATACTGATCGGTTATTTGTTCAAATACCAATGCCTTCATTATACGCGACATTTGGTGCAGGTTTTTATATTGCGGCTTATTTTGGGTAAGTATGTATAATTCAACTACAGGCTGTACATCGGCAGTGTAGGCTTCCTGAAACATTTCGCCCATGCCGCCAATATTGTTCAAATATTTATCGCCATAATAAAAACCTGGATTTGTTGAAGCCACATGCTGAATAAAACAGCCTGCAGCGCCCCATTTGGTAGCCCACGTACTTCCTCCAAACTCGGTGAAATTACCGTAAGCTAACTGAACAGTAGTTAATAAAAGATTGGGATCGTAATTTTCTGACGTTATAGCATTAGGATTAATATTTGCATTCGCAAGGTCCTTTTTACACGAGGAGGCAGCAACAATAATCATAAATGCGGCTGCTATAAAATATATGGTCTTAAATTTCATGATAATAGTTTTATAATGTTTGCACATGTTTTACTTACAATTGTATGTTAAGATTTAATCCAAACGTCCTGGAATAAGGAACCGCAGGTGCCTCAAGCCCCTGCGAGTATATCGAAGCAGAGTAGCTTGATTCCGGATCAATGTTTGGTGTATGTTTCATAATAGTAAATACATTATGGCATACAAAACTAAGCCTCAAACCATGTATTTTGTTGTTAAATGCAGAGGCCGGGAAATCGTAGCCAAATATTAACTGCCTGAACTTGATGAAGCTGGCGTTATAAACAAACATTCCCTGGTCTGCAAAAGCCCAGTCTGCATAGTAGGCCGAAGCATTTTGCCCGTCTGTTCCATATGTCAGTTCCCGCCCGGGCAATGTTGCTTTAGAAAGCCCTTCCTGATAGGCGATAATGTTGGTATTGGAAAATAATTTTCCACCAAACTTGCCATCAATGAGGAATGACATAGTAAAATGCTTGTATTTAAATGAGTTGTTGATACCACCGGTCCATGGGTTTTCTGCCGAACCAAAATCTTTTGGCTGCGCAAGGCTTGGATCAGGGGCGCCCAACGCAGGGTCGATAATTATCTTGCCGTTAGCATCACGCGCCGGTTCAGGGGCAAATATTTGCATAGGTTCTTTACCTACAACTTGTTCCATAAATGCTGCGGAATTCCAGTCCTGGGCCTCGGCGCCTAAATTTATTTCGGGCAGGCCACCTAATGATATTACCTTACCCCGTGTATAGGTGCCATTAAAGTCGATATCCCAACTGAAATTAGCGTTTTTAACTGGTGTTCCTCCTAATTCCAATTCTACACCATTATATTTTAAAGTACCCACATTAAGCAATGCAGAGGTATAACTTGAGGTATAATCAATGGTTACTGGTATGATATCATCAGTAACTTTCTTTTGATATACTGAAAGATCGAACCTTAGCCTCTTTTTAAAGAAGTCCATTTCGGTACCCACCTCAATTTCCTTCCTCGATGATGGTTTTAATGCGCTATTGGGCACCTGACCATTTCCCGCTACCCCTATTGGGTAAGAATTACCATTGGGAGAAGGGTAAGTACCCTGGATGGAATATGTTTGCAGAGTTTGGTAAGGAGAGTCGGCTGCACCGCCTACATCGGCATAGCTTAACCGTAATTTACCAAGATCCATTGCAGGCCATTTCAAAAATTCTGAGAAAACGAATGAACCGCTAATAGAAGGGTATAAATAATTTATTTTACCGGGCGATAGGGTTGAGTACCAGTCATTACGCCCGGTTACAGTTAAATACAGGAAATCTTTATAGCTAAAATCGGCACTGCCGTATAAAGATTGGTATTCTTCTATATTTGTTCCAACACTCTCTGATGTATTTTTAAGGTTGCCTATATTGTATAAGAAAGGTATAGCAAAGTTATAACCACCTGCATTATAATATTCTTGTTGCGATTTCCTGTAATTTGCACCTAATAACAGATCAATTGCAAAATCTTTATTGATAGTAAATTTTTTACCTGCGGTGAGGTCGATGTTTAATTCTGTTTGTTTTATATTTTCTTCAAACATATCGCCGGTATTGCCTTCATCCATTACATAACCGGTTCCTGCAGGCTCTATATTAGTGGTGCGGTCATTAGTATAATCATCGGCAACCTGCAGGCCAATAAAAATGCTATTATCAAAAGTATACTTGGTATTGATTGATCCGGTGAAGCGGTTACGGTGAATAGCCCCCTGGATTTCGTAAGCCGCGAAATAAGGATTAGTAGTGTATGGGTCGTCAAAAGGATTAAGTTCCACACCACTGTTACCTGCTACGGTGCCGTTGCCATTAGGCCCGGCTAATGTGGTAATATTAATATTGGGTGGTACAAACATTGGTCCCCAGTTTAAATTGCCTATGGCATCAGAAACATTGGGGGCATTTTTAGTGTATTCAGTAACATATTGCGATGAAAGATCGAGAGTTAGGTTCTTACCAAATTTAAGATTGGTATTTTGACCGAAGGTAAGGCGCTGTAGGCCCGCGTTTGGCACATAACTCTGATCATTAAGATCGCTTACTGAAAAACGTGTGGCACCATCATCGCCAAAGCCTTTGCTGAAAGAAACTGTGTTGGTGAAATTACCCCCTGCACGATAGAACCGTGAAAGGTTCCCGGTTGCAGCGGCTGAATATGGCCTCTTAACGCCATCAAACTGGTAAGTATTTGAACCATCAAGTTTTGCGCCCCAGCTACTTTCCATCGAACCAAGGGCATCTGCAGCACTAACGGGTTTTGCCCCATTATATCCTTGCCCGTATTGTGTTTGAAAATCAGTTTCATCTATCACACTCTCCCTCACAAAATTTGAGTTTATTTCTACGCCAAGGCCATTGCCGCTTTTACCTTTTTTAGTGGTAATAAGTACTACACCGTTTGAACCCCGATAGCCATATAGCGCTGTTGCAGCCGCACCTTTTAATATAGATATGGTTTCAATATCATCGGGATTAATATCGCCAATGCCATCTCCTTCATCTTTTCCTCCATAGCCGCCGTAAGGGTCGCCTGGATTATAGTTATTATTAACTAAAGGGATACCATTCATAATATATAATGGTTGGTTATTACCTGTCATATTTGTAATGCCGCGTATAACCACATTGCTTGCGCCATTGGGGCCGGTTGCGACGCCACTTACGTTTACACCAGCCACCCGGCCTTCCAGACTGTTAACAAAGCTGTTTGAACGGGCCTCGGTTATCGAAGCACCTTTAACGGTACTTACTGAATAGCCTATTGCGCGACGCTCTTTGGTAACACCTAAGGCGGTAACCACTTTAACCTCAGCGAGTTGCTCTGACGATTCAGTCATTTTAATATTTACAATTTCCTGGTTAGTAATACTAACTTCCTGTGCGGCATAACCTATATATGAATAAACAAGTGTTGTAGGCGTGAGCACAGAAATGGAATAATCCCCAGTTGCATTTGTAGTTACAGCCTGTGAGGTTGAACCCTTTACTTTTACCGTAGCTCCCGGAACGGCTTCATTTGTTACGGCATCAGTTACTTTACCTTTAATTACGCGTGCGGTTTGCGCAATTGCTGTAACGCCAAACAATAAGGTGCCCAGCATACTTAAGGCGAGAAATTTTAAAATGGAATTGACTTTGTGTGTGTAAAGGTTTTTTTTCATAGTTTAAAATTTTAATAAAAACTAACTAACGAATGTGAATTAAGGTATATAATAACAGACAGGTAATGCAAATAATAATTTTTATTACAAAATCTGCAGGTTCTGATACAAATAAAACCAATTAAACTTTCTGGATACTGTGATTAATTGGTTCGTGCTGATATAATATTGTTTAACCAAACTTTTTCAACTGTTATACCCAATGCAGTGGTTAATGGAATATTACTTTAGTACAAAATGCTACATATTAAAAGGCAATGGGTATACCAGTTTTGCTAAAAACTTCAATATTTATATGAAAATGCACTTTTTTATATTAAAAAGCAATTTTTTTAAATGTACTATTTGATTTTTGTTTTGGCGGAACTGATATGATACCTAAGATATATAGTTTGAACGGCACTTATAATATGTAATAAATTTGTTACTGATAAGCCAGGTATTGATAGGAAAAAGCATTTGAGTTAAAATAATGTGGTTCTATAGGGATTATAGCGCCATTTTTAACAAACTGCGCATATATTTGGAACGCTAAAACGGTCATCCTAAAACCATAGCTATAATCCCAACATTATGGAAATCATTTTCGGTGTTATCTTCCACTTTATCGGTGGCTTTGCCTCGGGCAGTTTTTATATCCCTTACACCAAAGTAAAAGGCTGGGCATGGGAAAGCTTCTGGATAGTTGGCGGCATATTTTCGTGGTTGATAGTACCACCACTGGCGGCATGGTTAACCATCCCCGGTTTTTGGGATATTATAGCAACAGCAAACCACACGGTATTAACCCTTACCTATGTATTTGGCGTACTTTGGGGCATTGGCGGCTTAACCTATGGTTTGGGTGTAAGGTACCTGGGTGTGGCATTGGGCAGCTCTATCATATTAGGTTTATGCTCGGTTTTCGGGGCGCTTATCCCATCGGTGTATTACCAGTTCTATCCCAAAACAGGGAAAGACACCATTACCGACCTGGCAACCAGCCACTGGGGCGAACTGGTGCTTTTGGGCATACTGGTTTGTATCATCGGTATTGTGATAACCGGTAAAGCGGGGATGCTGAAAGAAAAAGAATTATCGAAAGATAAAGAAGTGGCTACCAACAATACCGAATACAAATTCGGCCTGGGTATTTTCGTGGCGATAGTATCAGGTATCCTAAGCGCCTGCTTCGCTTTTGGGATCGATTCGGGTAAAGACATGGCCAATGTGGCCAATGCGGCCTGGCAGGCGGTACACCCTAATTCGGGCAACTTCCTGT